>Ga0209189_1001185_pt1 | contig 19892 bp, 16 predicted proteins | sample C_130820_EF_Meta_FD_187308 | JGI IMG/M metagenome (GOLD analysis project Ga0209189, IMG submission 187308) | Freshwater microbial communities from Lake Croche, Canada to study carbon cycling - C_130820_EF_MetaG (SPAdes) (version 3) | ecosystem: Environmental > Aquatic > Freshwater > Lake... | reverse complement strand
AAACATTAAGAAAAAGAGTTTAGTAAATGAACTCGAAAAATCATTGAAAGTTAATATTGAGAGTATTGCAATAGTAAAAGAAGATACCTATGTAAAATCGTTTGTAGAAATGTTAACTGATTATGTTGTTGAGTTTTTCACAGAAAAAATATTTGTAAAGAGATTGTCCGAATTAAAAATTTTGAAAGAAGCCAAAGTAGAATATTCAGTAATTAAACAAGATTTTTATTATTTTCTGATTGGATAACTGGTGAACATAGTTTTTTTTCGTTATTAAAACATTAATTATTAGAAATTCACAGGTTGAAAACCTGTCATACATAATTTTATATTAGGTTTAATTAGGGTTTATAAAAAGGCTTGATTCGTTTGAACCAAGCCTTTCTTCTTTTAAAAAATTAATATTGAAACAACGGATAATTTTTCATCCAGCTATTGATTTCACCTCGAACATTTGCAATTTTCGTTGCGTTATCGTGATTCATCAATACTTCATCAATTAAATCTACGATTCTTACCATATCAGCTTCTACCAAACCACGAGTAGTCATGGCCGAAGTTCCTACACGCATTCCTGAAGTAGTCATAGCTGATTTATCATCAAACGGAACCATGTTTTTGTTAACCGTAATATCGGCCAAGATCAATGAGTTTTCGGCAATTTTACCTGTTAGATTCTTTGGACGTAAGTCAATCAGCATCAAGTGATTATCTGTTCCGCCAGAAATAACTTTATAGCCACGGTTCATAAATTCTTGAGCCATAACTTTAGCATTTTTCTGAACCTGCACTTGATAATTATAGAAACCTTCGGTTAAAGCCTCACCAAAAGAAATTGCTTTTGCGGCAATAATATGCTCCAACGGACCACCTTGAGTTCCTGGGAAAACACCCGAATCAAGCAACGAAGACATCATTCTAATTTCACCTTTTTGTGTTGTGATTCCAAATGGATTGGGGAAATCATTACGCATCATAATTACGCCACCACGAGTACCGCGAAGGGTTTTGTGGGTGGTTGTCGTTACGATATGGCAATCGTTGAATGGGTCGTTCAATAAACCTTTGGCAATTAAACCAGATGGATGAGAAATATCAGCTAACAAAATAGCACCAATCGAATCGGCTATTTGACGAAGACGAGTATAGTCCCAGTCACGAGAATAAGCCGATGCTCCACAAATAATCATTTTCGGTCGCTCTATGTGAGCTGTTTCTTCTACTTTATTCCAGTCGATTAGACCAGTTTCTTGTTCAACACCATAAAAGAAAGGTTGAAAATATTTTCCAGAAATATTTACCGGCGAACCGTGCGAAAGGTGTCCGCCGTGAGCTAGGTTAAAGCCTAAGATTTTATCACCAGGTTTCAAACATGCCACAAAAACCGCCATATTTGCCTGAGCTCCAGAATGAGGCTGAACGTTTGCCCAAGTAAGATTAAATAATTGTTTTAGACGGTCAATAGCGATTTGCTCAACTTGGTCAACTACCTCACAACCACCATAATAGCGTTTTCCTGGTAGACCTTCAGCGTATTTATTTGTCAAAACACTACCTGCCGCCTCCATCACCTGTGGCGACACGAAGTTTTCAGAAGCAATCAATTCGATGCCATGTAATTGGCGATTGTTTTCTTTCGTGATTAAATCAAAGATTTGCGTGTCACGAATGATGGAAGTTTCTACAGACATTTTTGGTTTCAATTATCAATTTCTAATTATTAACTAACAATATTTTAGCTTTTGTGTTTAGAAATTTAGGCTAAAAATACCTACAAAATTAACTGATAATTAATATAAGATGAATTTTTGACAAAATAATATTTGGCTGACTTTGAATTATTGAGGAGTTTCTTGGTAAAATTATATTTTTAGTGTTTAGTTTGTAATCTTCAGTTTGCAGACATGAATCTTTAGACTGCTCATTTAGGATTGCCCACTGAGAACTGCCTATTGAAGACTGTAAATTATCTCACTAACGCACTCTCTTTCAGCATTTTTTCGAGTATATCACAGCTTGAAACATACGCAAGTTCGCTTTGATAAGTTTCACCATTAATAATGAAAACTCGTGGATAAGCTTTAAAAAATGCTTTTTTGTAGGCATCTGCCAGCGTTTCTAAACCAATATCAAGGCGTTTTTCATTGATTTCGGCTTCGCTGTAAAAAGGGAATTGCTCTTTTTTCCAGAACTTTTTATCTTTTTTCCCTTGTAGAAGTTTATTTTCGCAGTTGAGGTTTTCATCTAATCGGTATTGTAAAACGTTTACTGTTCCCATTGAATAAAAGTTGGGCGTATTATCTGTTTTTTTATTATTCATTTCTAAAGCTGTATTGCCAACTCTACTGATTTGGTGCGGTGCGAGTTTTCCATCTCTGATTGCTTGAATCAAAATTGGCGAAAGTTCTTTGCAGTAAGTAAAGGATGAACTACCCAAAATGCTGATAGCTAAATTCCTATCTAAAATTGATGTATTAAAGCTCTGCTGAAAAAAAACTCTATTACGATTCCGTTTTAAATATCCAGTATCAAATCCAGTCAGTCCGACCATAGTTTCATCGGAAAAACCGTGTATTTCTATTAAATCAAGTGTTCTCTGAAAAGCCCAACGCATATAATTAGAACCTTTTAAATCATTAATTTTTCGTAGGCTATCTAATTGCTTAATTAGTTTTTCAGGCATTTTTCCGTAATAATAAGTTAAACTGTCTGGAAATATAACTTGGGTGAAAACTTCTTTTTTCCCTGTTTTACCACTTTTAACAACAACTGAATCCTGTATTTTTTTTGTATTTTCTTTGTAAAAACTCCTCAGTTCAGCAGTGAGCGGTGTATAAGGTTCTTTAGTATTAAGATAATAATACGTATTCAAACTATCTCTCACTTCCCAATTAATATCGGGTTTCACCAGTCTCATTTGGCTTTCAAATTTTCCCCAAGCTTTGCAAGTATCGGCTACGTAATGAAAGAAAATATCTTTCCGCAAACTATCCGAAGGATAACCCTTTTCTACAATTTTCTCCAAATAATCAAAAACAGTGTTCGTTTTTCCAAGCATTGCAGCACAAATGGCGGCATTATAATAATCTTTGGCGAATGGCTTTTTTACATTATCAAAAGCTGCTTTGTAATAATCAAGGGCTTCGTAATAATTGGTATCGACAATTGCCAATTCGGCCGAATTGATGATTGGGTGATAAATTCGAGTAAAATCGCCTTGTCCGAAGCCGACTTGCCCCGAGAGGGAGAATAGAAAGATAATTAAAAGTAGTAGTTTTTTCATAACAATATGGTGCGAATCGTTTATTCGTTGATAATAATCGTAGGAATGTCCAATTTGGACGTTCTTACGGGCAAAATCTATCTAAAAATAGAAAAACCTACCCAAATATGAGAAGGTTTTAGGAAATATTAAACAAGTTTTTATAAAATTCTTATGATAAGTATTTAAGATTAATCGCATAAAGCCCTGAGAAAATAGCGGCATTAATCAAAGACATAATTCCTACTCCCCAGCCAATGGCTCCGCCCATGATAGCGATTGGTGCAATAATGCCAATGACATTACCCGCAATATAAACCCAAAAACCTTTTTTACGGAGTCCCCACATCCAAATTGCTCCCAAAATCAATAGAATACTCGAAATTAAAGTCATAACTCCAGAAGCAACTAAATTGTCTTTTTGAATCAGTTTGTTGGCTTCTGCTTGTGATTCTTCAATTTTTTCAAGGTCTTTTTCCGACATATATTTTGAAAACATATCCATTACCATTTCATTGGCTTGTTCTTTAGTCTCGATTATTTTTTCAGGAGTAAAGATATTCGGAATCGCTCCATAAAATTTGTAGGCATTAAAAACGAGCGTCAAGATACACAGAATCGTCAGAAATGTCGGACGAACGGATGTTTGGTTTTCTTCAAATGGATTTTGCATGATTTTCTATTTTAAATAATGGTTTATGTGTTTTTCGGTAGAAAGTTATTGATAAGCGACAAAATGATGTATAAAAATATGATTAACGGTATAGCCACAAACTGTAGAGCCACGAGTAAAATTACAGAAAAAATCAGAAAAATATACTTAATTTGGTTAGAAACCCAAGAAAAACTCTTGAATTTGAGTGCAAACAATGGTATTTCTGAAATTAGTAAATAACTCATAATAAGCGTGTAGGCAATTAAGATAGTGCAATTAAGAATGATAAATTTGTATTCGGGATTAAATTCTAAAATTAGTGGAAATGCCGCCACCACAATAGCATTAGCAGGCGTAGGTACACCAATGAAAGAATCTGACTGACGGGTATCAATATTAAATTTGGCCAGACGTAGGCAAGAAAAAAGTGCCAAAACAAACGCCACATAAGCCAAAGTAGGCAAATGTGTTTGTGATAAAAGATTTGAGGGAATTATATCTGATAAAACAGTATTTTGCGTTGTTGAAATCTGAATTAATTTGGCAATAATAAAAGATGGTAAAACGCCAAATGTTACCATATCGGCCAAAGAATCAAGTTGCTTGCCAATTTCAGAATGTTGGTTGAGCAAACGTGCCACAAAACCATCCAAAAAATCAAGAATTCCTGCAATAAATATTAAATACGAAGCCCAAAGCAGGTTTCCTTCAAAAACAAAAACAATTCCCAAGCAACCACAAAGTAGATTGCCGAGCGTCATTATATTTGGAATAGTAAATAATTTCATAAAGTTGTAGGACAAGTTTTTAACTTGTCAGATTGCGTATAATGATGTAATATAATGATTTATATTTTACTGCAAAAAAGGATTTGTTTTGCGTTCATAACCAATAGTTGTTGGCTCGCCATGACCTGAATAAACCTTATAATCATCATCGAGCGTCATAAATTGCGTTGAGATGCTATGTATCAAAGCTTCGTGGCTACAAAATGGAAAATCAGTTCTGCCAACACTACCTCTAAAAAGTACATCACCACCGATAACAAATTTCTGTTCGTGATTCACAAAAGCCAAATGCCCCGGAGCGTGCCCTGGCACAAACCTGATTTCAAGCTCGGAGTTTCCGAAGAATATTTTTTGATTTTCATCAATAAAACCATCGGCCTCGACTGGTTCGTAGCCTTTTATACCCCACATTTGACAGCGTTTTTCTACATCAGCCAAAATCGGAATCTCGTTTTTATGAATCAGCATCTGCACATTGAATTTACGTTTCACATAAGCAGCTCCAAAAACGTGGTCGAGGTGGCAGTGGGTTTGTAGTAATTGCTTCACTACCAAACGATTATCTTTAATAAAATCAGCCAGTTCTTCTTTTTCGTATTGAGATAAACAACCAGGGTCAATAATGACAGCTTCGTGAGTTTCGTCCCACAAAATGTATGTATTTTCAGCAATTTGCGAGAATGTAGAGGAATGTATGTTTATCATATTGTATGTGCAATAGGCTTTATGCCTTATGCTGTATGCTTTTTGAAAGTATCTTAATCTTTTTGCTTAAAGCGTATAATAGTATATTGCATATAGCTTAAAGCGTATAGCAGGTTTTTCTACAAAAGTAAAAAAATAGTGGGCCTTTTGTGCAAATCGGGCTTAGATTTTCGCCAGTCTTTCACACGTAATGTTTTTATGAACTCGTCTTCGGCGGTTACGTTGCAAGCGATACAGAGTAAGGTTTCGGAGTTAAGGTTTTGCAAAATATCTTCCAACAGTTGATTATTTCGGAAAGGGGTTTCCATAAAAATCTGTGTTTGTTGTTTTTTCTTGGCTATTTGTTCTAAATCCTTTAAAGATTTGATTCTCAGTTGCTTATCAATTGGTAAATAGCCATTGAACGTAAAACTTTGACCATTAAAACCCGAAGCCATCAAGGCCATCAGAATCGAACTTGGACCCACCAAAGGCACAACTTTATACCCCAATTGATGAGCAAAACCTACTGCAATCGCACCAGGGTCGGCAACACCCGGGCAACCAGCTTCGCTGATTATTCCTGCATCTGTTTTTAGTTTTTTTAGTTGGGCAAGTGTTTGGTCGTGGGGGGTATCTTTGTTTAATTCATAAAATGTAATATCGTCTATAATTTTATTGAGTTTTAGGCTACTGATAAATCGTCGGGCGGTGCGGAGTTCTTCTACAAAAAAAACATTCAATTCGCTCACGACTGCTTTTATTTGGGGCGGTAATACTGTTTCTTGCGTATCAGGTGCGAGAATGGTTGGTATTAGAAAAAGGGTCATATTTTGTTTATTTCAATTTCGAAACAAGCTGTTTCGTTTTTATGGTGGTTCCTATCACAAAAAGAAACTTCTCAGATATTTTAAAATCTACTTTTATCAAAACCATTCTACAATATTATGTAATTTTACGACCGTTTAAAAATCATTATTCAGATATGTCAGAAGTAAAACTTACGCAATATAGTCACGGTTCGGGTTGTGGATGCAAGATTTCGCCCAAAGTTCTGGATCAAATTTTACATACATTTACGCCTCAGAGTGCTTTTTCAAACCTTTTGGTTGGAAACAAAGACAAAGACGATGCTGCAGTTTTTGATTTAGGAAACGGCGAAGCAATTATCAGTACGACCGATTTTTTCATGCCAATCGTTGATGATGCTTTTGATTTTGGTCGAATCGCTTCGACCAATGCACTTAGCGATATTTATGCAATGGGTGGAGAGCCAATGATGGCAATTGCTATTTTAGGTTGGCCGATTGATACAATTCCTGCCGAAATTGCTCAAAGAGTACTCGATGGAAGTCGTGCCACTTGCACAGCAGCTAATATTCCGTTGGCAGGCGGACATAGCATTGATAGTCCCGAACCGTTTTTTGGTTTGGCCGTAACTGGAAAAGTAAAAATTGAGCATCTAAAACAAAATTCAACTGCAACTGAAGGCTGTTTGTTGTATCTCACAAAACCGCTCGGTGTTGGGTTATTAGCAACTGCTCAAAAAATGGGAATTTCAAATCCAGAATATTTGCAAGTGGCTGTTAATCAAATGACTACGCTTAATAAAGTAGGAGCAGATTTAGGAAAACTTTCAGCCGTAAAAGCAATGACCGACGTAACAGGTTTCGGACTTTTAGGGCATTTGGTAGAAATGTGCGAAGGTAGCAATTTAAGTGCCGAAATTAGCTACGAAAAAGTTCCAAAAATGCCCGAAGCCAACGATTATTTATATCCGTTTTGTGCTCCAAAAGGCTGTAATACTAATTGGGAAAGTTATGGCGAAAAAGTATCTGCAATCACCGATACACAAAGAATTTTATTGGCCGACCCACAAACCAGCGGCGGACTTTTGATTGCCGTAGAACCAGCAGGAAAAGAAGAATTAGAACGCATTTTACATGAGAATGGCATTTTGGCCGAGTCTTTCGGACAAATGATTGCTAAAACTGAGAAAAGTATCAATGTGATTTAATTACCCAAATTTTTTATTCATGGCGATGGATTTGCAAATCCATCGCCATGAAATTTGAGAAAATAACATCGACAATACAAAATGCAAAACATCAACCGTCGTAAATTTATTCAGCAAAGCACATTGGTAGGCATAGGTTTATTGATTCAAACCAAAGGTTTCGCACAAGAATTTCCAATTGTAAGGGTTTCGGCCGACAAACGAAACTTTAGTAGTTCGGCCATTGAAGCGACCATTAGCCGCATGAAAACTCAAATAAAAGATCCTGAGTTGGCGTGGTTGTTTGAAAATTGTTTCCCGAACACGCTTGACACAACGGTTCATTTTAAAAAGAAAGACGACCGCCCCGATACGTTTGTGATTACGGGCGATATTCACGCCATGTGGTTGCGAGATAGCACTGCACAAGTGACGCCGTATTTGAGTTTGATGAAAGAAGATGCCGCCCTGCAACAACTTGTTGCGGGCGTAATTAATCGCCAAACTGAATGTATTTTGATTGACCCTTATGCTAATGCGTTTAATGATGGTGCAGGAAAGTCAGAATGGCTAAGCGACCATACCGATATGAAACCTGAACTCCACGAACGCAAATGGGAGCTTGATTCGCTTTGCTACACGGTGCGTTTGGCGTATAATTATTGGAAATCGACCAACGATACAAGTGTTTTTGATGAAAAATGGCTGAAAGCCGCCCAAAGTATTATTGCTACTTGTAGAGAGCAACAAAGATATAATGGTGTAGGAAAGTACCGTTTTGGACGTACAACTTCTTGGTCGACAGATACCGTTCCGGGCAATGGTTTGGGAAATGTGACGAAACCTAATGGCTTGATTCACAGTATTTTCCGCCCGTCGGATGATGCTACTGTTTATCCGTTTTTGATTCCTGCTAATATGTTTGCCGTTGTTTCGTTTCGACAAATAGCCGAGATTGCTACTAAAGCTTATAAAAATATAGTTTTTGCAGAAGAATGTAAAGATTTTGCGAACGAAGTAGAAGCGGCTATTAAAAAACATGCGATTATTTCGCACCCAAAATTTGGTAAAATCTACGCCATGGAAGTGGATGGTTTTGGGAATTGCCTGCTACAAGACGATGCCAATGTGCCTAATTTAATGAGTTTGCCGTATTTGGGTGCAGTAAAAACCAGCGACCAGATTTACCAAAATACTCGCCGATTTGTGTTGAGCGACTCGAATCCGTATTTCTTTAAAGGAAAAGCGGCCGAAGGTGTTGGTAGTCCGCATACATTGGTTAATCAGATTTGGCATTTGAGCATCATCATGCGAGCCATGACCTCAACCGATGATCAAGAGATTTTAGAACAACTCAAATTCTTGAAAAATACCCATGCCAGTACAGGTTTTATGCACGAGTCATTTGATAAAGAAGATGCCGCCAAATTTACAAGAAAATGGTTTGCATGGGCAAATACACTTTTTGGAGAAATGATATTGAAAGTAGCCAAAGAACGCCCACATTTATTAAAAAATGTGCTTTAATTGTAGGACAGATTTGTAATCTGTCAGTTTTTATTCTGAAAAATCTCTGATTTTTTAGAGCGAGTGAATCACACCAACAAAATTTAATATATTTAGAAATACTGTTATACCAAGCCCTAAGCTGATGAAAATATTGAAAATAGCCATTCTTAAAGATGCTTTTGATGAGATTTTGAGTGGAGAAAAAACTGAAGAATACCAAGATTTTATACCTTTTTGGGAAGAACAATTATTGATAAATGACAAAGATGCAGTAAAATTCAGAGAGTACGATGCCGTTGAGTTCAGAAATGGATTTGAAGAAAACGTACCGATGATATTAGTAGAATGGAAAGGCACAGAACTTGAACTTTTTGATGAAGCACCACGAGGCTCGAAAGACCCTGAAGATTATTATTTTGTAATCAATTTAGGTAAAATCATTGAAACAAAAAATTGCTAATTTCTTGTTTCCTTAGCGTCTTTTTCTCATTTAATCAGTTTTGTATGAAGAAAAGTAGGGGACTATGAGGCGGAAAGGTTTTTGCGAAAAAGGAGCGAAAATAGCTCTTCTATAACATAGACCAATGCCTCAAAGTCCCGCAAGAAATTACCTTGATTGCATTAAAATTTTAGCCGTGTAACGGCGTAATATTTGTAGAAATTGAAAGAGTTTTTAATTTCAAAGGTGCATCGCACCGTAATATTTCGGTGCGATGCACCTTAAAATATTTTTTAGGACTCAATTACTACAAATATTTTGGTGCGATGCACCGTTTCTAAATTTTAATGCAATCAACGTGGCAAGAAATATAGATTCTGAGTGAACCAAAATAGAAAATAACAAGAATACCATCTTTTTTGTGTTTCCTACTTCAACCGAATAGTATAAGCCTGAATCAAAGGCGGGTTTTCGGGCGACATCGTGAAACTTACTTCGATATTTCCTTTTTCTACTTCTATCAAAAACTTGCCTCTTAAGGCGTTTTCGGCAACGATTTCGTTTACTTTTATGATTTTTCCTGCTTTTTCAAAGATTCCTTCAGCTTCAGATTTTAAAAGATCTGGGAAATAATCTAAGAAAAAGTTTTCGGCAAAAATGCCTGATTTTTCGGCATTTTCCCACGAAGGAAGTAGTTTAATAAGTTCATTTTGGCGTTGTTTCAAAATTGGTGAAACTGGAAATTCCTTTTGAAGAAGTCCTGCTTTTTCGACAATAAATGGTAAAATTTGGTTATTCATCAAAGCTGCACCGCCATAAGTTCCATTCGTAAAAGTAACGATTCCGACACCATAATTTGGTAAAATTTTCCAGTCAGAGCCAAAACCTGGGAGTCCGCCCGAATGCCCAACGCTTGTTATTTGGTTGCAGTTTTTGTCGATTCGCAAGCCATATCCATAAAACGCTACATTAGTACATGGCTCGCCCGCACCAGTGTAGCCTCGGTTGCTTAGGCTATTGAAATTCCACGGAAAGTGCATTTCTTTGAGCGAACTCTTTTTCAAAATAGCTGAATTTGGCAGACCAATTTGATAAGCCTCTTGGTGTAGAGCCATGTATTTGGCAAAATCTTCGATGGAAGTCAGCACACCGCCCATGATTCCGTACGCACCGTCGGGTTCGATGGGTTGTTCGATATATTGCTCACGTAACCAACGGTAGCCCCTAACGAGTTGATTATCAGGCACTTTTGTGTAATCCCAATAGGTATTTTTCATACCTAGAGGCTTCCAAATTTTGTTGATGACATAGCTTTGGTAACTTTGCCCCGAAACGGTTTTGATGATTTGCCCCAACATCGCAAAGCCCATATTGCTGTATTCGTAGGCTACGCCTGGCTCGTTGGAAAACGAAATTCCTTTCTTAAACATCTTCAACATCGTTTCTTCCGAAATCCCCAATTGGCGGTCGCCCCATGGATTGTCTTCGGGGAAACCCGCTGCGTGCGAAAGCAAATGACGTACCGTGATTTCGGGTGAATCGGGTGAATGTTTTTGTCCTTTTAGTTCAGGAATATATTTCCAAACTGGGTCTTCAAGTTTGATTTTTCCTGCATCTCGTAACTGTAAAATCGCCACCGAAGCAAAGCTTTTCGACATCGAGGCAATACGGTAAATCGACTGATTATCAGCTGTTTTATTGGTTTTATAGTTGACAATGCCACTATTGCTTTGATAAATAATTTTGCCATCATGCATAACCGCATAAGCTACACTCGACAAATGACTTTTAATCTTAAAATCTTGAAACTTAGCATCAAGTTCGGGAATCAAAGCCTTGATTTTTTCTTCGGTGCTTTGGGCAAAAATATGTAGGCTGAGAAGTAAGAAAAGGATTAGTTTTTTCATGTTTTGGTTGATAAGAGGGGCGTAGCCAAGCGTATGATATAATTATTCATCAAATTGTTTCAATAGAACCATCTTTGTTCTCGGAACATCAACCCATTTTTTGAGTAAATTAAAGGCTGATTAATAGAAAAAAGGTATTCTCTTACTTCTTTTTCGTCCTGCTCTTGCCAAATTTTCAGCTCTTGGGCTGTCATTTCTGCGGGGCGTTTGGTCATTTTTCCTGTTCGATATTTTATAGTATCTGTGAACATATCTGATAGAATTTACTTAATTTTTCTATAATTTATTCAAACAAAAGTATAGAAATTTAATAGCATTACAAAAATAGAATTTAGTGTATTTAAAACCCCTATTCATCCAAACCTTAAGGGGCTTAATATTGATAAAAAACCACTCTTGTTTGGTTAAATTTTCTATATTTAGTTACTGCGTCAAACATTCGATAAAATACAGTTGCAAGATATTTATCGAATGAAGTTTCGGATAAGTAAACAGATCAGTGCCATTCAACTCTTTTTTAAAATCATTAATATTTAATTATAGCAAGAATCAACTTATTCAAAGATTTTACTTTTTCAACTGATATTCGATAAAGAATTTGTGGAAAATGCATGGCTTTAGTACCCTCTAACTTAAATTTTTGGCTCGTTGTTTCGGTAGCTAACATTATTTTATATGTATTTTGGCGTTAAAACAAATAGTTACTTTTAAACTATATATATAATAAATTCAAGAAAATTTTGTAAATATATTCTTAAAGTATTGATATACAGGTAGTTATGATATATAGGTACATAAAATTAAACAGAAGATTAAAAAAATTTAATCACGCGAAAAGTGCAATTATTAAAAATTGCAGTGTTAAGTTTGTGAATATATGAAAATCTTGAAAAGAAATATTAGAACAAACCAACAATTCAAATTCAATGAATTGCTGTTGATTTTCAATATTCTTCTATTAATTACTTCTATTTTTTCAAAAGGTATTGACTTTAAATTTGAAAAAGAAAAAGCAAATAGTTGTAATATTCATGTAAATCAAAGTAATATACAGAATAAACTTTTTCAAGTTTCAAGTACAAACCATGAGTACAAATTTTTATTGATATTTTTTTCGCCAGAAGTATCAGAAACTAATGATGATGATCAGAATGAGAAAAAAGTCATTGAAAGTGGTACTCCCTTATTTTTATTACCCTCTCTTAAATATAGTACATTAATAAGTTCGTTTGCTAATTTTAGCTTATCTCTTCAAAAACGAATTAATATCCCCTTTTTTTTACTTCATCATTCGTGGAAAATACCATTTGCTTAATTGGTTTCCCAAACTTCTAAGCAAAAACTATCTTTCACAAAGGTTTTATAATGAATAGTTCAGTTTGAAAATTGTTTTCAAGCAACATACCGATATCCTTATTTTAAAAAATATTCATGAAATATTCAATCATTTTTTTAGCAATCTCTGCATTCTATATAGCAGGTTGTAAACACGCTGAGCACACAAAACAAGAAGAATCTGAGTTTATAGTTAGTAGTCCTATAAAAGTTGACACTTCTATTAACAAAGAATACGTTTGCCAAATCCGAGCTAGTAATCATATCGAATTACGCTCTTTAGAAAGGGGTTATTTGACAAAAATATTTGTTGATGAGGGGCAGCAAGTCAGACAAGGACAAGTAATGTTTCAGATTATGCCATTAGTGTATCAGGCCGAAATGGAAAAGTCGAAAGCTAATGTAGAATATGCTCAAATTGAGTATCAAAACACCAAAATTCTTTCAGATAAAAATATTGTTTCGCCACAAGAACTTGCCTTATCCAAAGCAAAACTTGACCGTGAACTAGCTGACTTAAAATTGTCGAATACCCATCTTGGCTTAACCACAGTTAATGCTCCTTTTAGTGGTATAATGGATAAATTCCACATGCGATTAGGTAGTTTGGTAGAGGAAGGAGAATTGCTCACCACACTCTCAGACAATAGTAAACTTTGGGTTTATTTTAATGTAGCCGAAGCAGAATATTTGGATTACGCCGCCCGTATCAGAAAAGAAGGCCCTCAAAAAGTAAAACTAATGATGGCAAACAATGAGATTTTTAATTATGATGGTATTTTTGAAACGATTGAGGCCGATTTTAATAATGAAACAGGAAATATCGCTTTCCGTGCTACATTTCCAAATCCTGATGGTATTTTACGTCATGGAGAAACAGGTACAATTTTGTTGCCTGCCTATTTTAAAAATGTTCTTTTGATTCCACAAGAAGCTACTTTTGATATTTTGGACAAAAAATTTGTATTTGTAGTAGATGCAAAAGGCATTGTCCAAACACGCCAAATAATAACTGGGATAGAAATGCCTCATATTTATGTGGTTACTAGTGGCTTGTCTACAAATGATAAAATTATAGTTGAAGGTTTACGCAAAGTCAAAAACGGAGACCATGTTAAAACTAAATTTAAACCTTATAGGACGGTTGTTGAAGAGTTGAAAAACCTTCATGCAGAGTAATTTTTAATCTCATCTTAAGCTTTATTGGTTTTGAACAATGCGATAAATCGCAACCTATAAGGTATTGACAAAACTCAGAAAAAATGTTTAGCAAATTCATACAAAGACCAGTTCTGGCTATTGCCATGTCGCTGGCAATCGTCTTTTTGGGGGTATTGGCGATTTTTACCCGACCCATCTCTCAATTTCCTGAAATAGCTCCTCCCCGGGTAAATATTTTCATTGAGTTTCCTGGTTCAAATGCTGATGTATTGGTAAAATCTACGCTAACCATCATGGAACGTGCCATCAATGGTGTACCGGGTATGCAATACATGATGTCAGATGCTACAAGTGCTAGTGAGGCAACGATACAGATTGTTTTTGAACCTGGTATTGACCCTACTATTGCCGCTGCTCGTGTAAAAACCCGTGTGGACCAAGTCTGGGCCAATTTACCTATTTTGGTTCAGCGGGAAGGTGTTATTATTACACCTGTACAGCCGAGTATGCTCATGTATGTCAATTTTTTTAGTACAAATAAAGATTATGACCAAAAGTTTTTGTTCAACTATGCTGACAATTTAGTTGTTCCCGAATTACAACGTATTAGTGGTGTAGGCCGTTCTGAGATAATTGGTAGTAGAGCATTTGCCATTCGAGTTTGGCTAAATCCTGAGAGATTGAGAGCTTACAGCGTTTCTGCTGAAGAAGTACTTAAAGCCATAGATGAACAAAGTGTGTTGGGTCGTCCAGGTCGCGTAGGTTTAAGTTCTGGTAAGGTGGCTCAATCGCTCGAATACGTTTTTACTTATCAAGGCTGGTTTAATAAGCCCGAACAATATAAAGAAATCATTATTAGAGCAAATTCTGATGGTGAAATTTTAAAATTGAAAGATATCGCAAAAGTTGATGTAGGTAGTGAATTTGTGGATATTTATACCAATAAGGATGGCTATCCATCTGCTTCATTGGTTTTAAAACAAAATCCTGGAAGTAATTCTAATCAAATTATTGGTGAGGTTAAAGCAAAATTGGAAGAGATTAAAAAGAATTTACCACCAGGGATTGATTACGAAATCAACTATGATGTTTCAAGCTTTGTAAATGCTTCGATTGAACAAGTTTTACATACACTTTTAGAGGCTTTTATATTGGTTTCTATAGTGGTATTCCTCTTTCTTGGCGATTGGCGTTCTACGCTTATTCCAACTTTAGCCGTACCTGTTTCACTTATTGGAGCATTTGTTTTCATGCAATTTTTTGGTATTGGTATCAACCTCATTACGTTATTTGCCTTGGTATTGGCTATTGGGGTTGTAGTTGATGATGCCATTGTGGTAGTGGAGGCCGTTCACGTAAAAATGGAAGAAGACCATTTATCACCTTACCAAGCTACTAAGAAAGTATTGAGCGAAATCAGTGGAGCAATTATCGCCATTACCTTAATTATGACAGCCGTATTTGTGCCTGTAGCATTTATGACTGGACCAGTAGGCGTACTTTACAGACAATTCGCCATCACAATGGCTTCTGCAATTGTTCTTTCAGGAGTTGTAGCTCTTACGCTTACACCTGTATTATGTGCAATGATTTTGAAAAATACACACGGACAAGCTCGAAAAAAGACTCCGATAAATCTGTTCATTGATTGGTTTAACAAAAATTTTGAATGGTTATTGGGCAAATATACCAAATTGCTAACAATAATTGTCAATCGTAGAGTAGTGACTTTCGGGGTGTTGATAGTTTTTTCAATAGGTATCGTAGGAATGAATACTATTCTTCCAGCTGGTTTTATACCTGGTGAAGACCAAGGACAAATCTACGCTATTATTCAAACCCCTCCTGGTACAACGCTCGAGCGAACGAATGCTGTTTCACTTGAATTACAAAAAATAGCCAAAGCAACAGAGGGTGTTAAATCTGTAACAGCAATGGCGGGCTATGAAATTTTGACCGAAGGTCGAGGCTCCAATGCAGGTACTTGCTTAATCAACCTCAAAGACTGGTCTGAGAGAAAGGAATCTGTGAAAGAGATCATGGAGGAATTGGAAGAAAAAACGAAGAATATTGGTGCTGTCGTTGAATATTTCGAACCTCCCGCTGTGCCAGGTTATGGTGCTTCATCAGGTTTTGCAGTTCGATTACTAGATAAAGGTAGCGAAGTTGACTACCAAAAATTTGATGAGGTAAATAGAGATTTTGTGGCGGCGTTGAGAAAACGAAAAGAACTTACAGGATTATTTAGCTTTTACTCTGCCAACTATCCGCAATATGAATTATTGGTAAATAATGTACTTGCGATGCAAAAAGGGGTGACCGTTGGTGCAGCCATGGAAAACCTAAACATTATGATTGGTAGTACTTACGAGCAAGGCTTTGTACGTTTCAATAATTATTATAAGGTTTATACCCAGGCCGACCCTGCGTTCAGAAAAGACCCTGCAGACATTTTGAACATGTTTGTAAAAAATGATAAAGGTGAAATGGTGCCTTATTCAGCTTTTATGACCATTAAAAAAACACAAGGACCTAACGAGATTTCTAGATATAACTTATATACATCGGCTCTTATCAATGGAGTACCAGCTCCAGGCTATACTTCAGGCGATGCCATTAAGACAATTCGTGAAGTAGCTGCGGCTACTTTGCCCAAAGGCTATGACATTGCTTGGGAAGGACTTTCATACGATGAGGCTCGTCGAGGAAACGAAGCAATCATCATTTTTATGGTGGTGGTGTTTTTTGTTTATTTGGTTTTAGCAGCACAATATGAAAGTTTTATCATGCCTTTGGCTGTTATTCTATCTTTACCACCTGGTATTTTTGGTACGTTTTTAATGCTAAAAGGAATGGGCTTGAGTAATGATGTATTTGCTCAAATTGGTTTGATTATGCTTACGGGTCTTTTGGGTAAAAATGCCGTGTTGATTGTAGAGTTTGCCATTCAAAAACGTAACGAAGGTTTGACAGTGCTCGAAGCTGCCATTGAGGGTGCAAAGCAACGTTTTAGACCTATTCTGATGACTTCTTTTGCATTTATTGCAGGTTTAATACCGCTCGTTAGAGCTCATGGTGCAGGTGCAGTGGGGAATAAAACCATTGGTTCATCTGCTATGGGTGGGATGTTGTTCGGAACAATTTTTGGTGTACTTATTGTACCAGGATTGTATTACGTTTTCGGTACAATGATTGATGGAAGAAAACTTATCAATGATGAATCTGTAGTGCCATTGACCGAAGATTTAGTAGGCCAAGATTCCGAAGTTGAGGTAAGCAAACTTAAAAGATTAATTTCAAAATTTTTGAAAAAAAATGGAAAATAAAACAATAACGAAATTCAGTCTCTTTTTGATTTTTATCATTGGACTGAATAGTTGCAAAGTAGAAAATTTGCCAATCAAAGCTGTTACTAGCTCATTGCCAGAAAAATTTCAACTTAATGGAGATTCTACTAAGACTGAAATTATTCTTTGGAGAAATTATTTTAGTGATAGTAAGCTCGCCGACCTCATTGACGAAGCCCTCAAAAACAACCAAGAGTTAAATATGATGCTTCGTGAGATTGAGATTAGTAGAAATGAAATCATGGCAAGAAAGGGAGAGTATCAGCCTTTTGGTTTTTTATCTGCAGGTTTGGGTGGCGAAAAATCGGGACGATATACCCTCAACGGACTTGGGGAGGAAGATTTAAAGACAAGAACTGACAAAGTGCCTCATTTTTTGGGTGACCAAATGGCTATGGCCAACTTTTCATGGGAAATAGACGTTTGGAAGAAACTCCATAATGCCAAAGATGCTGCCGCCAAAAGGTATTTGTCTGGAATTGAAGGTAGAAATTTTGTGATAACAAACCTCATTGCCGAGATAGCCAACTCATATTATGAATTGGTAGTGTTGGACAATCAGTTGGAAACTGTACAACAAAATATCGCTATTCAGAAAGATGCCCTCGAAATGGTAAAGTTGCAAAAAGAAGCCGCACGAGTGAATCAGTTGGCAATAAATCGATTTATGGCACAGGTGTTAAACACTGAAAATCTAAAATTTGAGATTCAGCAGCAAATCATAGTGACCGAAAACCGAATCAATTTCTTGGTAGCAAGAAATCCTCAGCCAGTCAGGCGTAACTCTGCCAATCTCAATAATATTCAATTTTTGAAGATTTCTGCCGGAATTCCATCGCAGTTATTGAGTAATCGTCCGGATATACGTCAAGCAGAACAAGAATTAGAGGCTGCAAAATTGGATATTGCCGTGGCAAGAGCCTCATTTTATCCTAATATTACGCTTCGTGCAGGTATAGGTTTTCAAGCTTTTAATCCGATTTATTTAATTAATCCTAAATCAATCGCCATTAACCTTTTAGGTGATTTAGTTGCTCCCTTAATCAACAAAAATGCGATTAAGGCAAATTATTATAACGCCAACGAAAGGCAAATTCAGGCAGTATTTAAGTATGAACAAGTAGTCTTGAATGCACATTTGGAAGTAATGAATCAACTATCAGGTAATAAAAATTATGCTGACAGTTATCTGACAAAATCAAATCAAGTAGAAATTTTGAGTAACTCTATCGAGATTTCTAATAGCCTTTTTAAATCAGCACGGGCCGATTATACAGAGGTTTTGCTGACACAGCGAGAGGCTCTCGAAGCAAAAATGGAATTGTTGGAGATTAAGAAAAAACAGTTAAATGCTGAGGTAAATATTTATAAAGCTTTAGGAGGTGGTTGGAAACGATTATTTTAGTGCTTTTTGTAGCTTATTAAAAAATCATAAAATATTGATAATAAATGAGTGGTAAGTAAAGAATACCCATTAGGAGTTAAGTAACGGTAGATTATTTTCTACCAATATTTAGCCCCTAAAGGGGTAATTCTTAAAATATTTAAATAATTTTTTATCCTAAAATAGTTTTACAAAAAAAGTAAGGAGTCTGCGGTCTAAAGTCCACACTAATATTAAATACTGACAATCAGTTTTTTATGAAAAAACAAATTTGTCGATTAAATATACCCAACTACTTAATTGTCTTTAAATTCATTTTTTAGCTTTTTAAAAATCTCCTCGTTCAATTGATAATCATAAATTCTTTTGTCAGTACTTGAGGGGTTTCTTTCAACAGAATTTTCAAAATTATAAATCATTTTTAACTTCAAATTCAATGATTTAATAAATTCATGCCTTAATTTTCTTTGGTTGTCAATATTTTTATCATTAATTTCTAATAAGGCACTGATTTGTTCAGAGCTTATACCACCTTTTTCATAGTTTTTCATCAAAACTTTAATCATGTTGATTTCTAAGCTATTCAAGGCGTTTGAACCCAAAAAAACATACTTTTTAATGTTCTTATGATTAAAGAACTTAAGATAAATGATGAAGGAAACTAACACTAAGCCAATTCCTGTAGCTATTAATAAAATCCAAAATTTATTGTTCTCCGCTTCATACATTTTACCAATATAAGTAGCTTGTTTTTTAGTTTCTTCAATAGAAATAGTAAACTTTTCAGTAGTGTTTCTATTATTCGTTTTGAAAATTTTATAGCTAAATAAAGAATCTTCATGAACATATTCGTATTCTAATTCAGTAGGAATTTCTTCATAAAATAATTTCTCCTTGTCAATCCATTCATATACTTCATTTAAAAAAGGATCTACAATAACTAGGTGACTAAAAGGTTCGACGAATATTCTAAAAATAAAGTATTTTCCATTCCAATGGAAGTATTGATAATTTTCTTTTTTAATGTTTCTTAAAACTGTTTGTTTTATTTCCCCCAGTTTATACCATTTATTTTCTTTGAATTTATATTCATAAAAGCCAAAATCAGTATAGTCTTTTCCTATATTTTCTGATACACTTACAAAATCGTTAAATCCTGTAAAAAACGAATCTGTTTTTTTTACGTAACCTGAAAAACCCTTAAAAATAGATTTGGGTGCATCATTTAAAAAATTTATAGCATCCCATTCATGTCTGTCCTTTTGATAATAAATCAATAAATTATTAGATCTAAATAAACCATAACCTCCAGCTGAGTAAATGGTATTATTTCGAATGAACTTTTTACTTCTACAATTGAATCCTCCAAAATATGTTTTATCGATTCGTTCTAATATTAAGGTTTGATAGTTGAATTGATACACT
>Ga0209189_1001184_pt1 | contig 19899 bp, 11 predicted proteins | sample C_130820_EF_Meta_FD_187308 | JGI IMG/M metagenome (GOLD analysis project Ga0209189, IMG submission 187308) | Freshwater microbial communities from Lake Croche, Canada to study carbon cycling - C_130820_EF_MetaG (SPAdes) (version 3) | ecosystem: Environmental > Aquatic > Freshwater > Lake... | reverse complement strand
CGGTGAAACAATGTCCACACGCGTTAAGCGGTCCTGTAACTTTGTCATTTGCTCTTCCGTTTGAGCAAGCTCAATCACTGCAGCATTAAGCTCGTCCATATTGGTGCGGCGATAACGTAGTAACTCAGCCTGAGCTCCGTTGAGATTGCGCTGTGCCTCTAAAGCCTGCACTCGGGTGTTGAGCTTTTCTTTTTCTAAGTCACCCCGAATAGCACTAACCTCAGTAAAGATCTTGATCTCTTTTTGCAACTGAGTGATTTGATCCTTAGAAGTCTTCAAAGTGAACTGCTGCTCTTCTACTTGCTGCTTATATTCTGGCGGGACTTTAGAGAAATCCGCCGGTCTATCACCGAGCAAGGCGCGCAGACGCTCTACCCTTGTGTATAGACCCCAATATTTAGCGACAATCGTTTGGTATTCAGCGCCTGCCTCAGTAGAATTCAGGCGCATTAGTACTTGCCCTTCACGCACCGCTTGACCATCAACCACATCAATGGATGCTATGCGACCACCGTCAACATGCTGAATCACTTTCACCGCCTGAATTGGCATGATTTGACCTGGGGCAAGCGCAACCACATCCAAGGTTGCAAACATCGCCCATAAGAAGAAGATACCTAAGGCATAACACACCAACTTCACAGTAGTTTTCATATACGCAGGTGGCGCAGCCTCTTCTAACAGAATCGCTTTAGCAACGTAGTTGTCCGTACGATCTCCTAAGGTAAGCCGAGATCGATCCTTAGGCTGATCATCGGATGGCAAGGTAGGAAGTGTGCTCATAAGTAGTGCTCTTATCGATTAAGTGAGATGTAATTACGCTGCCGTAGGCTGTTTTAACAGAACATCAGGAGGACCTGCGGCGCGCAGATAACCTTTATCCATGACCAGTAAGGTGTCAGCCAAGCGAATATGACTAGGACGATGACTGATGAAGAGTACTGTAGCCTTGCCTTTGAGAGCCTTTAAGGTCTCCATAAACATCTGATCACCATAGTCATCTAAGCCAGCACCAGGCTCATCAAAAAGCATGATGGGTGCACGGGTCAGATAGGCGCGTGCCAGCGATAGTTTTTGCTTCAAGCTAGAAGGGAGTTCATTGGTATTGTCACCTACGCGGTATTCAATTCCTCGTGGCAAAGCCATGATCTGCTCTAACGCACCTGCCATATCTAAAGCTTGATAAACCTCATCGTTAGTGGCATCAGGACGAGCAAAACGGAGATTTTGAGCAATCGTTGCGCGAAATAATTGCGTGTCTTGCGGAGCGTAACCAATCGATCGACGCAACTCAACCGGATCTAATTGTCGTAAATCAACGTTATCAATCAGAATGGATCCTGCTTGCGGTTGATACATGCCCAATACTAACTTGAGCAAGGTTGATTTACCGCCGCCATTTGGGCCGCTAATGGCAATCAAATCGCCAGGGTTCACTTTAAACTCCACACCAATCAAGGCTGGATCAACATTCAAAGAGTAGCGGAAGGAAACGCGGGCAAACTCAATAGCACCTTCTAGACCTCGGGAGACTAAGGAAGTTGCAGTCTTTTGGCGTTCACCCTGAATCTTCATGAGACTATCAATCTGACGGGTCGCACTTCTCACCCGCTCAATGCGTGTCATATTGGTAAAGATTATTTGAATTGGGCTGAGCACACGCCACATGAGGAGCATTGAGGCAATCAAGGCACCAGCTGAAACGGTTTGCATGATCACTGCTGGGACAGTTGCGGTAACGATCATTAATGCAGAAAGCATCATCACAAAATAAGAGATTGATACCAATAATGATGAAAGTTTCTCCGCCTTATATGAAGCCATCGTGGCGTTGGCAGAGATTTCTCTAAAGCGCTCTAACCACAATTGCTGTGCGCCACATTCACGAATGATGCGCATCTTACCCACCATCTCTACGATGAATTCATTACGCTTAGTAATCGCTCTACTCACAGCAGCTACTCTGTCGTGAGTGACTCCCGAGAAAATCCAATACAGCAGTGCATAAACCACCACCATGATGGCAAAAATAATCAATGAGATCGGATTCATGATCGAGAGCGCCACCAAGAATACTAAAGTCGCTGGCGACTCCAAGATGGTGGATGCTAATGGTCCGGTAAAGAGATCGCGAATTGCCTCAAAGCTTTGCAAACGTGAGGTTTGCGAACCAACAGAGGCTCTTTCGGTATAGACCGGTGACATCTTCAGAACTTGCTGCAATATGGTTGCACCAAAGAGGTATTCAATGCGTCCGGAGATATAGGCCAAAATTCTAGCGCGGTGGCGCATGAAGAAATACCCAGCACCTAATCCAATCGCGGCGCCAATTGTCAGATACAACAAGGTATCTTTAGCGCCCGATGGAATGACGGTGCTATAAACGATCGACAGAAATAGTGGGCCCGACATCATGACAAACCCAGATACCAAGGCAGATAAAGTAGCTTGCCCAATGAGCGGACTAAAGCGCCATAGGACCCCTCCTACCCAAGAACGGCTATCGTTCTCGTCGGCCTCAACCAATTCATAAAAGTAAGCTTGGCCAGCAATGCTTAAATCCGACTCAAAACGGGCCTCACCCGTAGCAGCATTTCCAATGCGCATTTGTTTTCCCAGGCGACCCATGGCAATAAATGCCGGGCCATGATCTGGAACAAAGAGGCAAGGAAGTGAACGGGGCTCTAACATGCCAAGAGTACATTTCACTTCATTGGTTTTGTACCCCATTTGTGACATGGTATTGTGAAAGCTTGTTAAGTCCAAGCTATCGGTATAGTAAGGCAATGATTCGGCTACTTCACGTGCGGTGCCACGGGCATTTATCAACTTTAACAACAAGGCCAAACAACCTGACAGGTCTGTTTGCACTTTAAAGTTATTAGCGACAGTTTCTTCAGTATGCTGCCAACGATTACTATCGACCGCGCCACCTTTGAATGGAGAATCGAAATACTCTTCGCTTGGAATAGCGCGATAGTTTGCTTGTTCAACTCCCACCATGCCACTAGGTTTCAATGGTATGGCTTGGGCTGCGCTAGCTTCGCGAATAGAGCCCACCTTATTAGGCTCGACTTCATGCAAGTGGCCCTCTTGTAAAAAGAGTGTGCGATCTGCCAAACGCAAGAATGAGGGACGCTGCGAAACCATGACTACGGTCAGTTTGCCGCGGACTGCTTCCATGAATTTCAAGAAAGTAGCATCACCCCCCGAATCCATTACCGAAGTGGCATCATCAAACAAGATAATGTTCGGTTGATTGGAAAGTGCACGCACAATCCCGATACGCTGACGATAGCCCGGTGGCATGGCATCAGCGGCAGTGTCCCCCACTGGGGAATCCCAACCTCTTGGCATCTTGGCGACAAAGTCTCCCAAGCCCAGCATCTTAGCGGTCTGCAAAGCACGATCAACGCGGTTTGGCTCAAAGACACTGACGTTATCTAAGAGCGATCCTTCAAACATCAAGGCTTTTTGCGGCAAATAGGCAACGTGCTCGCTAAGCTGCTCAAGCGGAATATTTCTGAGATCTTTATCATTAATCCGCACCTCACCTTGAGTTGGGTGCAAGACACCTGCCATCAGCTGTAATAAAGTACTGCGGCCTGAACCTGAATCGCCTTTGATGGCTAAAAATTCACCAGGTTTAACCGTTAACGATAAACCAGAGAACAATTCTGTTTTGCTGCCCGGAAATTGGTAATGCACATTCTCTAATTGCAATTTGGCAGAACCTAAAGGGCGATCAGTCAATTGCACGGCGCCCTCCTCAACTGCTGTTTTGGATGGCAATCCACCTTGCAGCAAAGTGAGCGCTAAGCTGTCGCGCAAAATTTCGTCTTGTTGATATTTAGCCCATATTCCACCCAAACGTTGTAAGGGGGCTAACGCGCGCATACCCAACAAGATACAAGCGGCTAATTCACCATTCGTGAGGTGATTACTAATGACCAACCAGGCACCTAACGCCACGATCAGCATATTCATTAGCGGCGAGAAAATATTACCAATACCAGCCGACATATCCAAGGCATATGTCACGCGGGACATTAAGCGAGCGCAGCTCTCTTGCAATCGCTCATAGCGGCGCAACATCAATGACTCCATCGTCATCGATTTAAGTGTGTGAACGTTACTGAGAGTTTCGTTTAAGAAGTTGGCACGGCGTAAATCACCCTGCTTTTGATCTTTAATGAGGATTGGATCATCACGACCATTTTTCCAAGTAATAAGGATAAAGACAGCATAGCCTGCAGTTAACAACAAGCCAACCCAAGGACTTAAGATAAATACGATCAAGACATAGAGCAAAGTAAATGGTAAATCCATTAATTGCTGGAAGGTTTGACCTGAATAATGGTATTTCAGAGAAGAGACCGACTTGTAATCGTCCATGACAGTGCCGGTGCCCTTACGCTCAAAGTCATGCAAAGGTTCTGCTAGAGCACGTTCTGTCACTGCAAGCATGGCCTTGTGTTCAAAGCGTGCAGAAATCCAAGCCGTTGCATAAGAGCGCACCACACGCATCACCGATTCCAGTGCAACCGCTATACCAACAGCAATAGCTATTAATGCTAAGGTCTCTAATGATTGATGCGGCAAGATACGGTCATACAGTTGCAGCATCAACAATGGAAAAGCTAAGGCCAGTAAATTAATCACAATGCTCGAAGCAATAATGGTGGTCTTTTCGCCAGCAAGAGGAGAAAGCTGCCCTACCGCTCGTTGCTCGTTGGTAGGATTGCGAAATAGCTGAATACGCTCACGTAATTTTTTAATATCAGCCCTAAATGCTTGCCACTCAACAGCTGCTGCTTCCTGTATTTGCTTGTAGCATTCTTTTAATAGAGGCAGCCAATAACTAGACCTTGCTTTTTGAGCTAACTGCAAGACAATTGCTTTTATATCTGCCCATGAACGAATTGGACGGCCCTCTACATTCTTACTCGAACCACGAATACGCATCCAAACGAGATCGAAGTCATAACGTAATTGTTTATATAGCACTATTACTACGCTCTGCATAATAGCTACCAACCACCTTAAAAATATCCAAGTTTTATCAAAACCTTGTTTTAAGATATCAACCACTCGCTCCATTATTTTGCTAATTTTGTTCATACCTTAGTTTGCCCTGGAGGATTTACTGTTGTTGTTTTGGTTGCATCACAGCTGTGCTTGGCTTCGCACCAGTAGTCTCTGAGGGAGTCACTGTATTAATGACATTAAATGGCTGCTCGGGAGATTGCAGCGGCTTTTGATTTAAAGACGTTCCGCCAGCACCTTCGTACATCAGTTGCCCCGCTTTATTGACACCCACTGCAGGCTTCTTATCAAATGCAGAATCGGCTTTGGCCGCAGCCTCACTCCAACGAGCATCTGCTGCGGGTAGTTTTCCGCCGCCGACACAAGGATCATTTTGGAGTTTGGTACCGCCACCAATTGCCTTAAATAGGCTGACTGATGCTGCCAACTGATCATTACGAGCACCAATAGCGGAATCTTCAGCAGACAATACCGTGCGCTGGATTTCATATAGCTGCACATAGTCCATGCCGCCACGCTCTACTACTTTGGCACTCATATTGGCCAGCAATTGTGCGCGGTTACGAGATACATTCAAGGCATCGTATTGCTTAGCAGTCAAGTTCACGCCAGCCAAACCGTCTTCTACGTCACGCAAAGAGCCCAAGACAGCATTTGCATATGCTTCTAGTAATTCCACATTCTTTGCACTAGCCACTTGAATTTCTGCACGGCGTTTACCGCCATCAAAAACGTTTTGAATCAAGTTTGAAGTGATGTTGTAAAACAAACTTTGCGGCATGGTTAAGGTCGATAGTAAAAAACTGCCGTAACCCCCTGCACCTGTCAGAGCAAAGCTTGGTAATAAGTTTGCTCGAGCTGAATATAAATCTGCCTGCGAAGCCTCCAAAGCAGCCTCAGCACGGCGGATATCTGGCCGACGGCATAGCAAATCCGATGGCAATCCTGGCTCAACTGCAGGAACCTTAATATCTTTTAAAGACTTACCTTTAATTTTTAAGGTAGAGGGCGTTCTGCCAACGAGGGTAGCCAAACGATCAAAGGCCCGTTCGCGCTGTAATCGTAGATTGGTAACCAGGGCGTCCGTATTGGTTTGCAAAATTAACTGCTGTGATAAGTCAATGATCGTGGCATCGCCACGATCTACGCGCCGCTGTAACCCTCGTCCCACCGTCCTTATCGCCTCAAGATTGCGCTCTCCCACCCCAATACGTTCATCGAGCGATAGCACCTGAAAGTACACAGTAGCGGTATCGCCAACCAAACTTAACGCTACCGCTTGTCGGTTGTATTCACTTGCCAATGCCTGTGAGAAAGCAGATTGTGTATTAAAGCCTTTTTTACCCCAGAGGTCGACTTCATAATTAGCCAATAAACCAACTTGCCATACTGGCTGACTGCCCCACTGTGATGTGTTGGCAGCGTAGCCTGGACCAAATCCTGGCGCTTGATTCTTATAACTACCAGTAGCATCAATAGTCGGGGACTCGGCCGCCTTAACGACATCCGCTTGCGCTCTAGTTTGAGCAACTCTAGCAACTGCAATGCGTAAATCATAGTTATTCGTGAGGGCCGTATCAACCAAACCATTAAGCTCTTCACTCTCAAACTCAGTCCACCACAATTCTTTCGGGCGAGGTAGTTGCGCTTCTGTTGGTGGCGTCTTATAACTACTTGGCATCCAGCGGACATACTCTGGACCATTTGGTGCATCACCCTCATTCACTATTGGAGCCGAACAACCAGACGCGATGAGAGAAAAGCAGGCCAAATAAATGCTTAAGCGTTTCACTTTTCGATATCGAAAACTTTTTAAATGGTCACTCACCACAGGAATAACTTAAGTTATACATAGGGAGCATAGAATACTAAACCTGTAACTTTTTTCCTATGGTAGTTGAAGGTTTATTTATTCAGTATTAATATACTAAATTTAGAGACTCATTACTACTAAATACAAATCTTCGCAATTGTTGATAATGAATCCATTCCATTTAAAGACGTTTATATGACTCAAGAAACCATTGGCAAAGGGCTCATGCAGCAACTTCTGAAGATTGGGTCCTCCTTAAGTAGTGAAAAGGATATCGATCAACTTTTGGAGAATATTCTCCAGGCTGCTATGCAAATTACGAATGCCGATGCAGGCAGTCTATATAGGGTAGTTGATGAAAAGCTGCTGAAATTTGAGATCGTACATACCAAAAGCAAAGGCGTTCATTTGGGTGGCAAAAGCGCCAAGACGATTGTCACGCCTCCCCTTTCCTTATTTAAGGAAGATGGCAACCCTGATCTAGGCAGAGTGGTTTGCTATGCTTATCACAAAGAACTAACTGTGAATGTGGCCGATGCCTACAATGCGGCAGGCTTCGATTTTACTGGCACCCATAAATTTGATGCTTCTAATGGTTACCGTTCAACATCATTTCTCACGGTACCGATGACGAATCATGAATCGGAAATCATTGGTGTTCTTCAACTGATTAACGCTATGGAACCCAATACAGGAAAAGTCATTCCTTTCTCCGCCGATAACCAAGAAATTGTAGAGGCTCTCAGTTCGCAAGCAGCCGTAGCCTTAACAAATCGAATGTTAATTGTGCATCTTGAAGAGTTGTTTGAATCCTTCATTGGTCTGATTAACCATGCGATTGACGATAAGTCCCCATACACTGGCGGCCATTGCAATCGAGTGCCCGATCTCACCATGATGTTGGCGGATGCGGTAAATCGCTGTAACGCTGGGCCATTAAAGGAATTCACGCTCAATGATGGTGATCGTCAAGAGCTCAAAATAGCCGGACTACTGCATGACTGCGGCAAGATTACCACTCCTGTACACGTAGTAGACAAAGCCACCAAACTTGAAAAGATTTTTGATCGCATTAATTTGATTGAAGTGCGAGCAGAAGTGGCATTGCGCGATATTCAGCTGGGATTGGCCAAAAAATTGATTACAGAGGCTGAAGCGGATACACGTCGCAACCAATTAATAGACGACTACAACTTCTTAAGCCACTGCAATATTGGCGGTGAGTTTATGAAAGACTCTGATGTGCAGCGCGTTCATGACATTGCAAATCGCTATATTTGGCAAGATGTTTCTGGTGCCAACCACCCTTTCCTTAGCGAAGAAGAAATTGGTAACCTGACGATTCGTGCGGGCACTCTGAACAATGAAGAGCGTCAAATCATTAATCACCATATTGATCTGACCATCAGCATGCTAGAAAAGTTGCCTTGGCCAAAACACCTCAGAAACGTGACTGAGTATGCAGGCGGTCACCATGAGAAAATGGACGGCAAAGGCTACCCTAAGGGCTTAACTCGTGAGCAAATGTCGGTACCTGCGCGTTGCATGGGTATTGCCGACATTTTTGAGGCCTTAACGGCTAAAGATCGCCCTTATAAGAAAGGTAAGACACTCAGCGAATCATTGGAAATTCTTGGGAAGATGAAATTAGGTCACCACGTGGATCCTGACCTTTTTGATATCTTCATCTGGGAAAAAGTCTATGAAGAATATGCCGTGAAGTTTTTGGATAAGAGTCAAATTGATTTGGTGGATATAAGTAGGATTCCAGGCTACAACCCACCACCACCAGATTATCAGCACACGCGTGCCTGACCAGATCCGGTATTCAAAGTAGCATTCGTAGTCTATTTTCTTCGATTGAGCGGGCAATCGTTTGCAGAGTTTTCCGACGAAGCAGACGATTTTTCGCTAAGCTGAAGAATGTCCCCGCCACCTCTGTGATACGCTCAATGACTGGGGTAGCTCATCTAGCTATTAAGCTATTTCGAGCAGCTAGCTCTAATAAGTGCTTCTTAATTGGGGATCGCCCCTCACCCAAGATATCCATTTGGTGTTCGCCACAGGAGCCTTCGTGATAAGTCAGGTCATAACAGGGGGCCAACTCCCAATGCATTTGCGCATTCATTCGATAAGAAAAGTTTTTAGCATGATCATCACGATTGTTGAAGATCACATTAAAAACGTAGCGTTCAAATACTTTTTCAAGCTTACGCTCACTCCGAGTAATAAACGAAGTCGCCCGCAAGAAAGTCTCATAGTCAACGCCAGGAACCCTAAAATCTACATTTAGTAAACTAGCCAAGGTATGAACAGGAACGCGCTAACCACTGTTTCGATCAAAGCTCTCATTACCAAAGTAAGAGAATGAAGAGCCTAAGTCAAAGTAGTGCGTCTTTGGCATATCTAAGAGGCAAGCTCTAACCATATCAGCATAAATATCCTCAATGACACAAACTTCTGTATGTTCGTTTTGCGCCTGAAATTTAACAAGTCATGGAGTGTAATGCCCCCTAAACAGTAGATATCTTGGAAGGTGAATTTTCTGTTATTTGCGGCATATTAATAGCTGATATTTAAGCTATTAAGGTGTATTTAAGAGCTTAATAGTTGCTTTTTAAGCTACTAAATCATCAATAGAGGCGACTACTGCTCACCCGACGAATCTCGGTAACTGGCAGTTGAGCGATATCACGCAACTTCTCATATTTCTCTTTTTGCAAGTCAATGAGGGACTCTATCTGAGCGTAAGAGGACGTAACAAAGCGATCGCCATTTTCTGCACTCTTGCGCATCACTCCAAACTCAATGCGACTGCGCTCATCGCTACTGAGTTTACTAATGAGATCTTTGGTTGCCCAAATACCGCCATGTTTTGCAAATTCGCTTAAACGGGTTGCTTGATTAATGGTGTTGCCGAGTACCGCAAATTCGATATGGTTAGTCGATTGGAAACTGCCCAGCCATTCCTGGCCTTCATGCAATCCAATATTAAGCTGGAGCTCTGTAAACCAATTTTTCTTGAGCTGCCATTCAGCGCTAATTTTACGCATGGCCATTCTTAATTCTTCAGCGCACGCTACAGCGTTAAAGAGGTAGTTGCCCTTAACCTGCGGAAAAAAGTAATAAACCATACCATCGCTACTATGCTTGCCATGGGTGCCTGTGTATTTACGCAGGATGGGACTCATGGTTCCCCAGATCTGATTAATTAATGCAAAATATTCATCCGGCGGCAGCTCGGAACAAATGCGATTGGAATTTTGTAAATCTGCCACCAACACAGCCAACGGCGTCATCACCGGCAAACGCTTGTTCAATAAGGACTGGATAACTTGATCACGACGGGAGAGGAAATTCAGTAGATCATCTCCACCCTCCTCGCCAGGAGAGTGAACGACCAAAATACCTTCCCGGAAATACACTGCAAACACGCGGTAGCACACAACTCTACCCTGCGAATCTTTGTGGAAGAACTCTACTTCATTGACGGGTTTTTCTTTACCAGCCTGAGGAGATGTTGGGGTATCTAGAAATGGCGAACCAGTTTCGCTTTTGGCAACCAATTTACCCAAAGCCACTGAATCTAATAAAGGTAACAACTCCGGGTCGCTCTTCGCCACCAATTTAGCCAAAGATTCATAACTAATGCGTGCACTTGCTAGCTGTAACAGTAAACCCACCAAGGCACGTTGATCCTCCATGCCGAGACAATAAGGTCAGTAAATTACGCTCCGCACTTTTAGCGGGTGGCGCAACAAAACCAAACACCTCTTTACGAGCCGCCTCATTTAACCAAGTTAACTCAAAGTTGTAATTGAGCATGTAGGCTGGATGGGTCAAGGTGTCTAAAGACAAGGAAAGATTAGTTAAAGTCTCAGGCATTGGATTGCTCGAGTTGCCAGAATTTCCAGCATTGCCTGCACGAGCATTGACTGTTTTGGTCAAATGTTTATCCGGGCTGTTTGAGCCCACTAGTTCCTGTTGCATCTCTTGAACCTCCAATAAAGCATCGGTCTGAGCCAAACGCTCAGCCACTTGGGCCATCGATAGGCCTTGACCCTTAAGAATTTGGACAGCTTGAACTCTCTCCAAGGAATCTTCTGGAAAGTATCCAAGCACCCTAGCACCACCTGCATCAGCATACGCAGACAAGGACTGGACAACCGGCTTAGGCAAAATACCAAGCTGGATGTAATTATTAAGGGTGGCACGCGATATTCCAGTTTGGTCTATCAACGCCTTGCTCGAGATCATTTGTCTATCTGTCCAATAAAAAGTAATGGCCGAGAGGTAATCCATACACAGATATGGAGCTATTAGACAGTCTAATCTGTATAAAAGTATCTTTCTACTAGACAGTTAGTTGTCTAAATCCAACAAATGAGGTGTTTTTACAGCCGATAGATTGTCTAAATTGATAAATTAGACAGATAGAGAGCTAGGAAAGGATCTTTTTAAAAGCTTCTGCACTTAAAGGCTTGGCATAAAGAAAGCCTTGTATACAGTCGCAACCCATCTCACGGAGCATTTGGGCCTGCGCTTCAGTTTCCACACCCTCCGCAATCGAATTCATACCCAAGCCTTTTGCCATCGAGATCATGGCCGCCACTAAGGACGCATCTAAGCTCTCTGGCTTTAAGGCTTTAATGAAATGGGCATCTATTTTTAAATAATCAAAATTAAAGTTCTTCAGCGAGACAATGGAGGAATAACCCGTTCCAAAATCATCCAAGCTAAATTTACAACCTGCTTCCTGCAAGATGGTGATCTTATCCATGACCCGTTGAGACTGAATTAACATCATGCGCTCGGTGATCTCAAAAATAATCTTATTGGGAGAAATGCCACACTCCTTGATCCAATCCACCCACTGGGAAACCGAATGATCAGTTGAGCTAAATTGGGACACTGCAATATTGATGGCAATTGCTGGCGCCTTATCAACGCCTAAGGTTCGAAGATATAACAAAACCTCCTTGATAATCCAGTTACCAATCGGCACAATCAAGCCAGACTCTTCAGCAATATCAATAAAGTCTGTGGGCATCACCACTTCGCCGTTGGCGCGATGCCAGCGGAGCAAAGCTTCAGCATGGGTAATAGCGCCCGTCTGCAAATCAAAGATGGGCTGGTATTCCAACTTGAACTGCTTTTTCTCCAATGCAGCACGCAGTTCAGAGATTAAGTTGGCACGATAATTTGCCTTAATTTGCATCGCGCTCGTGAAATACTGGGAGCCATTTTTGCCATTGGCTTTTGCAGCATACATTGCCTGATCAGCGCTGAGTAATAGGGCCTTAGCATCATCGCCGTCCTCAGGGAAAATCGAAATTCCGAAACTTGCCGTGATGTATATCAACTCATTGCGAATTTCAAAAGGCTCGCTCAGATTTTGAAGTATCTGCTCAATGATGCTATCAACCTGCTCAGGCTTATCAATCTGACTTAATAAGAGGACAAATTCATCTCCACCAATACGAGCAATCGTATCGGTATCACGCACCTCAGAACGCAAACGCAACGCGACTGCTTTTAAAAGCTCATCCCCAAAATCATGTCCATGACTATCGTTGATCTCTTTAAAGTTATCAATATCAAAGTAAACCACAGCGAGATTGGTTTTCAAGCGCGTAGACTGTTTCATCAATTGCTCAAGACGATCTAATAAAAGACGTCTATTAGGCAAACCAGTCAAAGGATCAAAGTTAGCCTGCTGATTAATGAGTTCACGAGCTTTACGTTGATCGGTAACATCGGATAACAAGGCAACGCGTTGCAAGGGCACTCCATCTTTATCAAAAGTGGAATAGATAGACAAAAAGCGCAATACCTCATCGCCCTCTCTCAATTTTATCCAGGCTTGACCTTCCCAGCGTCCGACGGCATCAACAGACGTGAAGATATCCGCATAAGAGCCTGCGCCATGACGCTTGACCAAGAAATCAGAAAACCCATGACCCAGTAATTCCTCATCAGAAAAGCCAGTTAACCCCCTAAAGGCATCATTTGCTAAAAGAATATGATTCTGGGCATCACAAATAACAACCGCTTCACCCATAGCTCGATATACGGCAGAGGTGACTTTAAGTAAATCCTCTGCATTCTTTTGCTCGGTGATATCAATACCGTAAATAATCATTCGGTCCGAAGCAAAAAAGCTGCCCCAAGAAATTAGTCTGACCGACCCATCCTTACGGGTGGTATGGGCTTCAAGAGGAACAAAAGGTAATCCCGTCTTCCCTGCTTGCTTAATGCGATCGCCCCACTCTTGCTCTACTTCTTTTCGATAATCTCGATCGGGATACGCCAAAGTCCACCAGGCATTTGGTTTACGCAGATCATCAGTTGTGTATCCCAAGGCTTTGGTGAAATAAGGGTTTACATAATCCATCACATAAGTCTCGAGATCGTAGGAAGACATCAACACTGGGGTATTACCCACAATATCGCGAAAACGCTCCTCTGACGCCACAATATCTTCTGTGGCTTGCATCAGATCTCGACTTTTACGCTCGAAACTTTCTACCACTAAGCCGATGGCAAGACCAACGAAACAAGCGATTCCCAAATAAGCCCAAATCACCATTGGGGCATGATGTGTCATCAACTGGCGATCAAAAAATGCCTCTCCATGAAAGACGCTCAAGACCGACTGTATAAGCAACAGGCAAAAATACAGCATGGCGCCTTGGCGTCCAAATTGGTAACCAAAAATGGCAATCAGAAAAAGGACAGCAAAACCTCTGCCAGTTAAGTCAATATATTCTTTTAGCCAACCAAAGAATACCGCCTGACCAAATACTAGTGAAACCAATAAATAGAGGACAAATTTGATTATTTTTTCCTTTGGCCAATCCTGAATCCAGCGAGTAGACAAGACCAAAAGAATAGGCGTGAAAAAGACAAAACCAAAAAGGTCGCCAATGAACCATTTTTGGAAAACATCGCCAACGATTTTCGGGGACAGCAAGTTTCCCCATACCAAAAGCTTGACATTGATCGCAGTGCTCACGAGCGCGCCTAGAATGCTAGCGATGAACAGCCGTCCAAAGTCGCCCAACGATTGGATATCCTTGTCAAACTTTAGGTAACGCCGCAATGAAATAGCAACAACGAGATAACCTATCAGGGAACCAGCAGCCAATAGTATTGACATTACCAATGAATGACCGCCCCCGATCTCACCAATGACTGCGCCTACAAATATAAATAGCCAGTATTGCAAACCCAGAATGAGTAGCACTCCTAGGCCTATCCCAGCAGGAATCCAAATCACGCTCTCGCCCACTACTCCAGCGAAGTGTTTGAGCAAAAAGGTGGAGACAATAGCATGTGCGATCGCAGCCAACACAGCATAAAACACACCCTTTTTGGTGTAGGGATAATGCGGATGGAGTAAATTGGAAATGATCAAATTACTAACTAAAGTTATATTAAATAAACAAGCTCAGGATTGTAGTCTCATCTAAAACTATATCTGAGTTATGCTAATTTAACTGTGCTTCAATGGACTTTGAAGCTGATTTAAGGTGTGTTTATCGATCCATCACGCAGCGAAAGCCAATGTAAACCACACCGATATCCGCCGGCTTAGATTCCACATCAGACTCTTGCTGTCTATCGGGACCATACCACCAAGAAGCACCGCGGGTAATGTATCCACTATTTCTCTGGGTAGCTGTCCACTCCCACACATTACCGCCCATGTCATACATGCCATTGACGCCCGGCTTAGTACTTCCTACCAAAACATGTCCTGTACCACGGTTGAGGGCACCTGCTGGCGCAAGTCCTTTGTAATTACCGCAGCCACTTAAGCAATGGGAAGGCATTGGGGTGCTGCCACCAGGAAATGCATAACGTTGTCCTTGGATATAGCCGGCTGGTGGGCTGGCTCTTTGCTCTAAGAAGGCAGCCGATGTCCACTCAGACTCAGTAGGCAAACGCTTCCCAAAATAGCGGCAAATACTCTCCGCTTCTTTTTGATTGAGATGAACAGCGGGTTCAGCATCATTCGCAGGAACACCATAAGGAGTCCTCCAAGTCCACCCTGGCTTTTGCACAAAACCACCTTCATAAGATAGACCGCCACCCTTCTTCTCGGCGGCACTGACAAAACCAGTAGCGGACGCAAAGGATTTGACATCAGCGATATTCATCTCGGTTTGATCCCAGATGAGATTACCGATTTGCACTGTTGGGATAGAGGAGCTGGGCGCGCTTTGGCTCGGAGCAGATCTGAGCATGAAATACAACGCTACGATACTGAGCAACACGCCAAAGAGAATTGTGGAGATATCAAATTTTTTCATCTTGATCACTGTAATAGAAAAAGCTCCACTAGGGAGCTTTTGAGGTATTTAATGGGGCGAACGACGGGGCTCGAACCCGCGACAACCAGAATCACAATCTGGGACTCTACCAACTGAGCTACGTCCGCCACTGAAGTCCTAGATTATAGCTTTTTGCCCAAAAACCTGTCAAAAACACTCCCCCAAAGCCTCCCTTAGGTGCTTTCAAACTCAAAAGCGGCCCAATCCCCCAGGGTTAAGCTGGCATCAATAAAGAAATCCAATATCGCCGCCCTACTCTGAACTTTAGCTAAAGCATGGTGATCAGACAGACGCTGGCGCCAATAACGAGAGCCAGCCCTGCCATGGGCCAAGCCCAATATGTGTCTTGTGAATGCGCCAATATAAAAAGGTTTTCCTTTTGCCTGACACTCATCAAACCAAGCCTGTACTTGCTTTACCAATGCAATCTGAATTCTGTGCCACTCAGTTTCACTAAAGAGATAGCCAGCAGCATCACCATCGGTATTGATCATGTCATCCCAGCCCAATAACAACGCTGGAAAATGATATGCAGCTCTGCCCACCATGAAGCCATCAAAGTCATTCCAATGACCAGCAATTTGCTCATTAGTCTCTAAGCCGCCATTGAGTAATACTTTAAGATGCGGAAATTGTTTCTGCGCATCCAATCTCAGTTTTGCAGCGACCTCATAACGCAATGGTGGTTTACTGCGATTCTCTTTGGGAGATAAACCTTTGAGCACCGCATTACGGGCATGAATAGTGACTTGACTTGCACCAGCATCAGCAACTGCCAGAATGAAGTTGAGTGCAAATTGGTAATCTGCTTCAGAGTTAGCAGCGTCCATCGAATCCAAACCAAGGCGGTGTTTTACTGAAATCGGGATATCAACAGCAGCTTTCATTGCCTTGACACACTCTGCTACGAGATGAGGCTCAGCCATGAGACAAGCACCAAAGGCACCGCGTTGCACGCGCTCTGATGGACAGCCACAATTGAGATCAATCTCGTTATAGCCCCACTGCTGTGCGAGTTCAGCTGACTTTGCTAAATCAGCAGGGTCTGATCCACCCAATTGCAACACCACTGGGTGCTGATCTTGTGAGTAATCCAAATGGCGTGGCACATCGCCATGCATGAGAGCGCCAGTGGTCACCATCTCGCTATAAAGAACCGCCTCTTTAGTGAGCGTGCGATGAAAAGAACGGCAATGGCGATCGGTCCACTCCATCATGGGGGCGACTGCTAAGCGTTTATTTGGGATATTGGCCATGTACTTCGATGAAATTGCGAATAAGAGTCATTTTAAATGCATGAGGGCAACCGAAGTTGCCCTTGCTCAGTGAGATCTATCTACCGTTTACTTAGATAGCTTTGCCTCTAACTCCACTGCCAGATCCAAAGCCCCCATATAACCGGACTTGATATGAGCTGGCAAATCAGGATCGCCCACCATGGCGCCCAGTGTTTCTACCAAGCTAAAAACGATTCCTTTGGCTGCGCCAGCGGCAATCGTATTGTTTTCAACAGCCTCATCAATATGATTCACTGCATCTAAAAAATAGTCATGCCCCGGCAAGCCATCTGGACCTAAAGCTTCTGTTGTTTCTTTAACCATGATCGGAATTCCTTTTATCTTTACAGCGTTTGGTCTACTTTATAGAAAAACTTGCGTGCATAAGCAAGAATTTCTTTATCGCTAGGATGATCGACTGTTTCTACACCAACAATCTTTTCTGCAATCTGAGCGTCATGCTTGTGGGCATGCTTAATCAGCTCTAATTTTGCAGAGCCTGGTCCAAGAATCAAGATTTCTTTTGACTCATTGACAGCATTGATTACTGAATGCAGGTATTTAGAATCTAGAGCCAATCTACCGCTACCGACTTCCCCACCTTTGTGATGCAAATGAGTATGGGTTGTTTTGCTACGAATGACCTCAGCCTCGCTAGCGTCTTCGCTTAAAAACATCACGTGAGCTTCTTGATGATCGATCCAAATAACTGCATGATTTAATGACATATTTTCCCTATTATTGATATTGACTGCTCATACAGGATACTCCAGCAATTATTGGCATTCATGTCAAAATTGACTCAAATCACCATCCAACCATAATATGGCTATGCTATGCAGACCCTTAAAAGTAAACGAGCTACCAGCCACCTATGAGTAAACCTTCAAAAACCCTATTTCCAATTCGCCTAGCCACTTATGCCATTTGCATTACTGGCACCGTGATTAGCGGCATCACCCTGCTTTTTGGCCTTTCACATTGGGCGTTCTTTTTGATCTTTGCCTCATTAACTACCGTCGGAATCTACGATCGCCTCCAAAGAAAACATTCCATTTTGAGGAATTACCCGATTCTGGGGCATTTGCGCTTTCTGTTCGAGTTTATTCGCCCTGAAATTCGGCAATACTTTATTGAAGGTGATACCGATAAAACACCCTTCTCTCGTGAGCAACGAACCCTGGTCTACTCACGCTCCAAAGCAGTTGCTGATGAAATTCCCTTTGGTACGATCCAAGACGTCATGGCGCCGGGCTATCAATGGATTAACCAATCCTTAGCACCTACCAAACTACCTAGCCATGATTTTCGAATTGAGATCGGTGGCAAAGACTGTACACAGAAGTACTCTGCCAGTATTTTCAATATCTCTGCGATGAGCTTTGGCTCGCTTAGCGCTAATGCCATCTTAGCTCTGAACCTGGGCGCCAAAAAAGGTGGCTTTGCGCATGACACTGGGGAAGGTTCAATTTCTCGCTACCATCGTGTTCATGGTGGTCATTTGATTTGGGAAATTGGCTCTGGTTACTTTGGTTGCCGTAATGAAGATGGCACATTTAACGCAGAAAAGTATGCAGAAAATGCCTTAGATACTCAAGTGAAGATGATAGAAATTAAGCTGAGTCAAGGCGCGAAGCCTGGGCATGGTGGCATTTTGCCAGGTCCAAAAGTGACGGCAGAGATTGCCGCTGCAAGAGGTGTAAAAGCTGGTGAGAGCTGCATATCCCCTGCATCTCATAGCGCGTTTTCAACCCCTCTAGAAATGATGCATTTTGTAAAGCAATTACGAGATCTCTCTGGTGGCAAACCGGTCGGATTTAAACTCTGCATTGGCCATCCCTGGGAATGGTTTGGCATCGTTAAAGCAATGCTAGAAACCAATATCTACCCTGACTTTATTGTGGTCGACGGCTCAGAAGGTGGTACTGGCGCTTCACCAGTGGAGTTTACTAATCACGTTGGCACCCCCTTGCAAGATGGCTTACGCTTGGTTCATAACACTTTAATGGGCGTGAATCTGCGTGATCAAATCAAAATTGGTTGCTCTGGAAAAATTATTAGCGCCTTTGATATGGCAGTTGCCTTTGCGCTGGGTGCAGACTGGTGTAATAGTGCTCGTGGATTTATGTTTGCAGTAGGCTGTATTCAGGCACAGGTATGTAATACCGGTTTTTGTCCAACGGGCGTCACCACCCAAGACCCTGAGCGCCAAAAAGCCTTAGTTGTCCCCAACAAAGCTGAGCGCGTATTTCACTTTCATAATGAAAGTCTCAAAACATTGAAAGAATTGGTTGAAGCGGCTGGCTTACATCACCCTAATGAGATTGATGCATCGCATATCGTTCGGCGCATCAATAAAAATGAAGTGCATCTCTTATCTTTCTTATTGCCCGAGATGCCTGCCGGTCTTTTGCTAAAAACCGAGGGTGATCATGAAGCTTTAAATCTACCGCGCGTGTTCGAATTATTCTGGCATAAAGCACAAGCGAGCAGCTTTTCTACTTTAAAAAATTAACTCCTGCTGACTGCTAAATGATCTGAATTCCCCAGTAATGGGGTCCTGGAATTCAATTTCTTTTGCCAGCAATTGCAATGGCCTTGAAAAATCCAAGTCATATTCCTGATAAGGCGTGAGGATAGGATAAATCTGATCTTGCTTGATGGGAATGCCTAAGGCATTGAGATGGCAGCGTAGTTGATGCTTTTTACCGCTGCCTGGCGTGAGGCGATATTTAGCCCATAGATTATTCACTTGGATCATCTCAATCAAGGTATCCGTATTGGGCTCACCAGCCACCTCTTGCATTTGTAAAAAGTGCTCAGATTCTTCTAGGCGGCTTTGATAAGTCATGGGCAACTTATGACTTAGGGCTTCCGAGTTTGATGCGATTGCTTCGTAGACCTTCTTCACCACCCTATCTCTAAACAAATTTTGATATTGAGCTCTTTCATTGGGATTTATTGAGAAGATAACCAAGCCTGCAGTATCTCGATCTATGCGATGGATAGGGCTGAGGGTCTGAATACCCGTCTTCTTCTTTAGTCGATTCAGCAGCGTTTGGTGCAGATAAAGACCACTGGGTGTCACCGGTAAGAAATGGGGTTTATCCGCCACCAGGATATGGTCATCCTGATAAAGAATCTGCTCCTCAAAAGGAATCTCGGGCTCCCGAGCAAGCCGCCTGAAATACAACAAGTGAGTATTGGGTAAATAGGGGTCGTTGGCAGCTAGAGCGTGGCCTTCTTGATCCAGGATAAGGCCCTCTTTAAAACGATCGACCCACTCATCTTGAGGAATATGCGGAAATTGGGTAATGAAAAAGGCGAGTAAATTCAGATGGGTTTGATCTACAGGCAAATACACCCGCGATGCTGAAACTCCTTCTGAATTTACCTGAATACCCATAGCGCCCCATTTTATGCTTTT
>Ga0209189_1001183_pt1 | contig 19903 bp, 17 predicted proteins | sample C_130820_EF_Meta_FD_187308 | JGI IMG/M metagenome (GOLD analysis project Ga0209189, IMG submission 187308) | Freshwater microbial communities from Lake Croche, Canada to study carbon cycling - C_130820_EF_MetaG (SPAdes) (version 3) | ecosystem: Environmental > Aquatic > Freshwater > Lake... | reverse complement strand
CAGTCGTGGCCTGCACCCGGGGTGACCTGCATCAGACCCCGCTCGCCTGCACTTCCGGTGGCACGAGGCTCAAAATCACTTTCCCGCCAGACGACTGCCCGCAAGAGGGAGGAAGAAATACCGGAACGGGAGGAAGCCTCCTCAATCAATGGGCCAATCTCCTGGGAACGGTGGAGTTCACCCATCCAGGAGATGGCAATCAGAACGGCTGGGGTCAAAATGACCGCCAAAACCGCCAGGAGACGGGGTCGTTTAAGAAGCATTTCCAAGCATGATAAAGGGAATGTTCAGGAAGGGAAAGCGGTGGAAACTTGCATCCCGAACAAAAAGAGCGCAGAGCCAAGGGGTGAATTTCCCTGAATTTGTTAGAGTCGCACCCGAATTGGGCTTGGATCGGCTATTCGACTACGGGATTCCTGAGCGTTTGCGGGGCAGGATTGCACTCGGACAGCGTTTGCGGGTGCCTTGGGGGAGGAGGAGCATCATGGCCTACGCGGTGGAATTTCCTAAAGAACCAGAGGTGGAAAACGTGCGGGAAGTTGAGGAGGTGGCTGGGGAACGGCCTTTGATTCCTTCCGGTTTATGCCAACTGGCCCGCTGGATGGCGGACTATTATGCCTGTGATTTGGGGGCGGCGCTTCGGACGATTTTGCCCGGCCCAGTCCGTTCGCATGAAGGAGGCGGTAAAATGGCTTGGTGGATTGAGCCAATTACGGGGCGCCAGGATTTGGCCGATCAAATTTTAAAGAATGCAAAATCCCAGTATAAAGCATGGATTCATCTCCAGACCCGTGGGGGTGGCTGGCTGACCCATTTGGTTAAAGAAACGGGGTTGGGAACGACGGTTTGGAGGGCTTTGGTGGACCGAGGCTTGGCGGAGCGAAGTGAAAAACGATTTGTGCAAAATGAAGAAGCCCCGGATGCGGGATGGGCAGATGCTGAGAAGAGACCTGAAATGGGACAAGAGCAAGTCCAGGCCATGGAGACTTGGCGGGAGGAACGGCAAAAAGAATTCGGGGGGTTACCCATTCTATTGGAAGGAGTGACGGGAAGTGGCAAGACGGAGATTTATTTACGGGCGATGGAGGAGGTTTTGGCCGAGGGAAAAAATGCCATCATTCTCGTTCCGGAAATCTCCCTGACTCCGCAGACCGTGGCCCGTTTTCGGGGGCGATTACTTGGTCAAAGAATCCGACTTTCCGTTTTGCACAGTGGACAGACCGTGGCGGAGAGGCGGGAATCTTGGCACGAAATCCGCGAGGGGAGAGCCCGGGTTGTGATTGGAGCCCGTTCCGCCCTTTTTGCGCCGCTTGAGAACGTAGGGCTGATCGTGGTCGATGAGGAACATGACAGCGGATATAAACAGGCGGAGGCCCCCCGGTACCATGCGCGAGATTTGGCCGTGGTGAGGGGAAGAATTGAGGGGGCCCCTGTGATTCTGGGGAGTGCGACTCCCTCTTTGGAAAGCGGGTATAATGCGGATCGAGGGAAGTACCGAAGGGTGCGACTCACTCACCGGGTGGACGGAGCCAAGTTGCCCAAAGTGCATATCGTGGATCTCCGGAAAGAGGATAAACCGGCTCATGGGGGGCCGATTCTTTTATCCGCAGATTTGGCAAAGACCTTGGAAGACCGCAGGAACAAGGGGGAGCAGAGTCTAGTTTTATTGAATCGGCGTGGGTATGCACCGAGCGTGCAGTGTCCGCATTGCGGGAAAGTGGAGGAATGTGAGAGGTGTGCAGTTCCGATGACCTACCATCGGGGAGAAGGGCGGTTGCGATGTCATTTCTGCGATGCGGAGAGACCTTCCTCTGGAAAATGCAGGGAGTGCGGTTCCCCTGTGCTGAAATATACGGGGGCGGGAACGGAGAGGTTGGAGGAGTCGGTATCCGAAAAAATGCCCGGAGTGCGATTGACGAGGATGGATTCGGACAGCATGAGGGTTCGGGGAGCCCATGCGAAAGCCCTGACCGCCTTTCGGGAGGGCCGTACTGACATTCTTCTGGGAACCCAGATGATTGCCAAAGGCCTGCATTTTCCGAAGGTGACCTGCGTGGGCGTCGTGGGGATCGATGGAGCGCTGAATTTGCCGGACTTTCGCGCTTCCGAAAGGGTGTTTCAGCTTTTGGTGCAGGTTGCCGGCCGGGCGGGGCGAGGGGATGTGGCCGGAGAGGTTTTTGTTCAAACCTACACCCCATTCCATCCGGCCGTTCAATTTGCGCGGCATCATGATGTCGATGGGTTTCGGGAGCAGGAACTCGAATATCGAAAAGCGCACGGCTATCCGCCCTTTCGTCGAGCCATCCTGATTTCTTTCTCTGGCCCCAGTGAAGCGCAAACCCAAGCCTCGGCCGAGCATGTCGCCAAAAGGCTCCATGTCCTTTGGGGGAGCCGAGTGGAGGTACCGGATCCGGTGCCGGCCCCGATTGCCCGCGTGGAGGGTAAATTCCGGTTTCACATATTCCTTCTTGTGGAAAAAGTGGGCGAGGTGATTTCCGATTTGAAAAGGGAGGTTTTGGCACCCAAGTGGCCGAATGGATTAAAAACAGCGGTCGATGTTGATCCTCAAGACCTTCTTTAGATCGAATCCTTTCCCTCAGTCTGATAGATTAAACGGCTATGGACAGGCTGTTCCTCACCACCGCGATTGATTACGCAAACGCGAAGCCACACCTTGGGCATGCGTATGAAAAGGTTCTGACGGATACCTTGGCCCGCTTTGCCCGTCGAAGAGGGGAAGGTGTCCGGTTTTTGAGCGGCTTGGATGAGCACGGTCAGAAGGTCCAGCAAAGCGCCGCCAAAGCCGGCCAAAGTCCTCAGGAATTCGTCGACGGCATCAGCACCCATTTTCTTGGATTGTGGAAAGATTTGCGCGTGGAACCGGATGATTTTCTCCGAACCACGGAAGTTCGTCACCGCAAGTTAGTGCAGGAAGTGCTTAACAAACTTCATGCCCAGGGGGATATCGTCAAAGGCACGTTCCGGGGATTTTACAGTATTCGGGCCGAACAGTTTCTGACGGAAAAAGAAAGACTCCCCGATGGTTCGTGGCCGGAAATCTTTGGGGAAGTGGTCGAACTGACAGAAGAGAACTACTTTTTCAAGCTTTCGAAATATCAGGATTGGTTGAAGGAGCTTTTGCAAAAGCAACCCAGCCTGATTTTTCCGGAATTCCGAGCCAAGGAGGTATTGGGAGCCTTGGAAAAACCTCTGCCAGATCTTTGTATTTCCCGGCCCAAAACCCGTTTGGCTTGGGGCATCCCGTTGCCCTTTGATGAAAACCAGGTGACCTATGTTTGGTTTGATGCCCTTCTGAATTACGTGACAGGGGCGGGTAGCGGCAAAGGCAGGCTCGAGGACTGGAGCCCGGCTGTGCATGTCATCGGAAAGGACATTCTGGTTCCTGCCCATGGAATCTATTGGCCGTGCATGCTGAAGGCGCTTGGCCTGCCTATTTTTCGAAAACTTCTCGTGCATGGATTCTGGACCCGGAAGAGCGAAAAACTGAGTAAGTCCACCGGGAACGTGGTTGACCCGAAGGAACTGGCGGAAAAATACGGTGCCGACTCTTTTCGTTATTATGTGTTGCGCGAGATGGCGTTGGGGCACGATGCGGATTTCGATGAAGAATCCTTGGCGGCTCGACGCAAAGGGGAGTTGGCCCATGAACTTGGTAATCTGCTGCAGCGGGCCGGTTCCATGATCGGTCGTTATCGGGAGGGAAAGATTCCTTTTGCGACAAATCCTGATGCGGTTTCCGAGGCTTTTCGGGCCACCGTACTCGGAGCCTTGAAGAAGTGGGACGAACTCATGCAGAACCATCAAATTCACCTCGCTTTGGGGGAGCTTTGGAAAGGAGTACAGGCCGGCAATCAAATGATCGAGGCCAGGGCTCCTTGGAAGCTGGCGAAGGATCCCGCCAAGACTGCTGAATTGGACGCCACTTTGGCCGATGCCATGGCGGTGCTAGAACTTGTTTTTGAGGAAGTGGAATGTGTGATTCCAACTACAGCCTCTGCCGGGTTGATTCAGTTGGGGTTGACGGGGAAGGTGGCGAGTCGTGCCAAAGACTGGCCCCAATGGCCTGCTCATCAGGCGGATCGTCTTCTCGGCAAGATCGAGCCACTCTTTCCTTTGTTGGATGATGATAAATCCCAAGTTTCATGACACGCAGGGCGGTTGCATGCGGGGAGATGGTCGGGCATTTTATTCATTCAAAAGGAATCTGATTTATGAGCACACAACAGTACGTACACCCTGAATCTTTGGTGGAAACCGATTGGCTGGCCCAACATCTGAATGATCCAGGGCTCCGCATCGTTGAGAGCAATGAAGACGTGCTGCTGTATGAGACGGGACACATACCCGGTGCAGTGCACATCGACTGGCGTCGGGATCTTCAGGATGCCTTGGTGCGCGACTACATCACCCCCCAAGCTTTTGCAGAGCTCTGTATTCAGAATGGGATCACTCCCGAAACCACTGTTGTTTTTTATGGAGATAAGTCCAACTGGTGGGCCTGTTACGCCTTGTGGGCGTTCCGTTTATTTGGGCACGAGAAAGTCAAAATCCTTAACGGCGGACGAGACAAGTGGGTGGCCGAAAAACGATCTTTGACTCGTGAGAAAACAAAGGTGACTCCGGCGCTATATCCCGTTCCCACCAAGAGGAGGGACAGTGAAATCCGGGCTTTCTACGATGATACATTGATCTTTAGCCAGAAAAAGCTGCCCTTGATCGACGTTCGTTCTCCGGGGGAATTCAAAGGAGAGGTAACCCATATGCCTGAATATCCGCAAGAAGGGGTCTTGCGTGGAGGTCATATTCCCGGGGCAAAAAGCGTCCCCTGGAAAACAGCCGTAAGGGACGATGGAACCTTCAAGTCGGCTGAAGAACTGGCAAAAATCTATCTGGAAGGATGTTCGCTTTCATCTGAGAAGGAAGTGGTCGCATACTGCCGGATCGGTGAACGCTCCAGCCACACGTGGTTTGTTCTGACGTACCTTCTGGGACTCAAAAATGTACGAAACTACGACGGATCGTGGACGGAGTGGGGAAATCGGGTGCGGGCACCGATTGAGCGTTCCAACTAACCCAAGGCCAAATCTCAGTTAGCGGGCGGGGTATTGGGGGCGGGAGGCGTGGCGGAAGCAGGTTGATAGTCGGTCATGTTACTGACCTGTTTTTGGGCCATGCGGTATCCCATAATATTCAGATCGAAAGTCATGTAGAAATTCGAAGGAACCGGGATATTCATAGAGGGGAGCTCGGAAGTTTCGTAGGAAAAATCCATTCCTTTCATAGTGGCGAGGAACCAGGCGACATCGACATCTTCCGTTAACTTTCCTTTTGTCTGGATGATGCTGAAATCGTTTTGGTCGATCCAGATCGTACCGCCGACCTTATTGATGACTTTTTCCTCGCGGGTTGAGTAGGGTTGGTCGTCTTTCGGGGAGAATTTAATCACAAAACAAGGGCGGTTACGGATCGTCTCATCCTGCATCCGCTTGTACTGAAAACGGGGGGCGATTTTTCCCATATCCAGCATGGCATTCACCTTCTTGGCATCTTCCACATCTTTTTTGGATGAGTCGTCATCGTCATCGTCCGAATTCTTCTGTTTGGACTGAAGCCCCCGACCTCCGGTCGCACCGGCATAGGTTTTGTTGCTGGAGGAGTTGTCATCCCCTTTGGAGTCGTCATTGAAGTCTGCGCTGAAGGTGATGTCTTTGCCGGGCTTGATTTTGGCCGTCACGGTCTTGGTCTTGTCGGGAATGACCTTGTTGTCGTCGTCGAGACGTTGGGTCACAAGCTTTAGTTGGTAGGTGAATCCTTCCCGCAGTTCCCGCAACTCTTCGTCGCGACGGATCGCGTTCTTGATGATCTGATCGACTGTGATGGTAGTGGTTGTCGGGGCAGGAGATGGGGTGGTGGGCGCGGTCGTCTGAGGTTGCACCTTCTCTTGGTTCACCGGCACAGCTTTGGCTACGGGCTCGTTGTTAATCTCATTGTCGCAAGTTGTCTGGAAGGTGGGACTTAATTTTGGATCCCTAGCGTTGACCTGCGCAAAAAGGCTTACTCCTGGGACAAGACCCAGAAGCGAACAAAGGATAAGTTTGCGTAAAGACATAGTTCATCTATCTACCCTAATCATGCCTCACATCAAACTGTTTATCCCAGGACCCGTCGAAATCTCCCCCTCCGTTCTGCAAGCCTTTGCCCATCCGATGATTGGACATCGTGGAAAGGGCTTTCAGGACCTATATGCCCGGGTGCAACCCGGCTTGCGTAAGCTTTTTCAGACTACCCAACCAGTTTTTCTTGGGACAGGGTCGGCTTGGTCAGTGATGGAGGCATCTCTCCGCAATTTGGTGCAAAAGAAGGTCCTCGTATGCATGAACGGAGCTTTTTCCGATAAGTGGTTCGACGTGGCTCAGAAGTGCGGTAAGGAGGCCGGCAAGGTGCAGGTGGAGTGGGGTCAGGCGATCAAACCGGAGATGGTGGAAAAGGAACTTTCCAAGGGAGGATACGATGCGCTGACCCTCATTCATCACGAGACTTCGACCGGAGTGTTGAGTCCGCTGCAAGAGATTGCCAAGTTGATCCGGAGCAAGTACCCGGATGTGATGCTCATTACGGATACCGTTTCCTCATTCAGCGTGATGCCGATTCCCTTCGATGAGTTGGGGTTGGATGTGATGTTGTGCGGTACCCAGAAAGCCTTGGCCTTGCCTCCCGGAGCGGCACTTTTTTCCGTCAGTGAACGGGCCTATCAAAGGGCGGAAAAGGTGAAAGATCGCGGGTACTATTACGATTTCCACGAATTCAAGAAGCAGGCGGAAAGCAATATGACTCCCTGCACGCCCTCGATCTCCCATCTCTATGCGTTGGAGGTCAAACTGGCTGAAATCGAAAAAGAGGGGATCGCCCAAAGGCACGAGCGGCACCGTAAGAATGCGGAGCGTGGGCGGGCTTGGTTGGCGGCCAATGGTTTCGAGGTATTTCCGGAAAAGGGCTATGAATCGCTCAGTCTGACCTGCGGGAAAAACACGCGTGGGGTGGATGTCGCCAAGTGGATTGCTTGGCTCAAAGATACCCATGGAGCGATCTTCGATGGAGGATATGGAAAGATGAAGGGATTGAATTTCCGCGTTTCCCACATGGGGGATGAGACGGAGAAGGGAATGGAAGAGCTCTGGGGGAGGTTGGCGGAGGGATTGAAGAAAATCAGCGAAAGCCTTTAAGCGGCTTTGCGGGATACCTTGCGTTTGAGGATCGGGGCCTTTTGCCCCTCGGCCACGGCTTGGTTGATGATGACCTCCTCGATGTCGTCACGAGACGGGATTTCATACATCAGATCCAGCATCATTCCCTCCAGCAGACTACGTAGGGCGCGGGCTCCGGTGCCTTTTTTGAGCGCTGATTCGGCTAAGGAGCGGAGGGCATCGCGGGTGAAGTTCAATTTCACCCCTTCCATGCCGAGTAACTTTGCATACTGGCGGGTCAGCGAGTTTTTCGGATCGGTCAGTACGGAGATGAGTTCGTCGGTTGTCAGGGGGCTGAGGTGGGTGAGAACGGGAAGGCGACCAATGAATTCTGGAATCATGCCGAATCGGAGTAGGTCGTCTGGTTCGGTGTAACGGAGAAGGCCGAGTCCATCCTCGGGGACAGATTGGGATGAATTTTTACCCGCCCCGAATCCGAGAGAACGGCCTCCAAGACGTTTGTTGACGATTTCTTCCAAGCCGATAAATCCCCCACCACAGATGAAGAGAATGTTCTGTGTATTGACTTGGATGTGTTCGGCCTGAGGGTGTTTGCGGCCACCTTGTGGAGGGACGTGGCAGATAGTTCCTTCCAAAATTTTTAGAAGGCCTTGCTGGACCCCCTCCCCGGATACGTCCCGGGTAATGGAGGCACTGTCGGATTTGCGGCCGATCTTGTCGATTTCGTCGATGTAGACGATTCCAAGTTCAGCCCTCTTCACATCATAATCGGCGTTTTGGAGCAGGCGGAGGATGATGGTCTCGACATCCTCGCCGACGTAACCGGCTTCGGTCAGGGAGGTGGCATCGGCAATAGCGAAGGGGACGTCAAGAATGCGGGCGAGGGTTCGGGCGAGGAGGGTTTTTCCGGATCCAGTCGGACCCATTAGGAGAATATTGCTTTTCTCTAGTTCTACGTCGGCATGGTCGGTGGGGAGAGTGTCGGTTTGAGGTTGGCGGATGCGTTTGTAGTGGTTGTGCACTGCAACGGCGAGGGTGCGTTTGGCCCTATCCTGACCCACGACATGACGATCCAATTCTGCCCGGATCTCGCGAGGTTTCGGGAGGCTTTTGAGCGGGCCTTGGGCGGTTCCGGGCTCGGTTTTTTCCCGATGAAGAATTCCCGTGCAAAGGGTGATGCAGTTGTCGCAAATATAGACGCCGGGTCCGGCGATCAGTTTTTTTACCTCCGCATGGCTTTTGCCGCAGAATGAGCAAAGCGTGAGATGGGTGGGGCGGGCCATGGCGGCGCCGGCTTACTTTTTCGAGGTCTCTTCCTTGCGGAAACTGACCACGTGATCCACCAGTCCATAAGTTTTGGCGTCTTCGGCCGACATGAATCGATCGCGGTCGGTGTCTTTTTCGACCGTGTCGAACTTTTGTCCGGTGTGGTGGGCGAGAATTTCATTTAGCCGCTTTTTGGCCCGGAGAATTTCCTGTGCCTGGATGCTGATGTCAGTGGCCTGACCTTGGGCCCCTCCTAGAGGTTGGTGGATCATAATCCGGGCATTCGGCAGACAATAGCGTTTGCCCTTGGTTCCGGCAGCGAGGAGAACGGCCCCCATGCTGGCGGCCTGGCCGATACAGTAGGTGGCCACTTCGCAGCTGATGTACTGCATCGTGTCATAAATCGCCAATCCTGCGGTGACGTAACCACCGGGCGAATGAACATAAATGCTTACATCCTTTTTTGGGTCCTCCATTTGGAGGAAAAGAAGCTGCGCGATGATCGAATTGGCCATGGTGTCGTCGATGGCGGTACCGATGAAAATGATCCGATCCTTCAAGAGGCGGGAGTAGATGTCGTACGCCCTTTCCCCCCGCCCGGTTTGTTCGATCACGCTTGGCACAAAATAGTCTGCCTTAGGGTCGATGCTCATGTCTTAAAACTACCCGCGGACCGCGTGCTGCAAAAGAAAATCGACGGTTTTTCTGCGCAAAAGAGTGTCAGCAAGTGAGGGTAAAACATTCGATTTCTGAAGGCGCTTGGCGAACAGGCGGGCGTCTTGGCCTGATTGGGCGGCCAAGATGGCGACTTCCTGGACCACCTCCTGCTCTTCGACCTTGAGGCCTTCTTCTTCGGCAATCCGGCGGAGAAGGAAGCTGAGTTTGACGTTTTCTTCCGCATTCTTTCCGGCGGTGGAAAGGATCTCGTCCTTATGCTTGATCAATTCTTCGTTGGAGACGCCCCGGCGTTGGTTTTCTTCGACCAGCCTAGCCACGAGGCGTCGGCGCTCCTCTTCAAGAAGCGGTTCGGGAACATCCATCTTTGTAGATTTGAGAAGGGCGAGGGTGACGTTGTGAGCATCTTCCGAGCGGGCATCGGAATCCCGGGAAGCCGTGAGATCTTCACGGATGCGGGATTCGAGCTCGGCTTTCGGCATTTTGTAGTTTTCCTGGCAAAACGCTTCGTCGACTTCCGGTACATGCCGTTCCTTGAGTTCTTGGAGAGTGACTTCATAGCGGCCCGTCTGTCCGCGGAGAGGGGCCTGGGGGAAATCTGCCGGAAATTTTACCTCTACCTGACGGGTTTCTCCGGGATTCATTCCAAAAAGGGCCGGAACGAAACCGGGAAGAAATGCGTCGGGCTTAAGCCAAAGCCAAAGTTTTTTTGCTTCGGCTGCCTGACCTGCTTGTGGAGCCAGTTCGATGATCTTCTTCCCGCCGCAGGTTCCCTCAAAATCGATGACGGCAAAATCGCCTTCCTTGGCCGGGCGGGGTTCAAGGGTGTGGAAATGGGCCATCGGTTCCGCCAAACGGTCGAGAGCCTTTTTAATGTCGGCATCGGTGACGGGCTCCACCGACTTGGTGGGAATTTTTAGTCCTTTGGCGGCAGGCAGTTTGAATTCGGGAGCAAGATCCACCCGAAGGATGAATTTGAATTTCTGATCCTTTTCGAAATTTGCTTCTTCCACGGAAGGATCGTCGACGAGATGGAGTTTTTCCTTCTCCACGGCATGGCGAAGTCCTTCACGGAGGAGGTTTTCCTTGAGCTCGGACTGGATATCCGAAGCGTAACGGCGACGAACCATTTCAAGCGGGGCATGGCCCGGCCGGAAGCCTGGAAGGCGGGCTGATTTTTGGAAGGAGAGGGTCACTTTTTCTTCTGTTGTTCGGACATGATCCGACGGGATTTCGCATTTCAAGCGACGCCGGCAACCGCCCATATTTTCCAAGGATATTTTCATGAAGAGCAATGAATCCTACGCAAAGTTATTGTTCTGGCCAAGGGAAAGTCGTCTGATTTAGGCGGTGCCGTCTCGGGCCTCTTCTGTTTTCAGCGAATCGCGCGGAACTTTGAGCGCTTTCAGGAAGCGTTTGACGGCGGGGGAGATCATTCGGCTGGATCGTGAAACAATGCCGAGAGGGCGAATGATTTCCGGTCCCTGATGGGGGAGAATCGCGAGGGATCCTTTGGCGAGCTCACTGGCTACGGCAGATTGGGGGAGGAAGGCGATTCCGGCGTTGATTTCGACGGCTTGTTTGAGGGTTTCCACATTATCAAACTCCATCATAGGCGAAAATCTGAGCCCGCGTGCGGCTAGAATTTTATCCAGCCCCTGCCGGGTTGGCATTTCCGGGGCGAGGGAGATGATTTTGTGCTGTGGGAGATCGGGAAGATGAACGGGTCCTTTTTTGAGCAACGGGTGACCCGGAGCGCAGATCACGTGCAGGGTGTCTTTTTTAAAGGTTTCGACCTTGAGGCCTTTTCTGGGTGAGGGGAAGGCGACGAAACCAACATCGGCTTCTCCTGCAGCGATGGATTCATACACTTCGTTGGAGCGGCGGTAATCCACCTGAATTTTGACCTGCGGGAAGGCCCTTAGAAACTCTTTGATATAAGGGGGGAGTTCATGCAGGCCGAGGCTGGGCACGGCTACCAGACGTATCGTTCCGGAAATGATATTCCGCATTTCTTCCAACTGATGCTGAAACCGTTGGTAGTACCCGATGATTTCCCGACTGGCCTCGTAAAGGAGCTGGCCTTCGCGGGTCAGGGCAAACTGTTTGCTGGTGCGCTCGAGAAGCGGCACACGGAGGCGCTGCTCGATGGATCGGAGTTGCTGGCTGACTGCCGATTGGGTGATACCATTCAGTGAGGCAGAACGACTAAAGGAGCGGGTCTCGACCAGATCCCGGAACACCCGAAAAGACTCCACTTGCATAAGCAGAGCATTATTATCCGTTCTTATCCCCAATGCAACCCAAGCACGCCTAATCATGATGCCTGATCTTGAGAAAAACTATTGTTCCCTTCAGGAACAGATTCGATTATCCGCCGAAAAGGCAGGTCGGGATCCGGATTCGGTTCGCCTTCTGGCCGTGAGCAAGAAGATGGACTCAGAGAAGCTTCGGGTGCTCTGGCAGTTGGGGCAGCGCCTCTTTGGGGAGAACCGAGTGCAGGAGGCGCGGGTTAAGATTCCCGAGATGCCGGTGGGAGGGGAGTGGCACTTCATCGGGGGACTACAAACCAACAAGGCGAAGGATGCGGTGGAGTATTTTGATGTGATTGAATCCGTAGATCGGATTGATTTGGCAACCGAGCTGGAGAAGCGTGCGGCGGCAGTGGGGAAAAAACTTAAAATCATGCTGGAAGTAAATGTGGGGGGGGAAGCGGCAAAACACGGATGTGATCCCCAAAAAGCTGGCGAACTCCTCCAAGCGCTCATGCCTCTGGCCCGTCTTGAAGTTGTCGGCCTCATGGCGATTCCCCCGTTCCGGGAGGATCCTGAAATGGCGCGCCCGTTCTTTTTGAAACTGCGGGAAATTCGGGATCGGCTTCAGGACTCCCACGGAGTTGATTTGCCAGAGCTTTCCATGGGAATGAGTCACGACTTTCCCGTGGCGATCGCTGAAGGAGCTACTCTCGTCAGGATCGGGACCGCCCTATTTGGGCCGCGGAGTGCGTGAGTCGCATCCTTTCACGATCGTTTTACGCCCGGCAAGATCCCGTGGCGGTTGCCCGGGAGCTTCTCGGGAAGGTTGTGAGGGTGCAGTTCGGAAAGGTGGGGATGTGTGCGGGAAGGATTGTTGAAACCGAGGCGTATGGGGGGCCATTGGACCGGGCCTCCCATGCTTGGAAGGGAAAGACGGCCCGCAACGGGGCGATGTTCGGTCGGCCGGGAACTGCGTATATTTATCTCTGTTACGGAATTCATCGGATGTTCAACGTCGTAACGGCTCCGGAAGGAATCGCCGCGGCTGTGTTGATCCGGGGGGTTGAGCCGATCGAGGGATTGGATAAAATGGCTCAGAGAAGAAGATTGCCGACCCGTCATGTTCGGCTCACGGCGGGACCGGGAGCTTTGACGCAGGCCATGGGGATCCAAATGAAATGGGACAGAAGTGATCTTGTTTGCGGACCGATTCGCATCGAAGATGACGGAATGCGTTTTTCGGACAAAGAAATTCAGACAGGACGTCGGATTGGGGTGGGGTATGCCGGCCCGGCAGCCAAATTCCCGTGGCGATTTTCGATTCGCGGGAGCCCATGGGTGAGTCGGGCAAAGTCATGAAGAAGATCGCCCATCTTTTGACAACGGACGAAAAGGCGAAGGAGATTAATTTTTCCGGCAAACATTACGGAACATTTGCCGAGATTGGCGCCGGACAGGAAGTAGCCCGCTGGTTCTTTCAGGCCGGCGGTGCCGCCGGAACCGTCGCAAAGAGCATGTCGGCCTATGACATGACCTTCAGTAACGCGATTTACGGAACCGCCCATCGGTTTGTTTCCCGGGAGCGACTCAAGGAGATGCTGGATCATGAGTACCGGTTGTTGCTGGAGAGATTGGGTCAGGAGCGGGGGGATCGAACCCGATTTTTTGTGTTTGCCGATACAGTCGCCGCCCGAAGCCACAAGTACACGGGGGACGGAAAGGGCTGGATGGGAATCCGGTTTCAGACTGAACCCAACGCTGCGCCGGGGAATATTGTTATTCACGTCCGGTTGAAGGACGACACGAACGCAGAACAGATGGAGGTGCTTGGGATTCTAGGCGTCAATTTGGTTCATGCCGCCTTTTGCCATTGGAGAAACCCATCGGAAATTTTAAATCGCCTGATGGACGGAATCCGACCCGGACGGGTCGAGGTGGATATGGTTGATTTCCGTGGGGCGATATTCAAGGGGGTCGATAATCGGCTGATGAGCTTAAAGATGGTGCATTCCAATCTTACCCCCGTGGCCCTGTTTTCTGCCGCAGGTGTCAATCTAGAGGCGGAAGACTGTTTTTATGGAAAATCGATTCTCCTACTCCGAGGGCATTATCGACCGATCACCAACTTTCATCTGACCATGATGGAGAAAGCTTCCGCAATGTTCCGGAACGATCCCTCCAACAAGGGAAAGGAGATCGTGGAGGTGAATGAGATCACGATGCGAAATCTGGTTCGCCACCGTAAGGCCGGGATGGAGGATTTTCTGGACCGTGTTGATTGCCTGGGCGCTTTAAAAAAGACTGTTTTGGTCACCGGGATTTTCCGGTTTCATCGCCTTGCCGAGTATCTAACGCAAAGAACAAAGGGATCTGTGGGATTTGTGATCGGGGTTCCTTTATTGAGCAAAATTTTGGATGAAGATTTTTATAATGATCTCCCCGGAGGGATTCTCGAGGGCATGGGCAGGCTCTTCTTGCCCGGAGTGAAGCTGTTTGTGCATCCTGGATATGACCCGTTGAGCGGGATGTATGTATCGGGGCACACTCTGACAGTCCGCAAACCGGCGGAGGATCTGCACCGCTATTTGGTGAGCAAGGGGCGGATTGTGGATTTGGCTGGAGCGGAAAAGGATCTACCTCCCTGTGGTAGCTCGGAAATTCTCAGAAACATCCGGAATGCAAAAGCAGGTTGGGAGAAAAATGTTCCGTCTGCAGTTGCCGGCCTGATTCGGCGCCGGCGTTTGTTTGGCTACCGGGCTTCGAAGTAACCTTTTCTACTCGAAGGTTATTCTCCAGACAGGGTCGGGTTAGTTGACGACTCTTCGCCAAACCTTAGCGTCTCAAGAATGGCCAAATCACCATTGGGAAGAGGGTTAGGGGCTCTTTTGGCGAGCACCCAAATCCATCCGTCCAACCCAAACTCTATCAATTCGCCTGAAATCAGGGCAGAGGAGGGGGAGAAAATTCTTCAACTTTCGATTGGAGAGGTGAATCCCAGCCCGCTCCAACCTAGGCGGGTGTTTGCCGAGGAGAATCTGACAGAGCTGGTCGATTCCATTCGTTCTCGCGGGATTTTTCAGCCTCTGATTGTCCGGAGGTCCCCCAAGGGAATTGGATATGAGCTGATCGCGGGGGAACGTCGGTGGCGTGCAGCCCGGAAGCTAAATCTCACCAAGGTCCCGGCCATTGTGCGTGTTGCGTCCGACCAGCAGGTGCTTGAACTGGCTCTCATTGAAAATCTGCAACGCGCGGAACTGGATCCGGTAGAAGAAGCGGATGGGTACGCCACGTTGATAGAAACTTTTGGATTAAAGCAAGACGAGGTGGCGGAACGGGTGGGAAAAAATCGCACAACCGTCGCGAATGCTCTTCGTCTCCGGTCCCTTTCGAGCGAAGTAAGGGATCTTTTGCGCTCGAAACAAATTACGGTCGGCCATGCGAAGGCGATTCTTGGGTTGAGTGAAGCCCCGGCCCAGAACGCTGTGGCCCGGGAGGTGGTGAAGCGGGGGTTGAGCGTCCGCCAAGCCGAGGCTTTGGTGCGTCGCCAGACCAACGGAACAAGGGGACGGAAAAAAGGTAGGGGAAACCAAACGGCCGACTGGCGGGATTTGGAACTGCGCTTACAGAGAGCGACGGGGACACGGGTCCGGATTGTCGGCAAGGCAGAACGCGGACACATTGAGCTTCCTTACACCTCGCAGGACGAGTTGGAGCGGTTGACAGCCCATCTCGGGGTCCGCCCGGGAATCTAGGACGTGCTATGAGTCAGCGGATCCGCCTGCTGGCGGAAGTGGTGGCGAACCGGATCGCTGCCGGGGAGGTGGTCGAACGACCCGCGTCAGTCGTGAAAGAGCTGGTGGAAAATTCCCTGGATGCCGGGGCCAAGAAGGTCGAAGTCACTGTCGAAAGAGGGGGACGTTCCTTGATTCGCGTCACGGATGACGGGCATGGAATGGGGCCGGAGGACGCGTTGTTGGCTTTGGAGCGGCATGCAACGAGCAAGATCCGGGATGCGTCTGATCTATTGGGGATCCGAACGTTTGGTTTTCGCGGGGAAGCGCTGCCCAGCATCGCCTCCGTGAGCCGGTTTACGTTGAAGACGAAGGAGGCAGACTCTTCGGAAGGAACTGAAGTGGTGATCGATGGGGGAAAGATGATCCGAGCCGGCCAGGCGGGTTGTCCGAATGGAACGAGCATTGAAGTGAAACAACTTTTCGCCCATGTCCCCGGACGGAGAAAATTTCTACGAACGGAGGAAACCGAGTGGGGGCATATTGAGCAGGGGATACGTCTCACGGCTTTGGCCCGACCTGATGTGAGTTGGGTTCTGAGGCGGGATGGAGCCGTTTTCTGGCAGGACAGCGCTCGATCAGGACTGGAGGAGAGGCTGACAGCGGTCTTTGGTAAAGAATGGAAGGCTTCGGTTCTCCCGCTGGAGGTGGAGGATGGCGGGATGAGACTGAAAGGATATGTCGGACGTCCGGGGGTCAGTCGGGCAACGAGGGCTGAACAGATTCTTTTTGTGAACGGACGACCCATCCAAAGCATGAGCTTGAATGCGGCATTGTTAGAGGGGTACCACAATGCATTGATGCGGGGGCGTTTCCCTGTGGCTGTTCTTTTTCTTGAGATGGATCCGGCGGGGGTGGATGTGAATGTGCATCCGGCCAAGAGAGAGGTGCGGTTCCGGCAAGACGGGGATGTCCGGAGGTTTGTGAGCGGAGCGGTGGCTGAAGTTTTACGGGGCGGAGCGGTGGGGCCGCTCCCTATGCCGTTGGGGAACAACAGCGGGGCAGGTGGGGCTTCCACCACCCATTCCACTTCGAACCAGCCCTCCCCTTTGATTTCCGCCACCCTCGCAACTCCTACGCTGGTGGAAAAAACTCTTGGGCTGGAGGTCGAGATAACTCCGGGAATTCCGGCTGGTTGGAGATACTTGGGTGTGGTGGATCATCTCTACATCGTGGCAGAGAAGGATGGTGGTGTCGTGTTGATCGACCAACATGCAGCTCATGAGAGGATCTTGTTCGAGCAACTGCTGAAACAGGTGGCTCGGGAGGAGGTTTCGGGTCAGCGACTTCTTTATCCTGTGACTGTCGAGTTTCCTCCCGTTCAGGCGCAGTTCCTAAAAAACCGGATGGAGGATTTGGGAAAGGTGGGGCTTGGGATTTCTCCTATGGGCGGGAATTCGTTCCTGATCGATGCTTTGCCTCCCCGGATCAAGACCTTGGCGGTGGAGGATTTTATCCGTGGGGTGGTGGCGGATCTGGAAACGGGGGGTACAGGGACGCGGCAGGATAGGAAACTGAGTGAGGAGGTGATCGCCAAAACGGTTTGTCGCCATGCAATCAAGGCGAACGATCGGCTGACCGAACAGGAGGGGGTCCGGTTGTTGGCGGATCTGTTGGCCTGTGAGTTGCCTTACACCTGTCCGCATGGAAGACCGACGATGATTTTGCTCAGCAAAGCGGAGCTGGAGCGGAAGTTCGGTCGGACCGGGTGATGAGTGTCGAACGGATCTACTTGGATCACGCTTCGGGCGGAATCCTTCTGCCGTCTGTGCAAAAGGAAATGTTGAGGTTTTTGGTCGAAACTCAGGCTTCCCCCGGTGGCGGGCATCGGGAAGGCAGGGAGGCGCGCGAGGAACTTGAAAGGTCGCGGCAACGAGTGGCTACTTTTCTTGATGCAAAGGATACGGAGGGTGTGGTCTTTTTGTCGGGAGGGACCGAAGCGATTCAATCCGCGATACGCGGTTGGGGGGAGGCGACGGTCAAGGAAACGATTTATCTGAGTGAGATGGAGCATCCAGCGGTGGAGGTTGCAGCACGGAGATTGGAAAAGAGCGGGTTTGGGGTTGTGAGGGTGCCAGTGGATTCCGACGGGCGATTGAAGTGGGAAGAGGTGAAAGCTGGAAATGGAAAGGGACTGGTTTGCATTCATCTGGCCCATCACGATCTGGGGACGGTGCAAAATATTGCCGAGGCAAAGAAGTTTGCGGACAAGGCGGGGGCAAAACTATTTGTTGATGCGACTCATGGGGCGGGTTGGGTTTCCTTTTCGATCGAGGAAAGTGGGGCGGATCTGGTCGCCGTATCGGGGCATCGATTGGGAGGTCCGAAGGGTTCGGGAGCTTTGTGGATCCGGTCCGGCACGGCCTGGGCTCCGTGGCTGGAAGGGGGAAGGCAGGAGGGGGATCGGCGGGCCGGAATGGAGAATCTTCCTGCGATTGTGGGATTCGGAGTGGCAGCCGAGGAGTGGTCGAAGAGCGGGGAGCATTTCAGAAGGGATATTGCGAAATCGCAGCAAGCCTTGGCCGAGGGGATCGGAAGAAAAATGCCTATTGCGAAACTGCACGGTCCGAAGTTGGGTGCGGAAAGGAGTCCGGCTCATCTGGCCTTTAGTTTTGCGGGGTTGGAGGCGGAGAGCCTGGCATTGGTGCTGGATCGTGTGGGTTTGGCGGTGAGAGGGGGGAGCGGCTGCGTCACCCGGGAGATGAGGATTCCGCCTGCCATGAAGGCCATCCGTGCAAAGCCCGAGGAGGGCAGAGCTTTGATTCTTTTCACCTTTGGTTTGGGAACTCCTAACGCAAAAATGGAGGAGGCGGCTGAACGGATATTGGAAGGGGTCAAGAAGTTGACCGCAGTACTGCCTGCTTAGTTGGGAATCCTTTTTAGGCTCACTGCCTAAATTTGATCGCAAGGGGGTTTGTGTCATGATGCGCCGATGAGCGAGCTGAAGCAGGATTGGCGCGAGGAAGTGGTTCAGCGACTTCGCGGGGTGAAATATCCGGGATTCAGCCGGGATATTGTTTCATTTGGGTTGGTCCAGGACATGGACATGGACGGGACAGATTTGAAATTGAAGCTAAAGATCACAACCCCAGATCCGGCGATTCCTGAAAAGCTCGGCAAGGAGATCCGGGATGCGTTGAAAAATTATGCTCCCGTGAAAAGCGTGACTATCGAGACAGAGGTGACGCCTCCACAAGCGACGGCCACTACCGGGCCTCAGGGGATCGAGGGCGTAAAGAAGATCGTAGCTGTGGCGAGTGGGAAGGGCGGAGTGGGCAAGTCGACAGTCGCAGCCAATTTAGCGGTGGGGCTGGCCCAAAGCGGGCTGAAGGTAGGGCTATGTGATTGCGACCTGTACGGCCCAAGTCAGGCGCTGATGTTGGGGTGTCGCGAGGGAGTGAGGGTGGAGGAGGGAACAGAGCGGATCGTTCCGGCCGAATGTCACGGAGTGAAGCTGATGAGCATGGGAATGTTGCTGGGGGATGACAGTCCGGCAGCCCTGCGGGGACCGATGGTGACCCGATTTACGCAGCAGTTTTTAAGGCAGGTCGTATGGGGAGATTTGGATGTTCTGGTGTTAGATCTGCCGCCTGGAACCGGGGATATCCAGTTGACGATTGTCCAGACGGTTGCGTTGGACGGTGCCGTGATTGTGACGACTCCCCAGGAAGTGGCGTTGGTAGATGCGAGGAAGGCGATTGCGATGTTCCGAAAGGTGAATGTCACGATTCTCGGATTGGTGGAGAATATGAGTTATTTTCTCGTGCCGGGTACAATGGAAAAGCACAAGATCTTTGGATCTGGTGGCGGGAAGAGAGAAGCGGAGCGGCAGAAGGTCCCTCTTCTGGGGGAGATTCCGCTGGATCCCGAGGCGCGGAAGTGTGGAGACGAAGGAAAACCGGTGCTTTTGGTAAATCCGATATCAGGGTCAGCCAAGGTTTTTTCGGAATTCGGTAATTCCGTGCTAAAAATACTATTTCCAAATATCTCGAAGTAAGCGGCTTCCGTTTGGCTTAAAGAAAAGGTTCCCCCTTGCGAATTGTCACAAAAGCGTCAAATTGCATATATGGATGGGAATGGTTCTTCCAAGCCCTCGATCGATCCGAATGCGCTCTTTCGCAATTCGGCTCTGTATCGTGAATTTTTATTGGAGCGAGAGGAGATTCTGAAGCACAAGTGGCATTTAAGTGAAAAGGCGGGGCACGACGTGGGATTTGAAAAGGGGCTTTTGGACTGGATTGTCAAACATCGGTCGGCGTGGCGTGCCAATCGGGAAAAAGAGATCGCCAAGGAAAAACAGAATCAGTAAATATCAAAATGACGCAGGACGCGTCCTTTAACAGGAACCAGAGAGTTCCTCAAGGAGGCGAAGATGGCAGAAACACAGTTAATGGATGGGGAAACCGTACGCCGGGCCGTACGGCGCATCGCCCATGAAATTGCCGAAAGGCATCCGAAAGGAAATATCGCCCTCGTAGGCATTCAGACTCGTGGTGTTCCGCTTGCCCATCGGCTTGCTAAAGAATTTCATGCGATCGAAGGTGGGAATCCTTTGCCGGTAGGTTCCTTGGATATCAGTTTTCACCGTGACGATTTGGCCAGCAATATGCCCGTGCCCAAGGGGTCAGAGGTGCTGTTTGATCTGAAAGACAAGACGGTAATTCTGGTGGATGACGTTTTGTACACCGGA
>Ga0209189_1001180_pt1 | contig 19913 bp, 16 predicted proteins | sample C_130820_EF_Meta_FD_187308 | JGI IMG/M metagenome (GOLD analysis project Ga0209189, IMG submission 187308) | Freshwater microbial communities from Lake Croche, Canada to study carbon cycling - C_130820_EF_MetaG (SPAdes) (version 3) | ecosystem: Environmental > Aquatic > Freshwater > Lake... | reverse complement strand
ATTATAGCCTATTTAGCAGAAAACTGATACGAATCAGAAGCTTTCGCCCGGATTACGCGGCTTTCTAGGCCCTTTATTGAAGGGTTTGCGCCCCTTTGGTGCACCCCTTTTGGGCCCGTTTCCTGGACTTTGGGGGTTGGCAGTCACAAAAGCAGACTGCCCATGATGAACTTTGCCAGTTTTACTGCGGTTTTGGCCTTGGCCACCTTGGCCGCCTTGACCACCCTGGCCACCTTGACTACGACCACCTTGACCCTGACCTGGTCTACCACCCTGAGTTCGACCACGGAAAGGACCGCGCCCTTCACCAGAACCGCCACCGCCCCCAGGTTTGCCGCCCCTACCCTGATGCGTTAAACCGTTATGGCCGCTAGCAAGCGTTAAAGCATCACGTGAACCCCAATAAGAAACTGAGGTTTGCATTGGATCTGGTTGGAAATCTTCACCCATAGGGCGACGATCACGATTATTAGGATTTGGGTTACGACCCTTGTCTTGCGGCTGCGGCATTTTTAAGCCTGCAGACTTCATCAAGTTATAAATACCGCCGGCCTCAATCTCTTCCCATTTGCCGCGCCTTAAGCGCGGAGGCAATAAGAAAATGCCATAACGAGTTCGGATTAAGCGAGATACCGTATGACCAACCGCCTCAAACATCCGACGTACTTCGCGATTACGACCTTCACTTAAGGCCACGTGATACCAACGGTTAGCACCTTCACCACCACCCATTGCTAGACGTAAGAATTTTGCTTGGCCATCATCAAGCGTAATACCGCTCTTTAATAACGCTGTGTTTTCTTGACTTAAGTCACCCAGAATACGGACGGCGTATTCACGCTCAACACCATAACGAGGATGCATTAAACGATTGGCTAATTCACCTGAAGTAGTAAATAACAACAGACCTTCAGTATTGAAGTCCAAACGACCTACTGCGATCCAACGTCCTTGACGTGGCTTTGGCAAACGATCAAATACCGTTGGACGACCCTCAGGATCAGATTGACTCACGATCTCACCAGCAGGCTTGTGATACATGATGACGCGTGGTGGCTTAGTCTGAATCTTTCGATGCACAGGTTTGCCGTTGATGCGTACTTGATCGGTTGGTCCGATACGTTGACCGATATGCGCAGGCAATCCATTGACTGAAACGCGCCCTTGAATAATCAAGTCTTCCATATCGCGACGGGATCCCATGCCGACGTCAGCCAATACCTTATGTAACTTCACGGTATCTTCGTCATCCGCATCATCATCTAGACCATCGAGGTCAGACCACACTTCATCACGCAAGCTGAGCGGCAAATCATCTACGTTCGCAAATTGCAAACTACTCATTTCTTCTTCTGTTGGCGCATCCGGATCTTCATCCTCACGTGAACGTTGGGCGCGTTGTGCACGACGTTCAGCACCCGTTTGATGTGAGATCTCGCTCTCGTTCAGACCATCAGGATTTTTAACTTCTTCAATCTCTGGCGCATCTAAAGCGGCATCGAATTCACCAGACACCACTGAAGCAAATAAAGCTTCGCTTTCAGCTGGGTTTGGAGCTAACTTGGCAGCTTGATTACCTGGATGATTGCCGCCTTCACGCGGCCCATTACCTTCACCACCCTCACGGCGTAGCCGATCCTTATTGAATGGGCGCTTCTTATTAAAAGGGTGTTTGCTGCCGCCTGCGCCTTGGCGACGAGGGCGTCGATCACCACGTTCCGCACGCTCCCCACCTTCAGTCTTCTGGCCATCAGCATTTGATGGTGCAGCATCTGCATTGGAAGGGATAGCCGATGGATTTACTACCGGGGATGAATCGTTTTCGTTAGAGCTTGTCATTAATAATTATTTTATTTCGTCTGGTTTATCTTCAGACTCAGGGGTAACTTCTGCGGTAACTTCATTCGTTGTTTCTTCGGTTGCTTCTACTTCGCTTAGTTCTTCAGTCTCGTTTACTTCTTGCGCTTCAGCATCAATGATGACTGTTTCTACGGTGGCAGATGGATCAAACTCCATTACCGCTTGACCTAATTGCGCAGCAGCGGCCATGGGCGCAGCATCTTCCAAAATTGGCAGGCTTTGTAAATTGGTTAGACTAAGGTCATCTAAAAACTGCTTCGTAGTGGCATACAAACCTGGTCGACCAATGGTTTCTTTATGGCCAATGACCTCTACCCAACCACGGTCTTCCAACTGTTTCATAACGTTGCTACTTACCGCAACACCACGAATTTCTTCAATCTCACCGCGCGTTACTGGCTGGCGGTAGGCAATGATGGCTAATGTTTCCATCACAGCACGTGAATACTTCGGCGGCTTTTCTGGAGTAAGGCGATCAAGGTACTCACGCATCGAAAGGCGGCTTTGAAAACGCCAGCCTGTTGCGATATGCACCAACTCCATACCCTTATCATCCCAAGCGCGCTGCAGCTCGACCAATGCCTCATCGATATCTGCCGTAGTGATGTCTTCTACAAATAAACGAGACAAATCAGCAACGGTAAGTGGCTCCTGTGCGCATAGGAGAGCTGTTTCAATGACACGCTTATTGTGATCGTCCATAAAATTCGGGCTAGCAGGAGTGATCCTGGTTAGGCTTTAAAAATGTATTCAGTAATGGGTTTTGGTGTTCTCTAGCGACTACGAACAATCCATCTCATCAGTTCTTATTGAAATATGTCCGCGCTGAAACGAAGTCCTTTTCGTTCACCTTGCGCCCATTATAAGGTAGGCTCAATACAATAGCTACATGCAGATGAATTCCACTAAACCCCCTTTAAGCATGCTTAAGACCCCAGATTCCATGGAGCGCCGCAGACTCCTGGGCCTCGGCATTGGTATGGGGGCCCTCATTGGGGGTGCTGGCCTAAGCTCTTGCAGCCTGATTGGCAATAAGAAACCGGTCCTTGGACTGGTTCTGGGTGCTGGTGCCGCTCGAGGATTTGCCCATGTAGGCGTGATTAAGGCCTTAGAAGCTCAAGGCATCCGACCCGATATCGTGGTTGGGAGTAGCGCAGGCAGTGTGATTGCCGCCCTTCTAGCCTCAGGCGCCACAGGTAATGAGCTCAATCGCTTAGCCCTGAATTTGGATGAAGCCACCATTGCAGACTGGGGACTTCCCTTTGCAGGACGATTTGGTGGACTCATCAAGGGGGATGCCTTGCAGAACATGGTTAACAGAGAAGTACAAAATAAATCGATTGAACAAATGCGCATCCCTTTAGGCATTGTTGCTACTGAATTGCAGTCAGGTAAAGGTGTGCTCTTTAGAACTGGAAATACCGGCTTAGCAGTGCGCGCCTCTTGTAGTGTGCCGGGGGTATTTCAGCCGGCAGTCATTGGTGGCAAAGAATATGTTGATGGTGGTTTGGTGGCACCAGTACCAGTCAGTTATGCCAGACAGATGGGTGCGACCTTAGTCATCGCAGTGAACATCTCATCCGAACCGGTTCATCAAGATGCCAGCGGAACCCTCGGCGTATTACAGCAAACCATTTCTATCATGCAGCGAAGCATTAATCAGTATGAATTAAAGAGTGCCGATATTGTGATCCAGCCTCAGCTAAAACAAATGAGTGGCGGCGACTTCAAATCCAGAAATGCCGCCATTCTTGCTGGTGAAGCTGCAGCACAAGAACAAATGGGACTTATCAAAGAGAAGTTAAAAGGCTAGCAACAATAGAGCTAGGAAGCTCAGCCTTAAAGACTGCGTGACTTACGCTTGAGATTCTTTACTTCGTTGAGTAACTCTTGGCGCTCAGAGTCATTGAGGTTATCGCTACCGTCTAAGCGACGCGCCCCATCAAAACGTTTTTCCCAGTAAAGGCTGCCGAGATCGTCTACTCGTACATTCGTCCCTTTAGATGGTGAATGAATGAATTTGTTATCGCCCACATAGATTCCTACGTGAGAAAAAGTGAGACGCATGGTGTTAAAGAATACGAGATCGCCTGGTTGTAATTCTTCACGGGTAATCGGCTTGCCAACACGACTCATTTGAGTTGACTTGCGTGGCAATAAAAATCCAAGTTTGTCTTTGAATACATAACCAACAAAGCTGCTGCCATCCAAACCGGATTGCGGCAATTCTGTATCCCAACGATAACGTACACCAATCACTTCCATGGCGCGGTTAATCATCTCTTCGGATTTTCCAGTGACGGTATCGGCCAAGCGGTCAGATACACGGGCAATATAGGAACGACCTGCTTGGAACATGCTTTCTTTGGGAACTACTGCCTCAGCAGATGCATCAGCCACTGAATCTGCCGCATAAGCAGATACCGTGATGAGGGCACCCAAACTCAGGCCCAGTACTTTTAAAAGCAGTGCTTTTTTCAATGACATCGGATCAGTTTAACAAACAACTCTTAATTAACCAAGTCTTCAATATATTCTTAAGTCTTTGTTTATAAACAGTAATTTGCATTAAATCAGGGCAGATGCACCAATTTAGCCCATTTCAGAAGGGTTTTACCCCTCCCCCAATCGATCCTAAGTCAGTTCAGCAGCCGCAAATAACTCCTTGGTATAGGTCTGACGGGGGTGTTTGATGAGGGTTTCGGTATCACCAAACTCCACTACCTTGCCGCCTTTGAGAACCATTACCTCATGGGACATTGCCCGAATAACCGCTAAATCATGACTAATCATGAGATAGGCGAGGTTGTATTTCTTCTGTAATTCAGTAAGGAGTGCCAGCACCTGTTTTTGTATAGAGACATCCAATGCAGAAGTTGGCTCATCTAAAACCAAAATTTGTGGTCGCAAAATAAGTGCCCGCGCTATCGCTATGCGCTGACGTTGTCCACCAGAAAATTCATGGGGATAACGTAGCAGCGCCGAACGATCAAGCCCCACTTCTTTGAGCATATCGACTACGCGTGTCTCCCGTTCTGCAACAGACAGTTTTGGAAAATGCACATCCAAACCTTCGGAAACAATTTGCAAGACATTCATGCGCGGCGACAGAGATCCAAAAGGATCCTGAAAAATAACCTGCAAGCTAGAACGCATTGCACGTCTCTCAATTGGCTTGAGTGTTTGCCAATCGCTACCAAGAACATCAACAGTACCTGTCACCTCTGCAGATGAGTCCCCCAATAAACCCAGCACAGCCATGCCTAATGTGGTCTTGCCAGAACCAGATTCGCCAATGACACCAATGGTCTGCCCTTGTTTTAATGCAAAGCTGACTTTTTTTAGCACCTTATGTGGAGGCGCTTTTTTAAACCAAGAAATCGACTCTGAGCTTGGATAAGCAACGGATAACTCTTCCGTTTTCAGAAGCACCGGAGCTAAAGGCATGAGCGGAGCTAAGTTGCGCACTGGCTCGCTATTGACCAAAGCGCGAGTGTATGGATCTTCAGGCCGCTCAAATACTTGTTTGGTTGAACCAGACTCCATTAAGATGCCCTGATTCAGCACTGCTACACGCTGTGCAAAATGCTTTACCAAATTGAGATCATGCGTAATGAGGAGTATTCCCATGCCGCCATGATCTTTGGATTCTTCTTGGAGTTCTTTTAATAATTCTAAGATTTGCAAACGCAAACTCACATCCAAGGCAGTAGTCGGTTCATCTGCAATCAGTAGGCGTGGCTTACATGCCAATGCCATCGCAATCATGGCACGCTGTCGCTGGCCGCCAGAGAGTTGATGTGGGTAGGAATGAAAACGACGCTGGGGCTCAGGGATGCCCGTCTTTTTAAGCAAGTCGATGGCAGCATCCATAGAGTCTGCCTTAGAAATGAGCGGCTGATAGATTTGGACTGCTTCAATAATTTGGTTACCAACAGTAAACAAGGGATTAAGAGCAGTCATGGGCTCTTGAAACACCATGGCAATTTCACGACCCCGGATCTCTCGAATATCTTGCAAAGACATCGAGAGCAAATCTACTGTGCCCTTTCCATCTTTTTTATTCCACAGAATCTTTCCAGAAACCTTGGCTCCCTCAGGCTCTAACCTTAAGGGTGCTAACGCAGTTAAGGTCTTACCTGATCCTGATTCACCCACTAGCGCCACGCGCTCACCGATGCCTATTTCTAAATCAAGATGATTAACGGCAAACTTTTCACGGCGACCAGATCCAAAAGAGATGCAGAGATCTTCATAGCGTAATAAGCTCATGAGCGACCTCCACTCATCAAGCCAGCTTTACGAGAATCAAATGCGTTACGCAATGCCTCGCCCATAAAAGTCAATAGCAGCAACGTGGCCACCAAGACTACAAAGGTGGATAAAGAAATCCACCAAGCATCTAAATTACTTTTACCTTGGGAGAGTAACTCACCGAGGCTTGGCGTTCCTGGAGGAACGCCTAGGCCCAAAAAGTCCAGACTGGTTAGGGACAAGATGGCAGCACTCATCCGAAAGGGCAAAAAGGTAATCACCGGTGTCAAGCTATTCGGCAATATGTGACGCCACATGATTTGCACATTAGTCAAACCCAATGCGCGTGCAGCACGAACATACTCTAAGGCACGGTTGCGGAAAAATTCTGCGCGAACATAATCTGATAAGCCCATCCAACCAAAAGCTGCCAACAAAATAATCAACAAAGAGACACTCGGATTAAAGATCGAAGCAAAAATAATCAACAAGTAAAGCTCTGGCATAGCTGACCAGATCTCAATCAGGCGCTGCGAGACTAGGTCAAACTTGCCCCCAAAGAACCCCATTAGAGATCCGGTGATGATGCCCACAGTCACCCCAACAATAGTGAGGGCTAAGCCGAAAAGAATGGATAAACGAAAGCCATAGATCAAACGGGCAAGAACATCGCGTCCACGATCATCGGTACCTAACCAGTTCTCCATTGAAGGAGGGGCTGGATTGGGTACTTGAGAAAAATAGTTCAGCGTCTCGTAGCTATAGTGAATCGGCGGGTAGATCGCCCAGTTACCATTACTAGTAATGTTCTGACGAATATCAGGATCCAAGAAATCGGTTGGCGTTGAAAAGTCTCCACCAAAAACAGTTTCTGGCTGGCTCTTCACAATTGGGAAATAAAAGTGCCCTGCATAGCGCACTACTAAAGGCTTGTCATTTGCAATGAACTCGGCACACATCGACAAACCAAACAAGACCATAAAGATCCACAGGCTTGAATAGCCCATACGACTATTTTTAAAGCGCTGCCAACGACTCATGAGCCCCCTCCCGCACCAAACTGAATGCGTGGGTCCACATAGACATAACAAAGATCAGAGATCAACTTAGTAAACAAGCCAATCAGAGTGAATAAATAAAGAGTGCCAAACACTACTGGATAGTCACGGCGCATGACGGATTCATAAGACAGCAAACCCAATCCGTCCAAAGAAAATAAGGTCTCAATCAACAATGAACCGGTAAAGAATGCGCCAATGAAGGCTGCTGGGAACCCCGTCACGAGTGGTAATAGCGCATTACGAAATACATGCTTCCATAGCACTTGTTTTTCAGTAAGGCCCTTAGCACGTGCAGTCAACACATACTGCTTGCGAATCTCTTCCAAGAAAGAATTCTTCGTCAACATTGTGACCACTGCAAAACTTCCCAGCACAGAGGCTGTAATGGGTAATACCAAATGCCAGAGGTAATCCATGATCTTGCCGATCATACTCAGATCACTCCAGTTATCTGAAGTCAGTCCTCGGAGTGGGAATAACTGCAAGAAACTACCCCCACCAAAAAGCACCAATAATAAGACGCCTAAGACAAAACCTGGAATCGCATAACCCACCAGAATCATGCTGCTAGTAATAGCATCAAAGCGCGAACCATCACGCACTGCCTTAGCAATACCCAAGGGAATCGATACCAAATAGGTGATGAAGAAAGTCCATAAGCCAATACTGATAGACACTGGCAATTTAGAGACCACTAAACTCCAAACACTTTCATGCTGGTAATAGCTTTGCCCCAAATCAAATCTTGCGAAGCGACCCAACATCATGAAGTAGCGCTCTAAGGGTGGCTTATCAAAACCATACAGCGCCTTTACTTCTTCGAGACGCTGCGCATCTATACCTTGACGCCCACGATAAGTAGCCCCACCACCCGTAGACTCAGTGCCTCCAACTGCAGCATCACCTTTGCCTTTCAACTCCAATACCATTTGCTCAACTGGACCGCCAGGCACAAACTGCACTACCGCAAAAGTCAGCGTCAGTACACCCAAGATGGTAGGAATCATCAACAGCAAACGCTTAAAAATATAGGCACGCATTTGTTCTTGCATTATTTAGCCTCTTCTTTCCACCAGTTTTGCATGATCCATGGCTCTGCCTGGTAATACAAAGGCGGCTCTGGGTAACGCATTTCTTTACGGAAGGCTACGCGGTGCGTTGGGTTGTACCACTGTGGAATCACGAAATAGCTATTCCATAGCACGCGATCGAGCGCTCTGCAGGCGGCACGCAACTCTTCTCGATTTTGGGCTTTAGTAATCTCTTCAATTAAGGCATCCACGACAGGAGACTTAATGCCGATGATGTTATCTGAGCCCTTCTCCTTAGCCGCTTGACTACCAAAACGATCCCAGAGTTCATTACCCGGATTTTGAGAATCTGGGAAACGGGTGGTGGTCATATCAAAGTCATATTCATCCATGCGCTTTTGGTACAAAGCAAAATCACTTGTGCGAATGTCGAGTTGAATGCCTAACTTTTCTAAGTTACGGCTGTAGGCAGAAATGACCCTTAAGAAGAAACCACCGTTCTCCACCATTTCCATACGAAAAGCTTCGCCTCTCTCATTACGCAAAGCACCATCCCGGTACTGCCAGCCAGCATGCATTAATAGCTCGCGGGCTTTCTTCAAATTCTGACGTAGGCTATCTGGTGGATTTGTTGACGGCGGTGCTGGCATGGGGCCAAAGACTGCGTCAGGTACCCATTGCGGATATTTAGCCTTGAGTGGCCTCAATAGCTTCAGCTCAGCTTCAGTTGGTTTACTTGGACCATCAAAGTTGGCGCTCAAATCACTATTCGTGAAGTAGCTATTAATGCGTCCGTATTGATCAAAAAATATTTGACGATTAAGCCACTCGAAATCCAAGGCCAAACCTAAGGCTTGACGAACACGCACATCCTGAAAGATGGGTTTGCGGATATTCATCGCAAAGCCTTGCATGCCTGCACCATTGTGATTGATGAAGGCTTTTCTTAAAAGCGAGCCATTATCAAATTTTGATCCGACATAACCTTTGGCCCAAATCTTGGCGCGGTATTCAACGATGGCATCAAACTCCCCTGCTTTAAAAGCCTCTAAGCGAACTGCATCATCACTATAGAGTTTGTAGAGCACGCGATCGAAGTTATAAAAACCCACGCGCACGTTGAGTGGCTTGCTTAATTGGTCGGCCCAGTATTGCGGATTGCGCTTATAAATAATGGATTTACCAGCCTTGAAAGACTCAATCAAATAGGGTCCGCTACCCAATGGTGCCTCGAATGCAAGCTTATCGAAAGGCGTGATGGTGCCGTCAGGTTTCTTACCCCAATTACGGGAAAAGATCGGTAATGTTCCCGCCAAAATGGGTAATTCAGTATTGTTGTTTTTGAAATCAAAGCGAACTGATCGATCCGATAAAACAACTGCCTCTTTAATATCCCCAAAAGTAGTTTTATAACGAGGGTGCGCTTTACCACTCATCAAGGTATCGAAACTATGCTTCACATCTGCCGCCAAGACTGGGGTGCCATCAGAAAACTTTGCTTCTGGACGAATGCGAAATGTGACCGACTTATGATCTGCAGCAACGGCGATATCCTCTGCAAGCAAGCCATAAATACTAGAAACCTCATCGGCACTTCCCTCTGCCAGAGATTCGAACATCAAATCAATACCAGGAGCAGTTACGCCACGCAATGTGTATGGATTGAACTTATCAAAACTGGTTCTTTGGCCAGGATTTGGCAAAGTCAGTGTTCCACCCCTCGGGGCATTGGGATTGACATAGTCAAAATGGGCAAATCCCTCGGGATACTTAGGCTTACCGTATTGCGCAATTCCCTGCCCTGCCTGAACTGCGTTAGCTCCAACCCCCACTAGCAGGGCTAGTAGCAAGAAATGGGCGATTTGGCGAATGGGTTTAAGGGTAGGCATATATGCAACAATTGTAGATAGCTAATCATATTTGAAGCAAAGGACACAACATGGGCTTTCTCAGCGGCAAAAAAATCCTTATTACCGGCCTCCTCTCCAACCGCTCTATCGCCTATGGCATTGCCAAGGCTTGCCACCGCGAAGGGGCTGAACTGGCCTTTACCTATGTGGGTGAGCGCTTTAAAGACCGTATCGTTGATTTTGCAAAAGAATTCAATACTGAACTCATTTTTGACTGTGATGTGGGTAGCGATGAGCAAATCAGCGCCCTTTTTAAGGATTTAGCTTCATCTTGGCCCCAGTTTGATGGTTTTGTGCACGCCATTGGCTTTGCCCCTCGTGAAGCCATTGCTGGCGACTTTTTAGACGGCCTTTCTCGTGAGGGCTTCAAGATTGCCCATGACATCTCCGCTTACAGTTTTCCAGCAATGGCGAAAGAAGCGCTCCCCATGTTGCGTGACAAATCTTCATTGCTCACTTTGACGTACTTGGGATCTATGAAGAATGTTCCTAACTACAACACCATGGGTTTGGCAAAGGCATCACTTGAAGCATCTGTTCGCTACCTCGCCGGTTCAGTGGGTCCCAAAGGCATTCGTGCTAATGGTATTTCTGCTGGCCCAATTAAAACCTTGGCAGCTTCAGGCATCAAAGGCTTCAGTAAGATTTTGGAAGCGGTTGAAAAAACGGCACCGCTCCGTCGCAATGTGACCATTGATGATGTGGGCAACACTGCCGCATTCCTCATGTCCGATCTGGCCAATGGCATTACTGCTGAAATTATTTATGTTGATAACGGTTTTAGCCAAGTAGTTGGCGGAATGGATGAAGTTTGAGCATTCCCCTTAGCGAAGCTCTGAAGTTTTGGGCCAAGTTAGGCTTCATTAGTTTTGGTGGGCCCGCAGGACAAATTGCCGTCCTGCATCAAGAGTTAGTTGAGAAGCGGCGCTGGATTTCTGAGCGGCGCTTTTTACATGCGCTCAACTATTGCATGCTACTGCCGGGGCCAGAAGCCCAACAACTAGTGACCTATATTGGCTGGCTTATGCATCGTACTTGGGGCGGGATTCTGGCAGGTACGCTTTTTGTACTACCTTCCTTATTCATCTTGATCGGTTTATCTTGGGTTTATCTCACCTTTGGGCAAGTGCCTTGGATTGCTGCAATCTTTTTTGGCATTAAGCCTGCAGTCGTTGCCATTGTTTTGCATGCAGCCATGCGCATTGGTAAACGTACCATTCGTAACCAAGCATTAAAGTGGATTGCACTCGGCTCTTTTCTAGCGATCTTTATTCTGAATCTCGCTTTTCCAATCATCGTGCTCATTGCCGCTGCCATCGGATACTGGGGAGGCAAACGCTATCCAGAATATTTTCAACAAGGCGGGCATGGTGATAAAAGTACTAAGCAGTATGGTGCTGCCATCATTGATGATCACACCCCGACCCCTGAGCATGCCAAATTTACTTATGCAAAAACAATACGTCACAGCCTAGTTGCTTTTACATGCTGGTTACTTCCAATCGGTACTTTGCTAGTCATCTTTGGCTGGAAGACCTTGTTTCCCAATATTGCGTGGTTTTTTACCAAGGCTGCCTTTCTGACTTTTGGCGGTGCTTATGCGGTACTTCCATACGTGTATCAAGGTGCAGTCGAGCAATTCCATTGGCTTAGCGCCAATCAAATGATTGATGGCTTAGCCCTTGGTGAAGCAACACCGGGTCCACTCATCATGGTGGTTGCTTTTGTTGGCTACCTTGCTGGCCATATTCAATATCTTATTGGGAATAGCAATCCATTTTGGTTTGGTGTGATTGGTGCGTGCGTAGCCACTTGGTTTACTTTCTTACCGTCCTTCTTTTTTATCTTAGTTGGCGGCCCTTTGATTGAATCCACCCATGGCAAGCTCAGCTTTACTGCGCCCCTCACTGCAATCACAGCAGCGGTCGTGGGTGTCATCGCCAATCTTGGACTATTTTTTTCTTATCACGTCTTTTTACCAAGAGGCTTTAGCGGCTCGATTTCTTGGGTATCGATCCTGATTTGCGCTTTGGCTGGATTAGCCTTATTTAAGTATCAAAAAGGCGTACTTTCGGTATTAGGCGGCTCAGCCTTAGCTGGATTGCTCTTTCATTACATCTCTCTATTGCTAGGGTGAGCTTTTTCACAAGATTGGCATAATGGAACATATGCGAATCGAACCTCAAACTATCACCCATCTACAAGAATGGCTTGGTAAAACCGAGTCCTTGCAAGATACCGTCACAGCAGCACCCGTACGCGCACTATCAGCCACTTTGGATCGCGATGATGCTGCGCCTAGCAAGGGTACTTTTTTACCTGAGTTGTGGCACTGGTTGTATTTTTTACCCTACGCTCGTGAATCCGACATTGGGCCTGATGGCCATCCAAAGCGTGGTGGCTTTCTGCCACCAGTTCCGCTACCACGACGCATGTGGGCAGGCAGTCGCATCGAATGGCTTAAGCCGCTTGCAGTTGGCGATGAGATTGAACGTGTCTCTACGATTGAGTCGGTTACTCATAAAGCAGGTCGCACTGGTGATTTGATTTTCGTATTGGTCAATCACCAGATCTCCAATCAACATGGTCTCGCTATTATTGAAGAGCATGACATTGTGTATCGCGATGCGCCAGGACCTGATGACAAACCCGTAGCCCCCACTCCTGCACCAACTGATGCTCAGTGGAGTAAAACCATCACGCCTGATGATGTACTGCTATTTCGCTACTCAGCGCTTACTTTCAATGGTCACCGTATTCACTACGATCGTAAATACGTTACCGAGGTTGAAGGCTATCCAGGCTTAATCGTACATGGCCCTTTGATTGCAACGCTATTAGTGGATTTAGTACGTCAAAGCATTCCAGGCTGCAAACTGAAGAGCTTCGAGTTCCGCGCCATTCGTCCTACATTTGATATCAACATCTGCAAAGTCAATGCCAAGCCTGATTTAGAAAAAGATCCCAGCGGAAAAACCATTGCAATTTGGGCGCAAGATCATGAAGGTTGGCTCACCATGCAAGCTACCGCTGTTTTGGCTTAATGAACACTGATTTATTTAAATACCTTTATTTATGACTACTCAACATCTCTCTCGTGAACTAGCCAGCTTTGCAGCCAATCTAAGGGCATCCGATATTCCGGCGGATGTGATGAGCCGTGCCGAAGACTTATTAGTGGATTGGTTTGGTTCTGCCATTGCTGGTAAAGGCTCTCGTCCCGTTGAACTGATTACCCAATTTGCACAGAATATGGGCGGCTTTAGTGGAGAACATGCTGGCCCTGCTGAGGTTTTAGTTTCTCGCAAAACCTCCAGCCCGTTTTTGGCGGCGATGGCTAATGCAGCAGCGTCGCATTTTGCCGAGCAAGATGATGTGCACAATGGCTCCGTTTTTCATCCTGCTACCGTGGTATTTCCTCCAGCACTGGCTTGTGCGCAAGCCATCGGAGCGTCTGGTGAAGAGTTGTTGGTTGCCGCAGTGGCAGGCTATGAAGTCGGCATTCGGGTTGGTGAATTTTTAGGTCGCTCTCACTACAAAGTGTTTCATACCACAGGCACAGCTGGAACCATCGCTGCTGCTGCTGCGGTTGGACGCTTACTCAAACTCGATCCTGAACAAATGCTCAATGCTTTTGGTTCTGCGGGCACACAATCAGCCGGGCTTTGGGAGTTTCTTCGAGATGCTGCAGACTCTAAGCAACTGCATACCGCGCATGCAGCTTCAACCGGCTTAATGTCTGCTTATATTGCACAAGCTGGTTTTACCGGTGCCGAGCATATCCTCGAAGGCAAGCAAGGGTTAGCAGCCGGCATGTCTAGCGATAGTGATCCGAGCAAGTTAGTAGATCGTTTAGGCAGTCGCTGGGCTTTAGCAGAGACAAGCTTTAAGTATTACGCTTCTTGTCGTCATACACACCCCGCAGCAGATGCCTTACTACAAGTGATGTTGGCTAACAAGCTTTCGCCAAGCGATATTGCCAAAGTAGAAACCTTAGTTCACCAAGGCGCTATCGATGTTTTGGGTCCAGTTACCGATCCAGCAACCGTTCATCAATCGAAGTTCTCGATGGGTACAGTACTGGCTCTCGTTACATACTATCAATTTGCCGGTTTACAGGAATTTGATCGGCACTTTCATGACGATAAGATTTGCGCATTCCGTGAACGCGTTTCCATGACATTAGATCCTGAGGTAGATGGCGCCTACCCACAACGCTGGATTGGGAAAGTCAAAGTCCATCTCAATAATGGTCAAATTCTGGAGGGTCGTGTAGATGAGCCTAAGGGCGACCCTGGCAATACCCTATCTCGCGCAGAAATTACTGATAAAGCCATGCGCCTTGCCGCTTTTAGTAATGGCGCTAGCCCAGAAGAAATGAAAAAAGCAATCGATCTCTTGTGGAATATCCGCAAGCAGGCCAAGATAGGCTTCTTACTTCCCTCTGCATAAGTTATCCAACTATCTCACCTCTATTTTTAAGTTGCTATGAACCCACTCGAAACTCTCCTTGGCTTTAGTACCAACTTTCTATTTGTGCCGGGCACTCGCCCTGAACGTTTTATAAAAGCACTGGATAGTGGCGCTAGTGGTGTGGTGCTAGATCTCGAGGATGCTGTTGCAGAAGAAGATAAAGAGAATGCTCGCAATGCGATTCGCAATGCTTGGCCCAGCTTTAGTCCAGAGCAAAAGAAACGCTTAGTCATTCGCACGAACGCACCCGGGAGTAAGTTTTATTCAGCCGATTTAATCTTGGCTCAAGAACTTCAAATTGGCTGCCTGTTGATTCCAAAAAGTGAATCATGTGACCAAATAAATGGCATTGCTTTGATATTGCCCAACACCGCAATCATTCCCATGATTGAGACTGCGATTGGCCTAGATCAATTAAAAAAGATCGCCAATGCCAATCAAGTCATTCGGCTAGCCTTGGGTAACCTCGATTTACAAGCGGATCTTGGAATGGTTTGTGACCATCAAGAAACTGAACTCCAAACTGCTCGCTTTCAAATCGTCTTAGCATCCCGCCTAGCCCAGATTGCCCCTCCTATTGATGGCGTTACACCATCAACAGATGATGTGGCTCGCATTACCGATGATGCAGAGCGTGCAAAGCGTATGGGCTTTGGTGGAAAGCTCTGTATTCACCCCAAACAAGTGGCTATTGTTATCAAGGCATTCACCCCTACTGAAGATGAGCTTGCCTGGGCTCAGCGAGTCATTGAAGCAGATGCAGCCTCTAAAGGCGGTGCTGTCAAATTGGATGGCCGTATGATTGATCGCCCAGTGGTGTTATTGGCCAAAAGAACTCTGGCAATTACTGGTAAACACTAGGGTTATTCAATACAAAAAAGTTATAAAACTGGCAAAATTGGTTTACATAAAACATAGGAGACCAAAATGAAAATAAAAAAATTCTTATTTTCAGGAATTGCCGCAGCATTAAGCGCTAGCGTATTCCTCAGTACTAACGTCCAAGCTCAAAAAGATTGGCCAACTAAATCAATCCAGTTGGTAGTTCCCTTTGCTGCTGGCGGTCCTACTGACACCATCGCTCGCTTGATTGCTGTGCCAATGGGTCAAGCACTCGGCCAAACGGTTGTGGTTGAGAACGTCCCTGGCGCTGGCGGCACTATTGCTTCTACTAAAGTAGCGCGTGCTGCACCAGATGGCTACACCATCTACATTCATCACATGGGAATGGCAACAGCAAACGCCCTCTATGACAAACTGCCTTATGATCCAATGACGAGCTTTGAATACATTGGCCAAGTTGCTGACGTACCAATGGTGTTATTGGGTAAAAAAGATTTGCCAGCGAATAACTTTAAAGAACTCGAAGCCTTCATCAAAGCAAATGGCTCTAAGGTCACCATGGCCAATGCTGGTCCAGGTGCAGTATCACAACTTTGCGGCCTCTTATTCCAAAGCCGTTTAGGTGTGAAGCTCACCAACATTCCCTACAAAGGAACTGGTCCTGCTTTAACAGACCTATTGGGCGGCCAGGTTGATCTCTTGTGCGACCAAACTACACAGACTATTCCTTACATCAAGGATGGCCGTGTAAAAGCATTTGGTACAACTACCTTGAAACGTTTACCTGCTATTCCGAATGTGCCAACATTGAATGAACAAGGCCTCAAAGGCTTTGAAGTAAAGGTCTGGCACGGCGTGTACGCACCTAAAGGTACTCCACAGCCAATTCTGGACAAAATCAATGCTGCCCTGAAGAAAGCATTAAATTCTCCTGATGTGAAGAAGCGTTTAGAAGATGCCAACATTGATATCGTGCCAGCAGACAAGATATCCGCTAAAGGATTGAAAGATCATCTTGATAAAGAGATCAATGTTTGGGGTCCTGTGATCCGTAAAGCCAATATTCCAGACTAAGCATTCATAGTATTAAATAAAAAAGCCAGCGCAATGCTGGCTTTTTTATTTTCTCACTACCTTGGTCTATTTAACTAGATTAGCCTTTAACCCGGTCTAAATAAATAGCCAGAGCGCATTTTCTCTTTACGCCTTTGGAGAGTGGCCCCGAACAAACTGAAGGTTGCCCAGATCGCTAAGAACGGATCGAGCAGGTAGTCCCAAAGATTGGCCGACTCATGCCAATGGGCTGCCCAAGCAATAATAGCAAGCGCAATAATCCACACTCCCCTATTACAATTTGCCATGCCGCAGACTAGGGCAATGAATAACACCGCTACCAGAAATACGATTGAGCCATAACCCCATGCATACGGATCAATCATTCCCCAACCTAAGGCAAATGGATAAAAACATAAAGAGATGATAGCGACTGCAAATTTAAAAATGATCGGTACGGGTTTAGTCGTTGGCAGCAATGAGCTCCATAGCAATAGTGTTAAGACAATGCTCAGATCACCAGTGACACCACGAACATAAGCAACTAAAGGCAAATTCAGACCAACTGGCCAAAATAAGAGGTTTCCAATCAAGATCACTAATATTACTTTTAAGATCAATGGCAAAGCATGAGTAGAAAACTGTTGCAAGATCCAAACGCTCACTATTGCACAGGTAATAGATAACTCAATCAAGGCGATGGTTTGCATGTAAGCATTCATTGCTGAGCCTCCTGAGTTGAAGTATCTGTTTCGAGTGATTGCGCCTTACTGAGGGAGTGCTTTAACCAGGCGCCAGAAAAATAACGATGCCGGATCTTTTTACGGTCCCAGGTGTATACCAAATGGGCATCATCACCATCAACGGAAATTAAATAGGGGTAGGAGAATTCTTTACGCTGCGCATTCGGTAGCGCTTCATCATCCTCAAGTACTTCAATGATTTGCCATTTACCAGATTTGGGATCGCTCATGAGCAAGGCGAGTCTATAGCGACCCGCTTCGATATTATTTAAAACCAAAATGCGTGTACCGTTTTTCAGAAGCAGCCCAGCAACTGCAGAATTGGGATTGGCAATTGCTAAATCTTCTAACTGCTGCCAACTCTGACCTGCATTTTGAGTGTGACTTACTGGAATTTGTTTTGGTAAGTCCGCGCTGCGTGTCTGCCGAAAATACGCACTGGCATCCTGGGCATCATTCACCAATACCAAGGGCTGAATCGCACTACGACCAGAGCTCATGCGACGTTTATCAATGACTTGCCCTGCATCTACTCTTAAGAACTCTCCAAAACGCCCAATCCACTCATGATAGGCAGGGATACCCAATCGTCCATCAGCAAAGGTAATGCTAGGAGATTTAACGAGCGTACTTAAATTTGCTAATGGGGAGCTGATAAGACGCTGTGGATTACTCCACGTTAAACCTTCATCATCAGATGTCAATGTAGAGATTGAACTTCCTGCCCAACCGCCAATAGAAACAGTGACAAAAAATAACTGTAGTCGCCCATCAGCCAATCTAGCAGGAACCGGGTTGCCCAACTTCGCGATGTATCGCGCAAGCCCCTGCTCTGCACTTATACGATCGATCACAACCGTTGCCGCACTCCAATGAGCAGACTTTGGGTCATAAACAGAGCTATAGATTGAAACATCTGCAGCACCCTCCCGACTGCCAGCAAACCAAAATGCCCGAACTGCGCCGTCCTTCAGGGCAATCAAGGATGCGGCATGTACTGAGGGAGCACCCGTATCAGGCAACCAATTAGATTGAGGCGCAGGAATACTAAGCTTGTTTGGTCCTATTGACTTGCCACTGACAGGCTCTTCAAGCTCTTCATCCACTTGCAAAGGAGAAACCTGGAATGGCGCCCAAACTGGACGGCTATCGATATGCAGAAAACCAATCACTGCAGCAAGCAATAAAAAACATAGAGCAATGACACGACTCATCTACAAACATCCTTCAGGTTTGATACATCTGGATTGGCGGCAGGAGTAGAAATGAGGTACTCCGTGACAAATAAATGTTTAGCAATTTGTCCCTTCAGCATCTCCGTAATTTCTTCATTGGAGTGCCGCGCCCTCATCTCCATTCTTTGTCCGACAATCTGACAAGATTCACAGAGTATAGGCTGAGTACCCAAAGGTACATGAACTGCTACCAAGGGATAGGCTGCAGTCAAACCAGCAACATCACCCGCATCTTTTGCTAAATAGCCATGCAGTTTTGCCCCCGGCATTAACAAGCGATACTCTTCATCTTTGGCGCGATAGTCACAAGGAATCCAAGCATCCTTGCCCTGTAACAAAGTAGTCGTTTCTGAGGAGTAGCGCCCCATGCGACCTTCCAAGGGAGCAAGGCTACTTGTCAAGGCACAATAGACTACAAAGCAAGCTGCCAAAGAAAATGTTTTAGTGAGGCTTCGCTTAAATAAGCCTATCAAGATAAGCAACAGCCCTGCCACCATCAGAAGCCAATGGCCAAAGGAATAAGTCCATGCGCCCGCCTCACCCATCCATTTCGAGGACTGGAGGTTGATGCCAATCCACAAAAGCAGTGATAGGAGCAGAAACTGCAACAGTAAGGCAATGCGAAATCCCCACAAGGGTAACTTATCCCAATACAAGGCAATTAACGCTGCAAATGCGGGCATCACTGGCAAGAGGTAGCGGCCTGAACGTTGGCTTGGCAAACTGAACACAATCAAGAATGCTGCAATCAGCAACAGCAGTAGCACTTCTTCCAGACTCAGAAAGCGGCGCGCACGCCAGCTTTGTATCACGCTAGAAATTAATACAAAACTAAATAAACCGGCATTCGCTACCGTAGTCAGAATCAAGAGCCATATGCTGTCACCGCCCCGTATGAGATCCATGACATAACTAGACTGACGCGCAGCAAACTTACCGGCATTTTCACCTAATACAAATTCTTTCCAAACAGCCTCAGGATTGGGGTCCATAGCAAACCATAAGGCAAAGACGCCCAGCGCCAGTACTGCAATCAACATGAGTTTATAAAGGTCTCTCATCAGCACTTGTGGAATACTCCACTGCCGCCAGCGCCAGTAATAGAGACCTAAAGCAAAAGAGGCTGGAACAATGTAGGCGAACGATTTTGCAAATAAGGCGATGCCAAAACAAAGACCGGCTAGGAGCGGGAAAAAGAGTTTAGATTCAAATGCACTCTTCCCCCAATACAAGATTGCGAAAAATGGTAGCGATATCCAAAATACTTCCGGGGGATCTGCCAAGAATGGTCGACCGTAGCGATAAGTCGCAAAAAAAGAGAGCCAAACCAAGGCAGCTAAGATTCCCGTTTGCGTTTTGCCGCTAAAACGGCGTACAGCTAAAAATAAGAAAAATGCAGTAAGGCCTGTATATAAAATACTAGGCCAACGTAAATTAGTTAAAGTCCACT
>Ga0209189_1001178_pt1 | contig 19926 bp, 18 predicted proteins | sample C_130820_EF_Meta_FD_187308 | JGI IMG/M metagenome (GOLD analysis project Ga0209189, IMG submission 187308) | Freshwater microbial communities from Lake Croche, Canada to study carbon cycling - C_130820_EF_MetaG (SPAdes) (version 3) | ecosystem: Environmental > Aquatic > Freshwater > Lake... | reverse complement strand
TTGAATTATTAATGCTTCCATCTTTTAAATTTATTTGAATAATTGTGCTTTCAATGCTATTAGTTGAAGCATACATGTATGGACCATATATAGCAAGACCATAAACCAAATTTAATAAACACCAATCCAGTTTTACAATTGCACCGGTACTTACATCTACTTTACTAATAGTACCACTAGCGTTGTTTGCGACATACATATATTCGCCGTCAGCATCTATGACTAAACCTTCAGGAGCATCAAATCCAGTAGCCCAGCTTGCAACTATATTTGTAGGGTTATTTAATTCAATTTTACTAATTACATCCGGACCCGGTGAAACATCTACACATGCAACATACATGTAGTTTCCAAATACCGCTAAACCTCGCGGCGAACCTGTGGTAATTGTAGCCCAGTTCGTTGTTGGAGGATTGGAAGGTGAAAATGGTTCACCATACTTTATTTGAGCAATCCCCCCCCCATAACTATTTGTTGATGCATATAAGTATTCTTCACGTATAACTAAACCATACGCTATGTCATTTAAAACCCAGAAAGTATCCAAATTAGCAGTTTTTAAATTTATTTGTATAATTTCAGCAATAGAACCATCAAATATAGATGCATAAATATAATTACCAAATGCTGTTAAAAAAAATGGTTGTGAATTAGTCCCAAACCAATCTATAATATTATTTGTCATATATAAATAATAATATATTATATTAATTACTTAAAAGTACAAATTAATATCTCCTAATAGCCCGAATCGCACTTTGCGCACCATTTCCGTAATTGCCTCCATTCGTAACCGCGTTGTAATTTTTACCAACGGCCTTTTGCTTCAAATACGTGACATAATCCGAGCTATCGTAGACATATCGTGTATTGCAAGTTCCAGCGGGAACACCACTATTATCGCAAGCACTTTGATTCGCGCCAAAGTGCCCCCTTAATCCCTTCAAATTAGGACGACTTTGAAACGTTTGGCAAGGACCGCCGCATGAATAATAAATCCACTCCCTAGCTAATAAATCTCCGGAATTGGTAACAGCGCGAAATGGGGTGCAAATGCGCTTTAAATCTTTCGCTGCTAATTGTTTAGGATATAAGTTATTCCATGCATTTCTTAAAGTAAATCGTGTTTGCGCAAATTGGTCATTGTTGTCTGTATCATTGAGTGCTTGAGGAATAAAACCTTTAATACCGCCGCCTAAAATAGGAGCACCATGCGAGGTTTTTTGAGCAATATTCACTATATTTGAATAACTTCCATTGATAGGGCTAGTATATCCAATAGAGGTTGACATATATATTATACTTCTACAAAATAAAAGTCTAGCTAAAATAATAAAAATAATATTCTTTGATTTATCAAAATAATATCCTTTGATATATTATATAAAGCAATTATGATTCTTCTACTTGTTTCGGCCATCTTGTTTGTTTGCATTGATGCGATCTACTTGAATATAATGAAAAGTTATTTTAACAAACAAATAAAACAAATACAAGGCACCCCTGTCCAATTAAATTTAGTTGGCGCCTTTTTAACCTATATTTTCCTCATTTTCGGCTTGAATTACTTTATTGTTAGCAAAAATAAAAGCGTAAGTGATGCGTTTTTATTAGGTATCGTTATTTACGCCGTCTACGAATTTACCAATCTCTCTCTATTAAAGAATTGGCGCGTACTAACTACTATTTTAGATACAACTTGGGGTGGAATATTATTCGCTTTAACTACATTTTTAACGTATAAAATCAAACATCTTTTATGATTGCATATAAAGCATAAATGGATAAAAGTACAACGATACGATTAATGTAATAATATTTACATTTACGCTTAATGTCGCCATATAAGAACTTAATAGGCACGCGGCAATCATCATGATACTATCGCCTAAAATAGCCCACCCACTAATCTCTCTAGCATACTTCTTGAAAAAGTCTAAAATGTAGCTATAGCCTATGGGTGTGTTGTTAAAAATAAGATAAAACAGGAGATCATGCGTTATTTGTATCAATACTGCTAAACCGGTAAACTTCCATATGCTAAAATCGCTAAATATAAATTTATACAAAAATCGAGCTATAATGATTCCAATAACCAAAATAAGGACATCTGCTAGTGCTGCCGCCAAGGTAAATTTCTTATACCATAATTTCAAGTACTTTGATTGAAACGCAATATTGTGAAACAAAAAGAAGAGAATGAATAAATCCGCACTAATGCAGCCATTCAATATTGGGAGATAATCTTTCGTATAGCCAAAGTTGGATATGTCAGCAAAATATCTGGTCATCTATATAATATATATCTTTATATACTTTTAGAAAAAATCTACTTTTTGAAAAGTGGATGTGGAGCCAAATTGAACTCTTAGAAAAATTCAAAAGTTTTGGATTCTCTACTTGTTATTTTTATATCCATAAATGGTAAGGCTTTTTTTATTGAATATAAATCGTGAAGAGATGGTTGAAATGTACCAGAAGAATTATTGAAAACGAATGATTTGTTGTGTATTATCATTTCGCCACTTGCGCAAGCATTTTCATCACAAAGCATTATATGTTTCGTCATCCATTCTTTAACTAAAGAATTATTTTCGATAGTTTTTGTTTCGGCAAAAACTAAAGTATTTTTATTCAAACAAAAAGTATATTTTTCTTTAGCATTCATTAAACTTATAATTTTTTCTGTAATATTTTTATCATATTTGTATATCTTTTTTGAAAACACCTTATTTTTTGTTAAAAAATCCAACAAATGTATATTTTTTACAACGGATTTTTTTATATAATCTGTTTTTTTCTTTAACGTTAAATAATGACCACATTTATAGTTTGTATTAAATTTCAATTTGTATATAAATATATCAACCCCAAATATATTTTTCTTATACTTTTCAAATATAACATAATTTCTGGTGTTTCTAGATTTTTTGCTCTTTTGCATTGTTTTTTTCACTCTCTTATTGCTTCTTGTTTTACTCATATAAATATATAAATATATAAATATATAGACAAAAAAATCGTCGCATTTGCGTCGTATCATTCTTTATAATTGAATTAAATAACAAAAATAATAAAAATAACAAAAATAATAAAAATAACAAAAATAATAAAAATAACAAAAATGAATTTATCCAAAAATTTCACGCATTTCTACGTATGTCATTCGGCGACCGGTCTTTTTTATAAATTCCGTCTCTCCCTCCTGCATAATCTCTTTCAATTTGTTCTCAAAGTTAATGTCCTTCATATTTTTTCCATGATCGCTCAATAAAAATTCTTTGGTTTTTTTCTCCGCATTTTGTTCAATTAGTTTCATGATTTCTTGTAACGATTGTTTCGAGCCCATCTCCATAAATTCTTATAGGTTAATGTAGAGTTCTCTTTAATTGGTGTTTGGTATATTTATCTTATGCTTGGTTAGAGAATATCTTGACCAATGTAAGTTTCCAACTTGTGTCGACTTTTTTTATGTGCTTTCGTAAAATAAGTGCTAAAGGTATCCAACATTCGCGCGTGGTTGTCACTTCGGGCGCCTTGTTCCATAATGTAACCGCATAAGCCTGTATTTCCTGGATAAGCTCTGGTTCGGTTTCGGGTATTAGCCGCAGCAAGCGGGGAATAATAACTACTACAGATCTAGGTTCTTCCATTTTTCAATGTGGTTGTGTCTTTGTGTGCGAATAAAAAAACTTTTTATTTTACAATCAATTTTTTTCCACCTTTGGAAAAGGTGGAGCAAAATAAAGAAGAGAAAATTGTTTCGGTTTTTTGGCTACACTTTTTTCAAAGGTGGAAAAGGTGGAAAAGGTGGATTTAGTGATCTGTCATGATGCGCGGCGATATGTTCATCGTTGTCAATTCTTGAAAGAGAAGTTTGCACGCATAAGGAATCTCCACATATGCAAAATCTGATCTATTATCACACGTCCTACAATGATGTATATGCATTTCATCATTATAAGACGCAATAAGACCACATTTTTTGCAAACATGGACCTGATATTTATCCGACGAATCATACATGCGACCGCGTATAAATCTAGCGGCTCCATGCGAAATCATTGCATCTCTTTCCATTTCGCCAAACCGCAAACCACCATCGCGCGAACGTCCTTCAGCTGGTTGTCGCGTCAAATTCACCATCGGTCCAATAGAACGGCTGTGTGCCTTATCATTTACCATGTGCTTCAAGCGCTGATAAAATACCGGTCCCATGAAAATACTGCACTCCATTTGTTCACCAGTTAGACCGTCATACATTAGTTCATTTCCATGCGCCTCATATCCCACCTTCAAAAGCTCTTTGCGAATATCATTGATTTCTAAATTTCCAAACGATGTACCGTCACCAAATAAGCCAAGCGAAACCAGTGTTTTTCCAAGCAGGGTTTCTTTCAATTGGCCAATCGTCATTCGAGACGGAATCGCATGTGGATTGATAATAATATCAGGTCTAACGCCTTGTTTTGTATACGGCATGTCTTCTTCTTGGATTATATTTCCGATCGTACCTTTTTGGCCGTGCCTTGACGAATTCCCTATTATTAGACACGGAGAATGCAGAGACTCGCGCATATAATATGTATGAGAGCTAGGCATTTCTATGCAATACACTTTTCCTTCATAGTCTATTACTTTTTCTTCATTGGATTCATTGACTTTTTTGTTTATCCATGGCTCATTTTGTTTTGTAATAATACTGACTTTGTAATAAGTGTGTTTTTGTGTTATGGATACTTCTTCGCCTGCTCTTGAACCCAAATTACGCTTACCAATTCGTGCAATACTTGTAGGTTCTTCCGCAATTTTTATTATACCAGAATAACCGCAATGAAGAGCCAACCTTGTAATATCATTTGCTAATTTCATACTAATTGTTCCATATCTGTCAAATGTTTGTCCTTTGTATTCCATTGAAGAACTATCACCTTGAAGCAATGCTTCTAATAAAACTCTTGACTGCCTTTCGGATAAATTCCAAATATCTTCAGGCAAATACTTATTTAATGCGCCTACACTTAATTCACTTAAATAAATACATAATTCTTTATTTTCTTTTCCATATATTGTAAATTTACCATCTTTACTATATTCAAAATTTATATACAGATTATTTAATATTTCATTCATTAATTTTTGTTTTCTTTCTTTAATGGCGCTAATATATACAATGTTATTATAACAATACCCGTCAGCAATAAACATTCCTAATAATTCTAACCAAGAATCCATTTCGTATTTTTTATCTCCTAATTCCATAAAGTCAATATCAGGATTCACATTTTTCATTGTCTTTTGAAACCTTACCATTTTACCCATTACATCTTGCGCCTCAATAAGTTCATATTTTTTTCCACTACGTTTCTTTACATATAATTTATGATTCAATGTGCATACAATATGCAGTTGTTTGTTTTTAATAAAATACATTTTATCATTGTGTTCATATTCAAATTTTGCACAAGGATATTCATACGTCATATTTCCATGTTTATCTAGTGTGCATACCTTATGTAATTCAATATTAATATCTTTAATTTCAATCCAACCTTTATCCGTTAAAACTTGTTGAGTAGGCAAAGCGCAAAACTTGTCACCAATAACAGGCTTGCGAATCGTTCGCAATCTTACCTTGGCGAAATTATAGCCGTCGCCATTTCTATCAATATAATTTTTATCAATATATGTTTCCTCCGAAGTCCTATAAATTTTGCTTTGATCCTCATATTTTATTACCTTCGTGTGATCATTTCTGTTTTCTTTAATAGGCGTAACCTTTGAAATAATAATATCGCGGTTTTCCACAAGAGTATTTTCAGGAACAACACCTTTGCTATTCACCTTGTTGTAATTACCGAATTTCATGCCCTTGGTTTTTGCAGCATCAGGTTTGCAACGAATCTCTTCATCGCCATTAATTTTTTGCTTATCCTCATCTTTCTCCGTGTGATAAATAGTCGCAACAAACAAACCTCTATCCAGCGAACCCTTATTAAACAATAACGAGTCTTCCTGATTGTAACCAGTATGCGTCATGATAGCAACGATAACATTTGTACCAGACGGGATTTCATTCAGTTTGATCAAATTCATTGTCCTAGTATCTACTAGAGGGCGCGTTGGATAATTCAGTACATATGCCGTTTTATCCATGCGATTTTCGTAGTTTGTCACATAAACTCCCATTGCCTGTTTGCTCTGCGCACATTGGTAGCAATTTCTGGGTGATTGATTATGTTCTGGGAATGGAATACATGACGCTAAAACTCCGAAAATGGTACTAGGGTGTATCTCGCAATGTGTATACTTGAATATTTCTTCACTCTCTTTTATAAGAGTTGCCGGTGTAACCGCTATCAAAGACCAGCTCTGTTCCTCGGGATCAATATATTCAAGAACTGATTCGTCGATATTGCAATTCGTAAAGAGTTGATCCCATGAAAGCTTGTTATGTCTCAATTTTTCAATAATCTGTTTCGTAAGTAAAACTTGGTTGTCTTTTACCTTCAACAAAGGTCTGCTAAGCCTTCCCGCATCATTGCACACGCGAATTTCTTTCATTTTATAATCAAAAACGACCGATGTATAAATATTAATAATGCCCTTGTGCTTTTTCTCCTTTAGCATCGAGTAAAGTTCAAATGGTTCATTCGATATACCAACCCAGGCGCCATTTATGAAAACCTTTACCTTATCGAACATATTAATGGCTTGCAGTTCGCTAATATCTGAAACGTGTGGCATTACATATTCGTATATCGGGCTCGAATTGGAATGAATTGTGACATGCGTCATATAACTCAAATTTTTTACAATACCAACGGATTGACCTTCTGGCGTATTATGAACTACTAATCCATCTTTCAAGCAAAATCTTCCGCGTTTATCGTAAAGTTGCCATCCAACGTAAGGACCCATACCGACCTCCACCAAAGTGAATTTGCTACCATCACAAAGAGAGCCATTAGATAATGCATTGAACAAGTTGAGGTCCATTTCTACATTATTGTGATCCCAATTAATTTTGTTAATCTTGAACAAAACCAAATAATCTTTTGTGGTTTTATCCAATTTTAAATAATTCTCAATAGTTATATCTAGAGTATCGTCATCAACGAAACTATTCACATAGTTTTGAGCCTCATCAAAAGACGAGAAGTATTTTTCTTGGATTGTATTATTATCTCTGTTAAGAAATTTAACTTGATGGCTATATTTACTATCGCAGTCTTCGAATTTTGTAATATTTTTATGTTGTCTGATGCGAAGAGTAAGAATGTGATTATCCGTTACTCTATGCTTAATAAAATTATTTTTGTCTGGAATGACATCATACATGTTTTTGAATCCAGAACAAGTAGTACGAACTTTTGTTGAATTTCCTAGATCATCAACAAGGATATCGCCAACCACAACATCTGCTGCACATTTTATTGTTCCATCCCACATCAAAATAGGTGTTTCTGGATCAAAACATTCTGCTGGACAGCAAAACCCCCATGTCGTATTATGCAGCTTACGAGGTGGAATCAACTTCCCACTCTTATCTGTAGGTGTAGATATTCTTCTCGCGTGACTCAAACTCGACACATAAGTAAGGCGATTCAAGACTTGAGCGACGCCTACCTTGTTACTATTCGTATGTTTTATACCAAAATCCCCAGTGGCGAGCGCCCTCTTCAAACCATTCTCAATAGTTGTCGACTTGATAATCTTGTAAATATTTGTCAAGTTAATAATATTTTCATACGCGTCGGTTGATCTCCACGAACCACCATTGATTTCGCGAATAACTTGCTTTTCCATATCCTTCACCAATTTATTGAAGTAATTACGAAACAAATTATTAAGCAATGTGCCAGTCAAATCGACGCGTTTGTTCAAATAAGAATCGCGATCGTCGCCCTTCACCCACTCAAAATTTGCTTGAAATAATTTGTTTGTCATGTATCCCAAAAAGTATATTTTTTGGACACTATTGTGACAATGTGGGAATAAATCATTTCCCAAAACATCCAAAGTGAATTCATGCTTCTTTTTAATTCCAGTCTCTTTATCCATGTTAATAGGTGTAAACATTACAAATGTAGTAATGAACTTGATTGCATCTTCCTGTGTCATAATCTTATTTGCATCAATAATGCAACCTTGCAATGCATCCAACATGATTTTATACTTTTCGCTTTCAATATTCAGCAATATTTTCTCGCAAATATCCTTATCTGATAAGATGCCAAGAGCTCTGAACACAATAAACAATGGGATAGGCTGCTTTACGCGAGGTATTTGTACGACAATAGGATACCCAAATCCATTGTTCTTTGAGCTCATCATCACATTGATTTGCTTTGGCGAAATGCATTTGAAATCCGGGACAGATTTTATTTCGGCGCTCCACGTATATTTTGTCTGATTCTTACCAATATGGTAACAGTAGACGCGATTTTCCGCGGCGCGTTCTTGCCCCAATACAGTTTTCTCTGATCCATTAATAATGAAATAGCCACCCGCATCATATTTGCATTCGCCGGTTTGTGTATTCTCAACGTGTTTGTATTGATTCAAAACGCAAATAGTGGACTTTAACATGATTGGCAGTTTCCCAATGTGAATCTTTGGAAGAGTTTTATAAATCGTTTGCGCATTTTCAAGATTTTCACCGCTTCTAATAACATACTTGATATTAATGTCAATTGTCATGGCAGAGGCATAGGTGAAATTTCGCAAGCGGGCTTCTTGAGGGAACATGAGTTTAATAGCCCCATTATTTTCGTGAATCTGAGGCCTGTAAATGTGAAAATTTTCAAAAGTAATGAATAATTCTAGGGCGTATTTGCCAGATTTTGCATCGTAATCCTGTTCAGAAGCAATATGCACAGGATTGAACATTTCTATTGTTTTGATGATTTGATAACCAACAAAATTATTATATGACTCCAACTGATGACGAACCAACCTATCCAAATGTTGCCCTTTAAAATATGCTTCGATCAAATCCCATGGTTCTTCAATGTATGTATTTACATCGATCGTATCATGCGGTATTTTTGCCATGTTTGGGGCTGTAATTTGTGTTGGAATCATTTGGGAGTTATTTTATATTTCAATTTATTTTTAAATTGTTTTCGTATGTCAATCTATTACAAAGAGGTAGTTGTATTAACAGGAAAAATATGTGTTGCATTTTTCTATAAAGCAAAACAAATGAATAAAAATCAAATAAAAAACAAAATGAAAGGAACCAAATAACATAAAATATTATAAAAAAATTGAATCCATCAATCTCGTGAAAATAATAGACACACCACTAGCGAATAATGAAGCATCAATTTATCACCATCGCCATTTTGTTCGCGATTGCGCTCTTTCTCTCTACTTTGCCTACAGAGACAGCATCGTTTCTAATTAGCGGTAATCGCGCAAGGCGCAGAAGAAGAGCCCGCCGTCACGCCAGTCATGTGGCGCGTACACTGCAATCCCCGATAATTTCACTATTTGGTTATGAATTCAAGAACAGATGGAGAAAGATCAATAATATAGAGTTTTGCAATTATTTACAAGAAAATTTGTTCACCAACTCTACTATGATTAAAAAGGTAAGTATTTCGTCTTCAAATATCACATCGATTGCTGTCAAATACATGGATTCTGTATATACGCCGGAAAATTTCCCATACACGTGGCGCGAACAAAACGAGACCTACAAATTATCGATGAATTTCACTAGCAATGACGTGAGAAAATATTATAGGAACTATTGTCCTTATTATAATCATGAATTCTACCACTTTCTTGGTTCTCTTTTGCGCACACTTCTTTTTGGAATGACAATCTTTTACTTTGTATTTATTGACAAGTTTCACAATATGCAACATTATTATTGAAAATATAAACAAAATAGCAAAAATAATATAAATGAAATCCTACATTTATATTATTATGACGTCTAAATCTAATAATAATAAGAATAATAAGAATAACAACAACAACCCTAAAAGAAAAACTCATACACCGAGTCAAATATCTCATTTTAACACGTTTTTAAGAGCTTTAGACGAAAAACAGCACATTGCAGATTTAGAAAATAATTTGCATGAATCTATTAAAGAAACTAATTTTTCTGAAGACAAAAAATCCCAAATACAAACTATATTGAAGCATTTAGATATTTCATTTGTGCCTTACGAGACAAAATTTTTTACTGGTAAACAAGAACTTGATAATTGCGGTATTAACGATCCAGATCTTTTTTCTTATCAAAACCCCAACCCAAGCCCTAATATATGTTCATGCGAAAAATCAACCCAAAGACAAAATCCAACAGCTAAATCAAGCCAAAGACGAACAATATCTATTTCAGATGAATTGTTTTTTAATAAAAAACCGGTTGAAATAACAATACCCGCTATAGAAACCAGATACACCGGACCAAAAGAGAAAAAGACGATTCATGTAGTGATTAATACCATTTCAGACTTGTTAAAACTGATCGATGATTATAAATTAGACGAAAAGATTGAATACAATATAAATCTCGAGGCTCTACATAATATCAAAGAACCACTGCATGAATTAAACAATATGGTCGGGATGCATGATTTGAAAACGAATATAGTAGATCAAATTCTGTATTTTTCGCAAAATCTACACAAAATTTCGAAGAATGGTGAAAATTCAGGAGATTATATGCATACAGTTATTTATGGTCCACCTGGCACGGGTAAAACAGAAATTGCCAAAATTATGGGAAAAATATACAGCAAAATGGGAATATTAAAGCGCGGTGTTTTTAGAAAGGTTACTAGAAGCGACTTAATTGCCGGATATTTAGGTCAAACTGCTATGAAAACCAAAGATGTTATTACGGAATGTTTAGGGGGTGTTCTCTTTATAGACGAAGCCTATTCTTTAGGAAATAGTGATAAAAAAGATAGTTTTTCCAAAGAATGCATCGATACTCTTTGTGAAGCCTTGAGTGATAACAAAGATAATTTAATGGTCATTGTAGCTGGATATGAAAATGAATTGAAAGAATGCTTTTTCGGTTACAATCAAGGTCTTGAATCCAGATTTACTTGGAATTTTAGGACAGAAGACTATAAGGGAAAAGAATTATTTGATATTTTCTCGAAAAAGGTGAATGATATAGGTTGGTTAATTGATGAAGAATCAAAAAAAAATATAGATGCCGCATGGTTTGAGAAAAATATTGCATATTTCAAATATTACGGAAGAGATATGGAAGTATTATTATCTAAAATAAAAATTGCACATAGTAGAAGAGTTTTTTGTTTAGATAGCGAGGAAAAAATGAAGATAACATGCAAAGATTTAGAAAAAGGATTCGAAATGTATTTGAAAAATGACGAAGTGAAAAAACGAAAGGAAGATTCAAATACAAAAATGTCTCTTTCTTCAATGTATGTTTAAGTCAATTTCCACCGCCCAACCCATTGCATTTGTGTTTCTTTTCTATCTTTTTAAAGTAATTGTATAATAATAATAATATGTCTAAAACAATTCAAATAAATCCAATATTATTTAATGTTGGCTCGAATGCATCCAAAACAAAGAAAAATCGAGAGAAAAAGCAAAAACCTTTACTTGCCCCATTTATTAAGCCAAATGTGTTAAAAAATAAGTTGCTGCAAAAAATAAAAGAACACAAAAAAGATGAACTTTCGAGCTTGGGTCTAGAAACCAACACAAATCGTCATAGCGATAATGATGCTAAAAAGAATACAATTTCTGATATAGGTATTTATACGGATGAATTTAATGACTCGATAGAATATTTGAAAAATCTATCTTCTATAAAAAAAACTCAAGAGGTAAATCGCAATAAAACGTTGAAACATTCAAATACTAACTCTAGCGCAAATTCTTTTGAATCGATTCCCCATGTTCAATTAGATTTGCCTGACACATTAAAAGAGGAGATAATTGCCACGCCTGAGTCAAATGCAAATGAGCCCACTATTTCATTAAATCATCAAGACCCGCCTTATGGTTGTTTAAAAAATGGAAGCAAACCAACATATCGTTCGTGGAATACGACATTGAAAGCACGCGAAGTTAATGATCCAAATTTATCTGTGATAATAAATAATCAAAACCAACTAAATCAACTAAACCAACTAAATCAACTAAACCTGCAAAAAAGTGAACGAGAGAAAAGACTGCAAATGTTGCAAGAAAAAATAAAAATGAAGCAGCAAGAAAAAACCACGGATAACATTATTATGAATACAAATTTGATTCAAGTAAATAATAACAGATCACTCGGACAAAGTGCGCCTGTAATTCAAACAGCAACTTTACCAGTTCTCGCTACTAATGGACCATCTCAAGAAATCGATCCTTTAAAAGAAGAATTAATCCAAAAATATAAAGAAGAAGAAGAGAATGCTAATTCGCGACGTCTCGTAAAAAAGACTATTCGAAGGAAATACACCATTGGAAAATCAAAGCTAAAGAATCAAGTTGGAATACTTATTAAGGATCGAGATACGCGCAAAAATATTTTAAATGCACAAAAAGAATTGCGTAAAAAGCCAATAAACGACGTCAAGAGTTATTTACGAGATCATGCATTAATAAAGGTTGGCAGCAATGCTCCCAATGACGTCATAAGAAAAATATACGAATCGGCAATGTTGTCAGGTGAAATAACGAACAATAACAAAGATACACTTTTGCACAACTTTATGAAAGATAAAGATGCGAATGAATGAATTATAAGCGATAAATGAATGATAAGCAATAAATGAATTCAGAAAAATTTAATATTGTTTTATTATAAGATTATTTCTTGTTTATGGAAACAACAAAAAATAAATTGCCAGAAAATGTAACTATTTTTTTCAAAAACTTGAGTGAATTACTTGACACCAAACTATTATTTTTTGGTAGCGTACAGCGTAATGATTATTTTCCTGGGTCAAGTGACATCGATGTAGATATATTTACGGATAATATTCCTAGCACCATTTATAAAATGCAACATTATTTGCATATCGATAAAAAAAAATTTAAACGATTTGTTTGGCGATTAAATAATAAATATAAAACACTGACGCATGGTTACAAGGTAATGTATAGGAACCCGGATCAAACATTTGCCGCCGAGTTTTCTATTTACAATGAAAAATTCAAACAACAAATACTTGATGAACATATCGGTAAAACAGCGCTCCCCTTTTATGCTTCTTGGATGCTAATAGTATTGAAATTTTTTTATTATAAACTCCAAATAATTGGAAAGGGTACTTTTATTTATTTGAAAAAGAAAATAATGAGTTTGATGATTGGTCTACCAGACGATGAATTTGTTGTGCTTGATTCGACCCCTAGTACAATTAAAAAACATGCTTATGATGTTTTGTAAATAAATATAAACATAACTTATATGATTTATATAGTTCATATAAGATATGGCACTGATAAAAGAGTATTTCGATTTAACCGCAAAATATAGTGATGAATACGGTGAAAATACTATTTTGCTTATGCAGGTTGGTTCTTTTTACGAAGTTTACGGAAAACGTTCGCGAGAGATAGATGATTATAATGGCAGTCGCATCCAAGAGTTTGCGAAAATTTGCGAATTGAACATTAGCGAAAAAAATGTTTGCGTTGGAAAGGACAAAGTCTATATGGCAGGTTTCAAAGATGTTGCAATTGACAAATATGTTAAAAAAATTCAGGCCGCTGGTTATACTGCGGTTGTTTTCTCTCAAGACGAGCAAGCCAAAAATACAACCAGAAGTTTGACGGGGATTTTTTCACCTGGCACATACTTTTCTCTCGATACCGAACAAATAACAAACAATACTACTTGCATTTGGATTGAATTTGTTGAAAATAGAATTGGAATTATTAAAGGTAAATACGTTATAGTTGGTGTCTCTAATATAGATATATACACTGGTAAAACATCTATATTTCAATTTAGAGAGGCATATATAAATAATCCGACAACTTATGACGAATTAGAGAGATTCATATCCATTTATAAACCAAGCGAAGTCATTTTTATATCAAACCTGGGAAATAATGAGATTGATAAAATTATCAAGTTTGCCAATATCCAAGCCAAAATTGTTCATAAAATATCCACAACCGCCCAAGAATTCACAGGCACTCCAATAGACCAAAATGAAAGAGCTACCAAAGCATTGCGCTGTGAAAAGCAAATCTATCAAAAAGAGATATTAGAACGTTTTTATAAAAATGTAGATTGTTCTTCTGTTTTCATGCAAGGTTTTTATGATAATCACATAGCAAGCCAGTCTTTTTGTTATTTGTTGGATTTTATTTATCAACACAATCCATATTTGGTATACAAAATTAGCGAACCAGCTTTCGAAAATTACACGGATCGCCTTGTTTTGGCGAATCATTCTCTCAAACAATTGAATATCATTGACGACAATATTTACAACTATAGCGGCAAATATTCGTCGGTCTTAAAAATGTTGAACCTATGTTTGACGCCTATGGGAAAAAGAAAATTTGCGCACCAGTTTTTGAATCCCACAATGAATGAAATATTTTTAAAAAAGGAATACGATATCACAGAATACATGTTAGCTGGAAAAAACAAGTATGACTTTTTGAAAAATAAACTTGGCGAATTGAGAGATATTTCAAAATGGACGCGCCAAATGTATATGAAAAAAGTCTCGCCAAAGCTCGTATTTCAAATACACCAAAATTTACTAAGCATAGAAGAGATTTACAAGGCATTAGAATCAGATGAGACTCTTCAGAATCACCTTTTGAGAGAACAAGAACAAGAACAAGAACAGGAAGAGGAAAGTATTGGAACAAACTGTAAGATCATATATGATTCTATCACAGCTACAATAGATTTGGAAACAGCCAAAGATCTTGATTATTTGCAAAATTTTGAAGTTAATTTTATCAAAAAAAGCGTGGATAAAGAACTGGATGAAAAAAGTGAAACTTTGATGGAATCATATGATAAATTGGAGGCTATTCGAATGTATTTGAACAATCAAATCGCTAGTTATGAAAAAAAGACAAAAACAACCGACTTTGTGAAAATCAACGAAACGGAAAAGAATCATTTCAGTTTAATAAGCACCAAAAGACGATGTGCCCTTTTGAAGGCTAATCTCTCGAAAGTGGAAACGCATGTACCATTGAAATATATTTCTTCATACGATGCTAGAGAGAAAACATTTGGTTTTTCGGTTTCCAGTGATATCATTGAATTTCACGTACAAAGTAATAGTAACAACAGTATTACAACACCATTTATAAATGCATTGTGCAAAAATATTTCGAGCCTGAAAGTCCAAATGAAAGATATTATTCTTCGCGTATACACGACTTTTATTGAGAAAATGGATGCCCAACGAGGGCGAATAGACACAATTAATAATTATATCACAAACCTCGATGTTTTGTATGCCAAGATGAATCTAGCAAAGAAATACAATTATTGTAAACCTGAAATAGTAAACAATACTAATACGTCATCCAAATCATTCGTTGACGCGAGGGATTTGCGCCATTGTCTAATAGAGAATTTGCATCAAGATGAATTATATGTGGCGAACGATATTTCTCTCGGAAAAGAGGATGAAACCAGTGGAATTCTCTTGTATGGGACAAATGCGGTTGGGAAGACCAGTTTCATACGCGCACTTGGTATAGCAGTGATCATGGCCCAAGCCGGCCTCTACGTCCCCTGCAGCGCCTTTTTCTTTAAGCCCTTTAGATATATATTTACGCGTATTTTAGGAAATGACAATTTGTTCGAAGGTCTCTCTACTTTTGCGGTTGAAATGTCGGAATTGCGAACAATTTTGCGCCTGGCGGATAAAAATAGCCTTGTTTTAGGCGACGAACTTTGCTCTGGTACAGAGAGCACATCGGCCACGAGTATTTTTGTTGCAGGAATTCAGAAATTACACATGATACAGAGTTGTTTCATATTTGCTACGCACTTGCATGAAATTGTTTATTATGATGAAATCGCGAGTATGACAAATGTTGCGCTAAAACACATGTCTGTTATTTATGAGAGAGAGAGTGAATCTCTTGTGTATGATCGCAAGTTGAAGGACGGACCTGGGACAAATATGTATGGGCTAGAAGTGTGCAAATCGTTGTCGCTACCAGAAGATTTTTTAAAGGCCGCGCTAGATATACGCGCAAAATATCATCCGGAAGGCGGCGGTGCAAGTATTCTTTCTCTCAAGACTTCCCACTTCAATGCCAAAAAACTCGTGTCTATTTGCGAAAAGTGTCAGACTAACATGGGAACAGAAGTACATCATTTACAGCATCAGTCAACTGCAAATAATGATGGAAAAATAATAATATCGGGTAATGCACCTTTTCATAAGAATCATCCAGCGAATTTGATGACGCTTTGCGAAAAATGTCATGAAGAATTTCATAAATCAAAGAAGCAACATAAGAAGGTGAAAACCACCAAGGGTGTAAAAATACAAACGATTGAGATTTTTTAGATGTTGTTATATTCTTTTGTTATATATTATAATACAATTAGCATGACAGCGAACTTTACGAAAAAATCGCAAATCGCAAACGAGTTTACAAAGGAAGAGAAGAGCCCCCTGAGAATATTACTACAATAGATGAATTAAACACATCTAAACAATTGGCCAATACCACCAGAATCAGAGTGGTGCTAATAATGAAACTATTTTTAATGACGTCTACGCTTGTGACTGCGTTTCCTTGATAATGTTTTTTTTACCCCAGTAATGGCATATCTTGAGGTATTTTTGACCGCGTTAAAAGTACGCACTAAACCTTTTTTAACAAAAGGAACGCTTTTCATTGTAGCGTTTGTAACAAAACTTCCAACGTTTTCTAAACCTTTTTGTACAACAGGTAATACTTTACTGGAAGTCGCCTTTATATTTCTAAAACTTTTGCGAAGAAAGTTTTTACGCGCGCGGGTTTTGGCCATTTACAATACCTATATATAAAAATGTTATTTTAATGTGAATATATAAAAGATTAATGAAATTTATTAATAAAAAGTTTACATTCAAAATAATTGTTTTTATTGGAATATCTTTACTTTTGTTATTATTTGTATTTTGTAATAAAACAACAACGAGAGAAAATATGACAACTAGCGAGTTGGAAAGTTTAACAAATCCAAGCAAAGGATTTTGCGAAACTTATCGCGGTAAAAGTCATGAATTAGAAAGCCATTGCAATACATTGATAGAAGGTAGATGTAAAACAATGGATTGCTGCGTCTGGACGAACGCATCAAAATGCGTCGCCGGTGGAATACATGGACCAACGTATAAAACTGATCAAAGTGGCAATACGATTGATTTTGACAATTACTATTATAAAAATAAATGTTATGGTAAATGCGATTGAAAATTTCGATAATTTAATTACACCTTTGCACATTTAAACCAAAATAAAACAAAATAAAACAAAATAAACCAAAAAAATTGATTTACAATATAAATGTAATAAATATATTACACTTATATACTATATTGGCATGATTATCCCGATCAAATGTTTCACGTGTGGCTCCGTTCTGGCAAATAAATATCGTTTCTATTTGTCAGAAGTAAGAAAGAAAAAACTAGCCCGAGGAATGGAGGATGTAGAAAAAGTAATGTATTTAACGAAGGAATTCAGTGAAAAGACGCCCGAGGGCGAAGTTTTAGATGACTTGGGTCTTACTAAGATGTGCTGCAGAAGGCACATGTTGACACATGTTGATATTGAATAATAATCGTTGCTGCGTATTTATTTATAAACAAATGAAAAATTCTTTTTTACTTGTTTATATATATTAGCATGACAACTTCAAAAAAAAATCACGCATCCAGAAAACAAAAACTTTACAATATGCGAGGATGTAGTTTAGGTAAATGCGGTAAATGTGGAAAATGCGGAAAAGGCGGCAAACATAAAAAATGTTGGGGCTCACAGAAGGGAGGCTGCGGTTGTGGAATGACCGGTGGAAGATCACGACGCCATAAAAAGATGCTAGCTTATCCTGCACAAAATGCGCTTTCGCAAAATGCATTTGCCAGCCAGTTTTTAGCCTATACGGGTGCGTGTAAAGGGGGCAACAGAAACCCGAATTTGCCTTATGGTCAATATCCACCTAATAACAATGAATTCCCTGAGGGGGTTAGCCAACCGCAGGATTTACGGGGTGGTGGTAATATCAATGAAGCCGTTGCTTTTGGTGCTAATTCCGCAATGGGAGGTAAAAGACGACATATGGGCGGTAATAGCGGTAAATGGCCTGACGGATTAGTGGGAAGCGCATGGGGATCGTCAGTTTCTCAGTGGCCTGGCGTGGATCACATTTCTGGCGACAGAAATTATTTGGCGCTTAATGATTACAAATATGATCCTCAAACACAAGGTGTTATCAATGGTAGAGCATTAAGTGGCGGTAAAACACGTAAACACAGGAAGTACAGCCATAAACTAAAAGGAGGTGGGTTTTTACCTCAAGATTTAGTAAATCTTGGAAGACAAACAGTGTTTGGTCTAGGCAGCACATATAATGCGTTGGCCGGATATCCTGCACCCGTTAATCCGATGCCGTTTAAAGATCAATTGACCAGCACACCTAGTCTCAATAATCTTGAATATTATCGTTTGTAATTTTTTTCTCATTATAATTCATAATATAATATGACGTTTCCAAAAACTCTCAAAGAATTGTGCACACCATCATTAGTTTATTTTGTTATTTCTGTCTTAGGATTAACAATTTCAATAATACAAAATTTGGGAAATAATCACCATTATACTTTAGGTTCATTTTCTTGCAAGGTTCCTAGTACAATATTAGTATTTATTGTTAAAATTATTTACATTCTCTTCTGGACTTGGGTTTTGAACTTGATTTGCAAAGCAGGATACAAGAGCATTTCATGGCTCCTCGTTCTTTTTCCTTTTCTTCTAATGTTTGTTTTATTAGGCTTTTTGCTGATTGGCGGTCAAATGTAACTTAAGTAAATTTAACCGAATACTTTATAAACTGAAATAGCCAATGCGCAAAGCATAATAAATATTGCTACATAATCATCGTATGCAATAGGTCCAACAAATACATATTTATTTGAAAAAATTTGCACAGCAAATGATGTAAAATACACGTATAATATCAATTGCGCTGGGTTGAAATATTTGTTTGCAATTCTTAAATAGGGAATATAGATTAGAACATTTATCGTAGCCCAGAATTCGGAAGTTAAAAGTTTGTACAAATAAGACGAATGCTTCATAAATGGCAGCGTTTGTGAAAATGTTGCGATTAAACCAGCAAAAGCACTAATTATAGGTAATATGATAATATAAATATATGTTAACGTATTTGTTGTCATTTAATATATTACAATATAAAACTATAAACTACAAAACTATAAATTATAAACTATAAACTATAAATATAATTAAATTCTAATCTAATTATATTTTAATATACACACAGAACAAACGGTATGGAATCAAATATTTTGCACTACATGATGTTTTATATATTATTTGTTATAGGCCAATCACTCGTGGTGTTTGGGTCATTTATATCTCTCCCATATAAAAATTTATCCTTGTGGGATGGGATCAAAATGTCATTACCTTTTGTATGGATTGATTGGATTTTCATGACTTTTGCAATTATATTATGGCATAAATATTCATTGTTGACAAATTTACAACTTTTCTTCACATTGGTTGTCTTCCAATTTGCGGTTACATTGATTATTACTAAAGTATATCTTAAACAAAATGTGACATATAGCGATATTTTTGCCTTCTTTTTACTTATTTTTGCTTATATTATATCTGAATTCCATTTGTTTTCCAAAATATTCAAATTACCAATTCCTGAAGAAAAAATAAAAGCAACAACAAAAGAAACAA
>Ga0209189_1001177_pt1 | contig 19928 bp, 17 predicted proteins | sample C_130820_EF_Meta_FD_187308 | JGI IMG/M metagenome (GOLD analysis project Ga0209189, IMG submission 187308) | Freshwater microbial communities from Lake Croche, Canada to study carbon cycling - C_130820_EF_MetaG (SPAdes) (version 3) | ecosystem: Environmental > Aquatic > Freshwater > Lake... | reverse complement strand
CCGCCTGCACGTCGAACAGGCCACCTGCGCCGAGCGGCTCGCAGCCGGCCGCGAACTGATCGAGACCCGGAAGGTGTCGCAGCGGTCCTGTGCCGAAGAGGTCGCCGAGGCCCGCGGCCAGGAGGCCGCCTCCGTGCGACGTCGCGAGGCGTTCGACCTCGAGCTGCTCGCCGCGGGCGCCGCGCTCGCCGAGGAGGCCGTGGAGGCGGAGCGGGCGGCCCGGTCGCTCGCCGATCTCTCGGCCCACCGCGACCGGCTGACGATCGAACGGCAGGCGGCCATGACGGCATCCGAACGCGCGCGGGCCGAGATGCTCTCCCTCGGGGAGGCGATCCACGCGCGCGAACTCGAGGCGGGGGAGACACGGCATCGCCGCGCCCGCATCCTGGAACGGATCCGCGACGACTACGACATCGACCTCGAGGCCGAGATGCGGGCCGGGTCGGCCGTGCCCGCGCCACCCGAGGGCGAGACCGTTCCCGCCGATCGGGCCGAACTGGAGGCGGAGATCGAGCTGGTGCGGCGAAAGCTCGGTGGCCTGTCGTCGGTCAATCTGGAGGCCCTGACCGAGGCGGACGCGCTCGCTGAGCGTCTGGCGACGCTCTCGGCCCAGCTCGACGACGTCACGAACGCAAAACAGGCGATCGAGCGGCTGATCGCGCAGATCGACGAGGAGAGCCGGCGGCTGCTCGGCGAGACGATCGAGACCGTCCGGGGATATTTCCGCGAATTGTTCGAGCGGCTCTTCGCAGGCGGCCAGGCCGACATCGTGCTCGATCCCGACGTCGATCTCCTCGAGACGTCCGTCGAGATCGTGGCCCGTCCGCCCGGCAAGGAGCCGCGCAGCATCTCGCTCCTTTCGGGCGGCGAGAAGACGATGACGTGCGTGGCCCTGCTGCTCGCGATCTTCCGATCCCGGCCGAGTCCCTTCTGCGTGCTCGACGAGGTCGATGCCGCCCTCGACGAGGCCAACGTCGATCGCTTCGTGGGGGTGCTGCGCGACTTTCTCTCGTCCACCCAGTTCATCGTCGTCACCCACTCGAAAAAGACGATGGCCGCCGCCGACACGCTGTACGGCGTCACGATGGAGGAGTCGGGCGTCTCGAAGCGGGTGTCCGTGCGCTTCGAGTCCACGGTCGCCCAGACCGGGGTGAGGCCCGCGCGTGCGGCATGACGCGGCGTTTTTGCCCGCTCTGACGGGGAATACCGTCCCGGTCGCCGCCCCGATCGCCGACACCACCGGTCTGTTCCGGAAGAACGGCTCAAGTCTCGCCACTGGATCTTTCGATCTACCCTTCTGGATGGTCGTGCCGCGAACGTGTCCCGGTGCAAACCGGAACGCGTTCCCGGCATGAAAGCAGGGGGGGATACCTGCGAGTCACCGCGTCCATCGCCGTCGCCCGCCCGGGCGGCCGGTGGTTGGGATGCCGTTCTTCAGCCCCCTCCGCGCTTTGCGCCATCCGCCGAGGGGCCCGACGACGCGGGCGTGCCCCCGGCGAGCAACCGCGTCACAGGGGGGCTGTGCTCCGTTGCCCGAACAGGGGCGGGCTGGCCAGATCGTTTCCGGACACCAAAGATCGAAATGGAGCAGAAGCGATGAAGGTTTTCACAACTGGCCAGGTCGCCAAGATCTGTAAAGTGGCGCCCCGCACGGTGAGCAAGTGGTTCGACTCCGGCCGCCTCAAGGGCTACCGGATCCCCGGTTCGCAGGATCGCCGCATTCCGCGGGAATACCTGATCAAGTTCCTCAAGGAGCACGGCATGCCGCTGGGCGACCTCGAGGACGAGGCGATGGCGAAGATCCTCCTCGTCGGCCAGGACCAGGTCCTGATCGAGAACCTCAAGAAGCTGCTGCCGGTCGAGCGGTCGTTCAAGATCCAGGTCGCCGCCAGCGGCTTCGAGGCGGGCATCCAGGCCGAGAGCTTCCATCCCGACTGCATCGTGGTGGACTATTCGATCGGCCGGATCGACGCCCAGCAGATCTGCCAGAACCTCCGTCGGAATCCCGAGTACGCCGAGACGATCGTGATCGCCCTGCTGCCGGACGACGGATCGCAGATCACGGTTGATCGGGCGCACGTGAACGAGAGCTTCAAGAAGCCCTTCGACGTGGCCTTGCTCGCCGAGCGGCTCCGCACCCTGATCGGCGCCCGCAAAGAGCTGGTCTGACCGGAACAGACAGGCTTCGACTCCATTCCCGCGGCCCGGTGCGACCCAAGCGCACCGGGCCGCGGCGTTTTGCGCAGGCTGACATCAGCCGCGCCGGCTTCGGGCTCCCCGTATCCCGTCGCCGGACGTTCGCGCCGCTGACCGCGCCGGCTCGGGGTTACCCCGTACCGCCTCGCCGGACGTTCACTGCGCTCCTCCTGGGCTCCGTTCACTCGGAGTGACTGGCGCTGCGCCATCCTGGCTGCGCTGGTCACAAACGCCGGCTCAACGGCAGGGGTAACCCCTCGCCTCCCCAACTCGTAGGCGCTTCGGACTTTCGGCGGAGTCGGTCGGTGGGCACGCGCAGACGCAGGGAGTCGTTGAGGACTATCGGCGCCTGATCAAAACCCACGAGTCATGTACTCTCAACACGACCGGAGTCGAGCATGCCTACCGCCGGCTCCGACTGCGGGTCATTGTCACCTGCCCTGCTGTCCGGGGAGGGGGATCGGGGGGCCCGCATCCGGCGCGGGCGAATCGACGCCGCTATACTGCCGTCATGACCAACAGCCAGCATGGCATGCGGATGATCGACGTCGGGGCGAAGCCCGTGACGCTGCGGACGGCGCGGGCGTCGGGGAGGCTCGTGGCGCGGGCCGAGACGATTCGGCGGATCCGGGGCGGCGAACTCGAGAAGGGCGACGCCGTCGCCACGGCCAGGCTCGCCGGCATCATGGCCGCCAAGAAGACGAGCGACGTGATCCCCCTCTGCCATCCGCTGCCGCTCGACGCGGTCGAGGTCACGGTCGGCTTCGAGCCCGAGGCGGTCGTGATCGAGGCCGTCGTCCGGTCCACGGCACGGACCGGCGTCGAAATGGAGGCGCTGGTCGCCGTGACCGCGGCGGCGCTCACGGTCTACGACATGTGCAAATCGATCGATCCTGGCATGTCGATCACCGCCATCCAACTCGACGAGAAAACGGGCGGCCGCCGCGGAGATTATTCCAGAGCGGGTACGAACCAGCGACCGGAGGTCGCCAAGGAAACATGAGCCGGATGCTCAGGGTTTCCGTGAAGCCAGGATCGGCTCGAGTTCCTCGACGAAGTCGCGCACGTCCTGGAACTCGCGGTACACGCTCGCGAACCGTACGAAGGCCACCTGGTCGAGCCCGCGCAACAATTCCATGAGCCGCTCGCCGAGCACCCGGCTCGGCACCTCCGATTCGTAGGCGCCGTACAACTCCCCTTCCAGCGCCGCGACCACGCCCTCGATGTCGTCCTCGGTGACGGGCCTCTTCCAGCAGGCCTTGGCCAGACCCCGCTTGATCTTGTCGCGGTCGAAGGGTTCGCGGTCGCCCCCCTTCTTGACGACGGAGAGTGCCTGCCGCTCGACCCGCTCGTAGGTGGTGAACCGCCTCCGGCACGCGACGCACTCGCGCCGACGGCGGATCGACGAGCCGTCGTCTCCGGCCCGAGAGTCGATCACCCGATCGTTGTCGACGCGACAAAACGGGCAGCGCATGGGCAACTCACTCGAGGTCGCCTCATCCTACGGTCCGCCGTCCGGAACCGACAAGACTGGCGCGGACTCACTCCGCCGGACGGCCGTCGCGGGCGAGCTTCCAGTCGCGCCGTTGCCGCGAGCTCGGGATGTCCATCGCCTTGCGATATTTCGTCACCGTCCGTCGCGCGACCGTGATGCCCCGCTTGCCCAATTCCTCCACCAGCGCGTCGTCGCTGTAGGGGTTGTCCTTCGGCTCCTGGTCGATGATCTCCTGGAGCTTGGCCCGCACCGTGTCCCAGGCCACTTCGTCCCCGTCGGCGCTCACGGTGCCGCCCACGAAGAACCTCCGCAGCGGAAACAGGCCGCGGGGAGTCTGCAGCCACTTGTCGTCCACCGCCCGGCTGACCGTCGTGACATGCATGCCGATCCGATCGGCGATCTGCTGCATCTTGAGCGGCTCGATCGCCTCGGGTCCGTCGGTGAGAAACCTGGTCTGGTGGTCCACGATCGCCTGGGAGGTCTTCAGGAGCGTGCTGCGCCGCTGCTCGATCGATTCGATCAGCCACTGGGCGGAGTTGATCTTGCGCTTGATGTACTCGCGGGTCGCCGGATCCGTTTCGGGCGACAGCAGCATGTCCCTGTAGACGGGACTGATCCGGAGATTCGGCAGGTCCACCTCCTCCAGGCGCACCTTCCACGCGCCGTCGGGCTGCTGCTCCACGTACACGTCGGGCTTCACGGCCGGCACGAACGGCACGCTGAAGATGGCCCCCGGCTTCGGCTGGAGGGAGTGCAGTTGGTCGCGAAGCCGCTCGATCTCGGCGATCGTGAATCCGGTCTTGCGCTCGATCAGCGGCAGCCGGTTGCCGGCGAGATCCTCGAGATGGTCGCTCACGAGCCGCCGCAGTTGCCTCGCGTGCGGCATGTCGGGGCGGATCTGCAGCAGCAGGCACTCCCGCAGGTCGCGGGCCGCGACACCGAGCGGGTCCATCCCCTGCACGACGGCGAGCGCCTTCTGCAGATGTGCGAGCTGCGTCGCCCGGTCGGCGGTCGCCTCGGGATCGACGAGTTCGTCGAGCGGCATCGGCAGATAGCCGTTGGCGTCGAGGTTGTAGATGATCCGGTCGGCCGCCTGGCGCTCGGCGTCGGAGAGTTCGTAGTTGGAAAGCTGGTCGTGCAGATGGTTGAACAGCGTCTCGGGCCGTTCCTCCATGTTCGCCATGGCGTCGAGGTAGCGGTCCGACGCCTCGTCGATGCGGGCGGCCGACGGGCGGCTGCGGTCGTCATCCGAGTCGGGGTATTCGCTCGCCCAGTCATACGTCCGCTCGAAATCGGCCTGGTTGGCGTGCTCCTGATCGACGACGAGCGGCTTCTCGTCCACCGTCCGCTCGGCGACCGCCGTCGGCTCGGTCTGCACGGCTCCCGGCTCACCCGCCGCGGTGTCGCCCCCCGCCTCCTCGACCTCGAGCGTTTCGTTGTTCTGGATCTCCTGCTCGATCCGCTCCTCGAGCGCGATCAGCGGCAACTGCAGGATTTCCATCGACTGGATCATGCGCGGCGCGAGCACCTGCTTCTGCGCCATCCGCATTTCCTGGCCGAACGACATCCGCATCGCTGCAAACTCCGTGCCGCGGCGGCCGTCGTTGCGACGGCGGGCGCACCGCTCCCGTTAAGGATACATCGGGGCCCGGTTTTTGGGGCGGTCACGGCATGGGCTGACGCCCGGACAGGGCGTCGGCCAGCATTTCGTGATTGGCCTGCTCCAGCGAGGCGCCGACGGTGAGACCACGGGCCAGACGGGTGATCCTGACCGGCAGGCCTGCCAGGCGACCGGCGATCTCGAGGGCCGTCGCGTCCCCCTCCACGTTGGGCGTCGTCGCCATGATGATCTCGGTCACGCCGCCCCGGCGCACCCGCTCCACCAGGCGGTCGATCGTGAGCTGGCCGGAACCGACACCGTCGAGCGGCGATATTCTTCCCAGGAGCACGTGATACAGACCGCGGTAGGACCCGGCCTGCTCGAGGGCCAGGAGATCTCGCACCTGCTCCACCACGCACAGCTGGCTGCGGTCACGCCGCGGATCGAGGCAGATGTCGCACTCCTCCCGCTCGGCCAGGTTGAAGCATGTCCTGCAGGGATGGAGTTTTTCCTTGACGGCACGGATCGCCTCCGCGAACGCGATCGCCTCCTGGTTCGACATCCGGAGCACGTGGTAGGTGAGCCGTTCCGCCGACTTGCGACCGATCCCCGGCAGGTCGGCGAAGGAATCGATCAACCGCGCGATGACACCCCGGGTCTCAGCCATCCTCGTCTTCTCCCGCGGATTCCGCATGGAGATCGTCGGCCGGGCCGGCGACGGCCTCGGACGGCGCACCGGCTCCCTGTCCCACCGTGACCGGGGCCCGGGCGGGCTCGACCTTGCGCACCGCGGCGTCGAAGAGCGTGCGGGCCCGCGTGACCAGAGGATGGTCCATCACCTCCCGCAGCAGGGCCGCCTGCGACGCCACGGGCCGGGGCCGTTCCACCGCGGGGGCGTCCGCGGCAGCCGCCGGCGGAGCCTCGACCGTGAGCGCGTGCCGGACCTCCCTGCCCGTCGAATCACGCAACGCGGTCGCGATCGCCGCCGAGACCTCCGGCCGCCGCAGGAACGACAGTGCCGTCACCGCGTCCGCAGGCACCGAAACCTCGAGCACGCCGTCATTCCAGCGGGCGGCCGTCGCCGTCGCCGCGAAGTCGGCGGCGAGGCCGCCCACCGTCGCGCACGCCTCGAGCCACTGTCCGTGGGCATCGACGGGCAGCGGCCGCGGCGACGCCGATGATCGCTCCGACCGCATCTCGTCAGCGGCGCGAGCGGGCTCCGGCGTCAGGTCGGTCGTTTTTTTTTCGCGCTGGTCGGGCGGGGCCGGCCGCGGACGCCCGGGAGAAGCCGGCACGGCTGCGGCGGGCTCCGAGGCGACCCGGTGGGCGACCGCCACGAGATCGTCGAGATCCTCGAGTTTCGCCAGCCGCACGACGGCCATCTCGGCGAGGATCGTGGCGTGGCCGCTCGTGCGCATCCGCGCCAGAGACTGATCGATGATCTGGAGCATCGCGAGCAGCGTCTCGGTGCCCGTCGCCCTTCCGATCGCGACCAGATCGACCCCGAGCGTCTCGCCCGCAGCCGGCCCGCCGCGCGTCCCGGGCTCGCAGCCCACGCTCGCGAGCAGGGCGTCGCGCAGGGCCGCGATCAACTGCTCGAGAACCCCGCCCGGATCGGCGCCCCCGGAGAGCGTGGCGTCGAGTGCCTCGAGCGCGGCCCGGGCGTCGCGGTCGGCGATCGCCTGCACGAGCCGGCCCACCTGTTCCTCGCGTCCGGTCCCGATCACGGCATGGACCGCATCGACGTCGATCTCGCCCGCGGCCGACCCGAGCAACTGCTCGAGGAGCGACTGGCTGTCGCGCATGCTGCCTGCCGCCCTGCGGGCGACGAGCGCGAGCGCCTCGGGCGAGGCCTTCCCCCCCTCGGCCTCCACGATCTGCCGGAGCCGCCGCGCGATCGCCGGGGCATCGACCGTGACGAAGTCGAACCGCTGGCACCGCGAGAGGATCGTGATCGGAAGCTTCTCCGGCTCGGTCGTGCAGAGGACGAACTTCACGTGCGGCGGCGGCTCCTCGAGCGTCTTGAGGAGGGCGTTGAACGCCTCCCGCGTGAGCATGTGCACCTCGTCGATGATGTACACCTTGAACTTTCCACGGGCCGGCCGCACCGCCACGTTCTGCCGCAGCTGGCGGATCTCGTCGATGCCACGGTTGCTGGCGGCGTCGATCTCGACGACGTCCACGTCCTGGCCAGCCGAGATCGCGAGGCACGACTCGCATGCGTTGCAGGGCTCCGCCGCCGGCCCGTTCACGCACTCGAGGGCCTTGGCGTAGATCCGGGCCGCGCTCGTCTTGCCCACGCCGCGGGCACCGGTGAACAGGTACGCATGCCCGATCCGCCCGCTCTCGATCGCCCCGGAAAGTCCGCGGGCCACGTGCTCCTGGCCGACGAGCTCGTCGAACCGCTGCGGGCGGTAGCGGCGGGCGACGACCTGGTACGGGGTCGATTGGGCCATGGGCGGCTCCTGAACGAGCGAGCCGGAAGCCGATGAGAGGCCCACCGCACAAAGAGGCGACTGCTTATGGCTGCTGCGGTTAGGCCCTGACCAGGTTCACAGGCCCCCATCGCAGGGGCCTCTCATCGGCGCCCGCACTCACTCCCTGATTTGTACGCCCGGCCGCGCACACCGTCAAAGGCTGCTACATTTCCCGGCCATGGCGTCTCCCATGACTCCCATGACCCCCATGATGCAGCAGTTCGAGGCGGCGAAGGCCCGGTGCCCGGGAGCGCTCGTCCTGTTTCGGATGGGGGACTTCTACGAACTCTTCGGTGACGACGCCCGCGAGGCGGCGGCCCTCCTCGACCTCACGCTCACCAGCCGTGACAAGGGCCCCGACGCCCTGCCGATGGCCGGCTTCCCGCACCACCAGCTCGACAACCAGCTCGTGCGGCTCGTGACGGCCGGCCGGCGGGTCGCAATCTGCGAACAAATCGATGATCCCAAAACCACGAAAGGGCTGTTGCGCCGCGAGGTCACGCGGATCGTCACGCCCGGGATCGCCGCCGACGAATCGCTCCTCGACCCCGGGCGGGTGAACTACCTCGTGGCCCTCCTGCCCCGGGCCGACGCGGAGGGCGTGCGGGTGGGGCTGGCGTGGATCGACGTCGCCGCCGGAAGGTTCGAGTGCGCGGTGATCCCGAGCGACGACGTGGCCGATCACCTGCTCCGGCTCGACCCCGCCGAGGTGCTCTGCGCCGAGAAGGATCGCGAGATCGCCGCCGGGCTCATTTCATCTGCAGGCTCCTTGCGCGCGGTGACGGCGCGGCCCGACTGGTGGTTCGCCGACGCCGGGGCGGCGGCGGCGGTGGCGAAAGCGGTCGGCGGCCGCCGGCTGGAAGGACTCGGGTTCGACCTGCCGGCCGACCTGCCGGGGATCGCGGCCGCCGGCGCGATCGTCGCGTATCTGGAGGAGAACGAGCCCTCGGCGATCGCCCGCATCGAGTCGCTCGCCGCCTGGCGCCCCGGCGATCGGCTGGAGATCGACGAGGTGTCGCGGCGCAGCCTCGAGCTCGTGCGCGGCAGCGCGTCGGGCCGCCGCGAGGGCTCGCTCGCCGGCGTCCTCGACCGCACCAAGACGCCGATGGGGGGCCGGCTGCTCGGGGCCTGGCTCGCCGAGCCGCTGGTGGCGATCGCCGCGATCGACGAGCGGCTCGATGCCGTGGCCGCACTCGTGGCCGATCCGTCACGGGCGGCGCTGGTTGTGGAGAGACTCACCGGCGTCGGCGATCTGGAGCGGCTCATCGCGCGCGTGATCTCGGGCCGGGCCGGCCCGCGCGATCTCGAGCGGATCGGTCGCGCGCTCGTCGTTCTGCCCGACCTCATCGCCACGCTCGCCGGCACGACGGGTCTGCTTGGAGACCTGGCCGCCCGGCTCGACCCCTGCACCGACCTCGCCGGCCGCATCGACGCCACGCTCCGCGAGGGCTGTCCGATCTTCGCCCGTGACGGCGGCTTCATCCGTCCGGGCTTCGACGATCGCTACGACCGGCTCGTCGAGCTCGCCACGGGCGGCAAGGCCTGGATCGCGGAGTATCAGGCCCGCGAGATCGAACGTACCGGCATCCCTTCGCTCAAGGTCGGCTTCAACCGCGTGTTCGGGTTCTTCCTCGAAGTCAGCCGTACGCACGCGGCCAAGGTGCCCGCCGACTACCTCCGCAAGCAAACGGTGAAGAACGCCGAGCGTTACACCACCCCCGACCTCGACGCCCGGCAGCGCGAGGTGCTCGGCGCCGAAGACGAGGCCACGCGCCGCGAGATCGAGCTGCTCGAGCAGCTGCGGGCCTTCGTGGCGGAGCACCGGGTGCGGCTCGACCGGGTCACGGAGATCCTCGCCATCCTCGACGTCCTCGCCTCCTTCGCCGACGTGGCCCGGTCGCGGGGCTGGGTGCGGCCCGAGATCTCGACCGGCGGCGAGCTCGTGATCGACGAGGGGCGCCACCCGATCCTCGAAAGCCTGCTCCCGGCCGGCACGCTCGTGGCCAACGACCTCGCTCTTGCGGCAGGCGGCGGTGGTGGCGCGCCTGCGATCCTTCTCGTCACCGGGCCCAACATGGGCGGCAAGAGCACGTTCATCCGCCAGGCCGCGCTCTTCGCCGTGCTCGCCCAGGCGGGCAGTTTCGTGCCGGCGAAGCGGGCCCGGATCGGCATCGTCGACCGCCTCTTCGCCCGGATCGGCGCCGGCGACGACATCGCCCGCGGCGCGAGCACGTTCCTCGTGGAGATGGCCCAGACCGCGCGGATCCTCAACCGGGCCACTGCCCGCAGCCTCGTGATCCTCGACGAGGTCGGCCGGGGCACGAGCACGTACGACGGCCTCGCGATCGCGCAGGCGGTGGTCGAGCACCTGCAATCGCAGGTCGGCTGCCGCACGCTCTTTGCCACGCACTATCTCCAGCTCGCGGCGCTCGAGAAACTGCCGGGCGTCGCCAACGTGCAGGTGCTCGTGCAGCAGCACCACGACCAGCTCGTGTTCCTGCACCGCGTGGCCCCCGGCGCGGCGGACAAAAGCTGGGGCGTGCACGTGGCCCGCCTCGCCGGCGTGCCGGCCGACGTCATCGACCGCGCCCGCGACCTGCTCCTCGGCTTCGAATCGACCGGCGTGCCCGCCCCGAAGCCCCGCCGCAAGGCAGCCGCGGCCGAGCAACGGTCCCTCTTCGAACCGTAGGTCGGGCTTCACCCCACCCGCGGAGACTGATTCGCATGGCCTGCAGGGCCGGCGCCCCGGAACAGCCTGACTCATCAGCCAAGTCTTCGATGAATCCGGCTTCCGTTGGAATCCCGAGTTCCTCTACCGTATTGCCGTGGTCGCCACATCGCTGCGACGGAAAGGATGAACCATGCCCGCGGAAAAAGTTCTGGTTCTCAACGCCACCGGCAAGGTGGGCCGAAATGTCTGCCGGGCACTGCGTGAAGCGGGGTTCGACGTGCATGGCACCACACGGTCTTCCACCAGTCCGCTCGCCAGTTGGGGCGTGAAGCCGGTGGTGTGCAATTACACGAGCCGCGCGGATTTGGACCGCGCGTTCGAACGGACCGGCGCAAAAAGGGTGTTCGTGATCACGGACTACTTCCGGGCGGCGAAGTCGAAAGCCGACCTGGAATTTCAGCAGGGCCGCGACGCCATCGACGCGGCCCGCGCGGCGGGCGTCGACCACCTGATCTTCATGAGCGTGGCGGACGCCGAATCGTTCGACGAGCACACCGAGCACATGAAAGCCAAGGTGGCGCTGGAAAAATACCTGTCCCAGTCCGGGGTTCCGTTCTCGATCCTGCGTCCCTGCGCGTTCTTCGAGAATCTCGACGATGCCGCCAACTGGAACCCGCTCAAAAAGGGCGTGGTCAAGTTTCTGACGTTGAAGAGCTGCAAGTACTGCGCGACGTACGACATCGGCCGGGCGGCTGCGATTCTCTTCCGGAATCGTGCGGAGTGGCTCGGCAAGAGCCTCGACGTGATCGGCTGGCAGGGGGACTTGAGCCAGGTGGCGGCGGCCTTGTCGAAGGTGAGTGGAGTGCCCGTCAAAGCCAAGCTCGCCATGCCGATTTTCCTGCGGCGTCTCTTGCTCAACGACTTGCACCACATGTTCCTCTACTACGAGGAGCAAAAAGGTCCGCGCGGTACACCCGAAGCCTTCAAGAGGATCGTGCCTGACGCACTCTCGGCCGAAGACTGGTTCCGCTTTCATGGCCGATATGCCGACGGCACGCCGATTGTCGCGCAGGCTTGAAGCGCTTGCGCCTGAGCCACGCGGCCCAGCGGACTCTCCGCGAAAAGCGACCGACGTCCGCCGTGACGCCGGCCACGCACGCCCTGGATGCCGCGCTATTGTTGCAAATATGCCAGCGTGTCGGTGTGGTGGCCGATCACCTTCCACTGGCCGTTTTCCTTGCAGAGCGTGGTCGTCGTGCGGATCGACACGGGCTGTGGCTTGCCGTCGAGGATGTTCTCGCCCTTCTCGTAGTAGCGGGCGACGGCCAACTGCGGGCTGGCCGTCACGTGCACGTCCACCGGGTCGACCTTGCCTCCCAGCTTTCTGGCGGCCTGCTTGTCCCGGTATGGCTCGATCTGCGACCACCCGATCTGGAGGCCGACGAGGCGAGCGTCATTCCCACCACGACCATCAGACCGAGGTTGATTCGATTGTGCATGTGGATGGTCTCCCGGTAGATGCCGACGAGCCGCGACAGGACTTCGGTCGGGCCAACCGGCCCACACCATCGTCCCAGCCCACCAGTGCCGGCCACCGGGCCGGCGCGGCCCGCTCGGGCGTGACGACGTACGGGGGTCGCTGCCGATCCGTTCGCGCCGACAGCGGCTACACGTCCCAGTGCGAGCCGGCCTCGGCTTCGATTTCATCGCCTTCCGTCGTTGACGGAACGCTGTCGTCGTGGTGGCGGATGGCGCGGATGTCGCCCGCTTCCCCGTAGGTGTCTCGCATCCCCGCGACAGCCGCCAGATATTCGTTGAACTGCGCATCCATGGCTCGCTCCTCCGTCGGTTGAGGAGTTCTACGCAGCGGGCCGGGAAGCTGTTCGCTGTCAGGTGGTCCGGGGTGTGGCAGCCTTTTCCGGCGGTGTTCGCAGACATCTCCCCTCGCCGTCCGGATGGGAGCCTATGGACGCGCATCCCGGTTTCTTCCCCCGAGTAGACGTCAGGCGGCTCACCCGCACTGGTTCATCTTGTCGCGGGGCGTGCCGGCGGCGACGAGGATGGGCTCGGGCCTGCCGAACTGCACGAAGGCCACGTCGGGGGCCACCGTCACGGCGATGCTCTTGTAGGCCGGCGTCCGCGAGAGCGGGTCGGCCGCCTTCGGCACGAGCACGTTGCTCTCGGGGTAGTACATCGCCACGCACCCGGGACGGATCTGATCAAAGGCCGACACGATCTGCCCGCGCATCTCCCCAGCGGTGCTCGTGATCCGGCACCTGCTACCGGCCGTGAGGCCACACTTCGCGATGTCGTCGGGATGCATGAGCACGATGTCGCGGCGCGTCTGGTTCCGGTAGAGGTCTTCCTCCTCGTACACGACGGTGTTGAACTGCCCCTCGCTGCGGATCGTCATCAGCTGGAGACCCTCCGGCGGCTCCGGCAGGTCGTGCACGAAGAGGTGCGCCAGGCCGTCGGGCGTGGGAAACGCGGGTGTATCGATCGCCCGGCCGGGGATCGAAAACTCCTTCTTCGTGCTGTCGATCTCCGCGATCGCCTCCATCCCCGGCACGATCGCCCCGATCGCCTTGCGGATCGTGCTCGTGTGGGCCATGTCGCGCCAGTTCACCGGGCCGCCCTCGCCGAGCACGCGGCGGGCGATGTCGGCGATGATCTCCACCTCGGCCCGCGGGCCGACATGCCTCGGCGTGCCGCCGTCGGAAAGCCGGATGTAGCTGAACATGCTCTCCTGCGTGGAGGGCTCCGGCTCCTCATCACGGGCGAGCACGGGAAGGATGATCGTCTCCGCAGCGCCCGTGCCCCAGGCGTGGCCGGTGTTCAGCGACGTGTTCATATAGACGACGGTGTCGATCTGCTCCATCGCCCGCCTGGCATACGTGGCGTCGGGGCTCGCGCCGTAGAGGTTGCCGCCGAGGCAGAAGGCGAACCGCATCGTGCCCGCGTCGGCCGCGTCGAGGCATTCCAGCGTGTCGTAGCCCTTCGTCGTGGGCAGCTTGACGTCGTAATGACCCTCGAGCCGGTCGAAGATCGCCTTCTTGAGCGTGGGCGTGACGCCCACGGTGCCCATGCCCTGGATGTTGGAGTGGCCGCGGATCGGCTGCAGGCCGGCGCCCGGCCGCCCCACCATCCGCCGCATGAGGGCGAGGCTCGCGATCGCCTGCACCGTCGCCGCACCATGGAGGTGGTGCGTCACGCCCATCGTCCAGGCGAACACGGCCCGCTGGCTCTCGGCATACTGCGCGGCCATGTCGAAGATCTCACGCTGCGACACGCCCGACTTCCGCACGATCTCGTCCCAGGAGAGGGCGTCGAGCTGCGCCGCGAGTGCGGGCCAGTCAACGCAGTGCCGATGCAGAAAATCTTCGTCGATCACCGGCTCGCCGGCCGCGTTCCGCGGGTTGGCGGCATGCAGCTCCCGCAGCCGCTTCATCAGCCCATAGACCATCGCGAGGTCGCCGCCCACGTAGGGCTGCACGTAGGTGCTCGCGATCTCGGCGCCGAAGAGCAATGCCCACGCGTCGCTCGGCACCGAGAAATTCACCATCCCCGTCTCGACGATCGGGTTGACCACGATCACCTTCCCGCCGCTGCGGCGCACCATCATCAGCGTGCGCATCATGCGGGGATGGTTGCTCGCCGGGTTGCCGCCGATCAGGAACACGCAGTCGGCGTGCTCCATGTCGTCGAGCTTCACCGTGCCGGCCCCGGTGCCGATCACGCTCGCGAGCCCCACGCCGCTGGCCTGATGGCAGTAGTAGGAGCAGTTGTTGACGTGATTGGTGCCGTAGAGCCGGGCGAAGAGCTGGAGCAGGAATCCCGCCTCGTTGCTCGACCGGCCGCTGAAGTAGAAGAACGACTCTTCGGGCCTGGTCTTCCGGAGCTTGGCGGCGATCCGCTCCATCGCGTCGGCCCACTCGATCGGCCGGTAGTGCTGCGAGCCCTTCTCCAGCAGCATCGGCTGCACGAGCCGGCCGGAGTGTTCCATCTGGTAGGGCGTGAACGCCCGCAGCTGGGGAATCGAATACGTTTCGAAGAACGTCGGCGTCACCGCCCCCTGCATGTCGGCGACCATCGCCTGAAACGACTTCTTGCAGACCTCGGGAAAGTGCCCCGCCTCGTTGACCATGCCGCCGGCCTGCCCGCCCATGCCGAGGGCGCATGTCTTGCAGGCGTTCCTGGAACGCATCGCCTTCCAGAACTTCCAGAGGCCGCCAGCCTCGCGGGACTTCTTGAACGTGTAGAGGACCGCCCGAAACCCGCCGCCGGTCGTGACCCTGCCGAAGAACCTGCCCATCGCGCCTCCTGTCGGGTCAGTCGAGGCTCACGGTCACGGTCTTCGTTTCCAGATACGGGTCGAGCCCGCGCTCGCCGAGCTCGCGACCGAAGCCCGACTGCTTGAACCCGCCGAACGGCGCCGCCGCGTCAAAGACGTCGTAGCAGTTGACCCACACGGTGCCGGCCCGCAGCCGCTTGGCCACCTCGTGCGCCCGGGCCACGTCGCGGGTCCAGACGGCGGCCGCCAGGCCGAAGGTCGTGGCGTTGGCCCGGCGGATCAGCTCATCCATGTCGGAGAACTTCAAGACGGACAGCACCGGGCCGAAGATCTCCTCGCGGGCGATCGCCATCTCGTCCTTCACGTTCGTGAACACCGTCGGCTCGATGAAGAAGCCGCGGTCACCCACGCGCTTGCCCCCGGTCGCGCACGTGGCGCCCTCGCGCTTGCCCGACTCGATGTAGCCCATGATCTTGTCGAACTGGGCCCTGTCCACCTGCGGCCCCTGCTGCGTGGCGGGATCGAAGGGATCGCCCACCTTCCGCTTGCGGCTCATCTCCACGACGCGCTCCACGAACTGGCCGTGGATCTTGTCCTCCACGAACAGCCGCGAACCCGCGCAGCAGCACTGCCCCTGATTCAGATAGATGCCCACGTGGGCGCCCGCAGCCGCCGCGTCGAGGTCGGCGTCTGCGAACACGATGTTGGGGCTCTTGCCGCCAAGTTCGAACGTGAGCCGCTTCAGCTGGTCGGCCGCCTGCCGCATGATGATCTGTGCGGTCTCGCCCGAGCCCGTGAACGCCACCTTGTCGATGCCGGGGTGCTTCACGATCGCGCCACCGGCGGTGGGGCCGAAGCCGGGTACCACGTTGATCACGCCGTCGGGCACGCCCGCCTTCTGGGCCAGCCGCGCGAGCCTGAGGCACGTGAGCGGTGTCTGCTCGGCCGGCTTCATCACGATCGTGCAGCCCGCCGCGAGCGCCGGCCCCCACTTCCACGCCACCATCAGGATCGGGAAGTTCCAGGGGATCACCTGCCCCGCCACGCCCACGGGCTCCCGCCGCGTGTAGCAGAAATAGTTGCCGTTGATCGGGATCGTCTGGCCGTGGATCTTGTCGGCCCACCCCGCGTAGTAGCGGATCGCGTCGAGCGCCAGCGGAATGTCGCCGGTGCGGGCGTCGCTCACCGGCTTGCCGTTGTCGAGCGATTCGAGGGCGGCGAGTTCGTCGATCTCCTCCTCGATGAGGTCGGCGAGCCGCAGCATGATCCGGCCGCGTTCCCGCGCGTCCATGCGGGGCCACGCCCCCCCGTCAAAGGCCTTTCGCGCCGCCCGCACCGCCGCATCCACGTCGGCGGCATCCCCCTCCGCGACCTGCGCGACAACTTCCTCCGTGGCCGGGTTGATCGTGTCGAACGTCTTCCCGCTCTTCGCCGGCACCCACTGGCCGTCGATGAAGAGCTGCGTCTGGTGGATCTTCGGTCGGGCGGGCTTCTGGGGAGCTGCGACGGTGGCCATGGAAAAGGTCCTCCGAAGAAACTGACGAGACCTGTCAAAACCGCGACGGTTTGCGACGTCGATGCTACCTGCGGTACGATCAGTCGGGCAAGGAGAGCGGGTCGGCCGTCGCGTGGCGCCGACCGGATCGAAATCGAAACGGATGATCGTTTCCAAGGAGTTCGTGATGCACAAGGTTTGCTCCATGATGGCGATGATGGCGGTCGTGATGCTGGCGGCGACGGCTTCGGCCGAGGTGACGAGCGGCCCGCAGGTGGGCGATTCGGTCGGCGCGTTCACGGTCACGAAGGTGGCTGGCAACCCCGACGACGGCTTCCCGGTGGGCCGCTCCGGCTGCTACCGCTGCAAGACCGGCTCGAAGCCCGTTGTGATGGTGTTCGCCCGCTCGGCCGACGAGAAGCTCGCCAAGCTCCTCAAGAAGATCGAGGAGGAGGTCGAGGAGCATCAGGACGCCAAGCTCATGAGCTTCGTGAACATGATCGGCGCCGACGCCGACAGCCTGAAGAAGGCCACCGAGGAGTTCGCGTCGAAGCACGGCCTCTCGCGGATCGCGTTCGTGGTGCCCGAAGACGTGAAGGACGGCCCGGCCGACTTCAGGATCGCCCCCGACGCCGATGTCACGGTCGTCTGCTACAAGGAGGGCAAGGTGAAGGCCAACCACGCCTTCGCGAAGGGCGGGCTCTCCGACGAGAAGATCGACGCGGTCGTCAAGGCGTCGTGCGCGATGGTCGAGTAGCGCGGAGCTGCCCACACAACGGTCCGACAGGGTGGCCCGGGGCGCACGCTCCGGGCCACTTTTTTGCCATGGCCATTTTCGCCCGCCTCTGGCGGCTGATCACCACGCCGTACGAGCCGCACGAGGCCTTCAGCGGGTTTCTCGAACGCGCTGCCTCGCAGGATAACGACCGGGCGGCGGTGACCGTGGCCGTGCTGACGGCAGCCGAGAGCCGGAAGTTGTTCGGCGTCGATCTCGCGCGGCGCGGGATCCAGCCGGTGTTCCTCCGGATCGCGAACCGCTCGCCGGAGAGCCTGCGGTTGCAGTTCGTGACGATCGACCCGCGCTACTTCACACCGCTCGAGGCCGCCGCGGCCGCGCATTTCTCGATCATGCGGCGGCTCTCGGCGTTCGGCGCGATGGCCTGGCTCTTCCTGCCGCTGTTCGCGCTCGTGCCGCTCAAGCTGATCACGGCATGGCTCGGCAACGGGCGGATGGACGACTTCTTCCGCAGCCGCGGCTTTCGTCTTCGGCCCATCGCCCCGGGTGAGACGGCCGAGGGCTTCGTGTTCACGACGCTCGACCTCGGCACGAAGGCGGTGCACGTGCGGCTCACGAGCGTCGGCGGCATCGCGGAGTCGCTCGCCATCGCCGAGGCCCTGCCGTCCGGGGGCGAGGCAGCCCACACGGAGGCAGTTTCCGACTTCACGTTCACGGTGCCCGTCCCGGGAATCGCCGTCGACTATCACGATCAGGATTTTGCGCGGCTCCGCCCTCCGGCAGCGGTGGAAGACTGCCCGATCGACGCGCTCGTGGCGAAGCTCGAGGCACTGCCGGCCGCCACGACCAACGCCGCGGGCACGCGGTCGGGCGACCCGGTCAACCTCGTCGTGATCGGCGACTTCGACACGCTGCTGGCCGCCTTCGCCGCCCGCTGGGATGAGAGCGAAGCGATCTCGCTCGCCACCTGCTGGAAGACCGTGCGGGCGTTTCTGCTCGGCACGAGCTACCGCTACTCGCCCGTCAGCTCGCTCCATCTCTTCGGCCGGCAGCAGGATTTCGCGCTGCAGCGCACGCGGCACTCGATCAACGAGCGGCTCCACCTCCGGCTCTGGCTCACCACCCTGTCGTTCGAGACGAAGCCCGTGTGGGTGGGCCAGGTGAGCCGCGATATCGGCGTGCGGTTCACCACCCGGGCCTGGAACCTCACGACCCACCGGATCGATCCCGACGTCGACGAGTCGCGAGACTACGTCATCGAAGACCTCATGACGAGCGGCCGCGCGGCCGCGGCGGGCTACGTGGCAGGCGTCGGCGCCTGCACCCGCGCCGCCCCGCACCGAAATCTGACGGGCGACCCCTACCACACCGACGGCAAGCGGGCCGTGATCCTGCTGGCCGCAAGCCGCACCACCTGATCTCCGGCGGACAGGCTAAACTTTGTTCATGGTCGCACTCGATCGCATCCCCGCCGCAGTCGCCGAGGAATTTGCCGCCGCGTTCCCCGGGCAGCGACTGCTGGGCGTCTGGCTCTACGGAAGCCACGCGCGAGGCAACAGCCGCACAGGCAGCGATATCGACATCGCGGTGCTCGGTGATTCCATGCTCGACGCTGTCGCGCTCTTCGACGTCTCCGGCCGGCTGGCAACTCGGCTGGGGGCGCACGTCGACCTCGTGGATCTGCGCAGGGCCGGCGGTCTCCTGCGGATTGAGGCCACGCAGCGAGGTCGTGCACTGGTGCCGCCGACGCGCGAGGCGGATTTCTTCACGACCCATGCGCTCGCCGATCACGCCGCGTTCGCGGCCAACCGACGGGCGGCGACGGCGGCCATCCAGGAGAAGTTCCGTGCCCGATGACGTGGTCATGCAGAAACTGGCGAGCATCGACCGCTGCCTGCGGGCAGTTCACGACTACGTGGCGGGCGACCTCGGCAGGCTGCGCGAGCCGATCGTGCTGGACGCTGTCGTACTGAACCTGCAGCGGGCGTGCGAGCAGGCGATCGATGCCGCCTGTCGTGAGGTGTCCCGGCGGGGACTTGGCGTGCCCGCCGACAGCGCCGATGCGTTCACGCTCTTGGAACGCGAACGCGTGTTGACGCCACTCGTGGCGGACCGCATGCGACGCATGGTGGGGTTTCGTAACATCGCCGTTCACGAATACCGAAGGCTCGATCCAGAGGTCGTGCGCACGGTCGTCGAGCATCGGCTCGATGATTTCCGGGCTCTCTGTCGAGAGCTTGTCGACGCCTCGTGATCCAACGCCGCTTGTTCCGGCACGCAACCATTCGGCCCTCCATTCCCCCGAGACAGTTCTCATGAGTCTCGATCCTGAGTCGTCCCAACTCCTGCGATCCCTGCTTTTCAGCCGACGCGTCGCGGCCCTCGCCACGCTTCACGACGGCCACCCGTTCGCCTCGATGGTCCCGTTCGCGATCGCGGCTGCTCCGGGCGAGCTGCGGCTCGTCACGCACGTGAGCCGGCTCGCGGCGCACACGCGCGACATGCTCGCCGCTCCGGAGGTGTGCCTCCTGATCACGGCCTCCGAGACCGCGGCGCTGCCGCAGGCGCTGCCGCGGGTGTCGATTCCCGCGGTGGCGGAGTTCGTCCCGCCTGACCATCCCGATCACGCGCGACTCAAGGCCGCGTATCTCGCGAAGCATCCGCAGGCGGCCGACCTCTTCCAGCTGGGCGACTTCTCGATCGTGGCCTTCACGCCCCTTTCGGCGCGGTTCGTGGCGGGCTTTGGCGCCGCGCACTCGCTGCGGCCGGAGGTGCTGGCGGCCGTGGCGGAAACGGATATAGTTTGAGGTACAGGGCAGCGTAGCTCAGTTGGTTAGAGCACCGGCTTCATAAGCCGGGTGTCGCCGGTTCAAGTCCGGCCGCTGCTAGTGGCTCGAAAAGTTCGCTGAGAGCGTGAAAAATGCTCACCGGCTCCGCGAGGAGTCGTGCGGCTTCCGAAGGGCATAA
>Ga0209189_1001176_pt1 | contig 19957 bp, 18 predicted proteins | sample C_130820_EF_Meta_FD_187308 | JGI IMG/M metagenome (GOLD analysis project Ga0209189, IMG submission 187308) | Freshwater microbial communities from Lake Croche, Canada to study carbon cycling - C_130820_EF_MetaG (SPAdes) (version 3) | ecosystem: Environmental > Aquatic > Freshwater > Lake... | reverse complement strand
TTTGATTTGGGAGGCATCTGGGAGGTCGATCAGAATACAAATCTTCTGTCCGGCCCGTGGTTCGAACGTGCTTTGAAGAAGGTTGGCTAGACGAAATGCTGGAAAAACGCGGCGTGCGGCTTGTGTGGGAATGGTCGTTGGATGCATGCGATTACTTTCTACGCGCCGGGGTGTCATGACGATTCAAAAAAAACTATGCCCAAGTCTGAAATCACTGTTTCTGCGGCGAGGGATTCTGGTTTATAGATGTGCTCGTTGAATTATCTCACAGCCATCCTCTGCGGCCTTGCGCTTCTGGTTGCCCAGTATTTTGTGGGCCGGGGACCTTATCCCTTTCTGCCCCTCCCGGCGTATGCGGTGCTTTGTCTTTCCGCCTTCTTGAGTGCTTGGAAGCTTGCGAAGCGGGATTTTGCAATTCCGCGATGGGCATGTATTTCCTTTGCCGCAGCTCTCACAGGATGGATTGCGATTCCACTGGCGGGCCAATCCGACCTGTGGCTACAGGGTGCAATTCTGCGTCTTGTTCTAGCGGCCTGGATTGTTTATTGCCTGTTGGTTTTTGTCGTCACGGGCTCGGGGGAAAGGCTCGCTCTCCTTTCGATCTTGCTGGTCGGATCCTTTGCACAAGCGGCTTTCGGTATTTTTCAATATCTCTTTCCCAATGCGAATCCTCATCTCGGCTGGATCACGGATCTGTGTCCTGAACGAATGGAGGGCCATGCCTTTCGGGCGAGGGGTTTTTACTACAATGCCAACCATCTCGCCTGGCTTTTGAACTTCGCCGGCGCTTTCGCCCTGTCCATCGGCGTCTGGGGGCGGGTGAGCATCTGGCCACGCCTCCTCCTGCTCTACGGTGCGGCCATGTTTTTTGGTGCGGGCATCCTGACCCAGAGTCGCGGAGGATTGCTCGGAGCCGGTGCTGCACTGGCTGTCTTTCTCATTCTCAGCACCCGCGCCCTCCTGCTCGGAGCCTGGGGCAGTCGGGGGAGGATGTTTGGCTTGGTGGCCTTGGCTCTTTTGGTTAGTCTGGGAGCGGCTTGGCAGGCTTATGAGTCGAGCGATCTCGCCCAATATCGCATTCTGAAAGCGGGTGAGGAAACCTACCGTGCGACTGTTTGGAAAACGGCTTTTCGTCAATGGCAGGTCGAGCCGCTTGTTGGAACCGGTCTTGGCACTTTCACGAACTTCGCACGCCAATACAGGCTCCGCGCGGATGCGCTGGATGATGTCTTTGCCCACAACGACTGGGTGCAAGCGCTTGCCGAGATTGGGTTGATCGGTGCCGGGCTGGGTTTTTGCGTTTTGCTCGTGCACCTCTCTGCGGGATGGAGGTCGGTAGTCGTTGATCTCCGCCAACGAATAGACGCCAGCCGTTCGCCTGTGAGCCTGAGAGCCGCAATACAGATGGGAGCCATGTCCTCGCTCGCCGCGTTTGGAGTTCACTCGTTTTTTGATTTCAACATGCAGGTTCCAGCAAATGCGCTCTTGGCCTGTGTTTCACTGGCTATTCTTGCCTCGCCAGGGCGGAGCTTTTCTTCTGCGCGGGTCTCGGTTTTTGTATCACGCTTGGCTATCGCCAGTGTCCTTGCTGCTGCGATTGGTCTCGGGTGGACTTCATGGAATTATCTAAACGCCGAGTTCGCTTGGATTCGAGCGGATACAGCGCTTGTGCTGGGAAATTCTGAAATGGCGCGAGAATTTGCGGAGTCGGGAATCCAATCCAACCCGACGCACAGTGCCCTTGCGGCCGCAGGGGGACGCGCCTCGCTCATCCTTGGCAAACAAACGCAACTTCCCCAAAATGAAAGGCGCCTCCTCCTGGAACGCTCCGTCGAATTATCTTGGATGGCTAGCCAGCGTGAGCCCGGTGATGCCTGGCACCTGATTAATGAAGCCCACGCACACGACAACCTGAGGAATTTCGCGCAAGCTGAACCTCTCCATCGTGCAGCCATCGCTCAAGCGCCTTATTATGCTACTCCGTATGAGTTCTACGCCCTTCATCTTGAACTTTCGGGCCAGACAGATGAAGCAATCAGATTTTATAGCTTGGCACTCCATCTCCCTTCCTCGACCTTCTCCACAGAGCGAAGGGAGGCGTTGCTGATCGCGAAGCAAAAGACTCTTTCCCGATGATGTCGTAGCAACTGGCTCTTTGCTGGAAATGCTACGAATTTGTAACATTTCTGGTGAGAAATTTCTTGCCATGTAACCACTCACGCTCAAGATACATCTTCATCACAATTTACATTATGAAGACTAATCGCACCCTCTCTTCGGTCGTTCTTTTCCTAGTTCTTGGCACAGCGCCCCTTTCCATAGCCCAAAATTCTGACGGTCAACAGCAAGCCGCATCGGCAATCGCGAGCAAGAACAAGTTAACTCCCGCCCAAGCTAAAGCAGCCGTGCAGGCGCTTGCAAAGGCCTACGGTAAAAGTGGAGACACTCAGGCATTGGTAGCCGCCGTGTCAGAATTGAGTAAGGCGAATCCCGAGCAAGCCGCCGCAATCGCCGCCGCAGCCACGGCATTCGCTCCCGCTCTATCCGCCCAGATTGCTGCCAGCGCAGCAACCGCCGCACCTGCACAAGCCGCAGCGGTAGCCTCTGCGGTATCTATCGCAGCGCCGGCACAGGCTGTAGCTATTGCCTCTGCAGTGGCCACAGCGGCTCCCACCCAAGCTGCAGCAGTCGCCGCAGCAGTGGCAAAAGCCGCGCCTGCTTCTGCTCCGCAAATTGCGGCCAGCGTCTCGGCTGCAGTTCCCGCTGCTGCCGTAGCAATCGCCCAGAGTGTTTCTTCCGCAGTTCCTGCAGCTGCGCCCGCCATCTCGGCAGCCGTTGTCGCCGCAGTTCCTTCAGCTAATGCCGCAGCAGTGGCTGCAGCGGCCCAGACTGGAGCGCAGAACCCTGCGCCAACTGCTGGTCAGCCGGCGAATACGGGTGACCAAGGCACGACGACCGCTGGACAAAATCTCCCGGGATCTACGGGAAGCAGCACGGGTGGAAGCGGGACGCCTCCCCGCCCCAATCCAGCCTCCAACTGATTTCTATTGAAACCAGGTTATTTCTTAAATTTTCTCCACTTCTTAAAATGCTAAAAAGATCACTGCCTCTTGCAATCGCCTTGGCTTGCTCCCAGATATCCATCTTCGCACAGCAACCTTCCGAGGATTTCTACGGTGCCCCAGCCCCAGCCGACTTCCCTCAGGAACTAGGAACTCCAGTCGACGACAACTCGGCCGCTCTCGAGGTTCCAGCAGACAAGCTCTCCGAAGGCATCTTCGAAGACAAACCTTTCACATTTTCATTCGCCATTCGAGAAGGCTTCGACGACAACCTTTTTACGACCGAAACGGATCGCTCCCAGAGTTTCTACACCAACATGGCTGGAGGCATCAACTACACAGCCGAAAGCTCACGCTTGCAGCTCTCCGCCGCTCTCAATGGCGGGGTCACTTACTACTATACTCGGCCCGGCAACAAATTCGACTACACTGGAGCCATAAATATTCAGGGTAGCTATAAACTTTCCGAGCGACTGACGCTCAATTTCTCCACCAACACAGCCTACCTTGCGCAGCCTGACTTGGAAGTGGCCGGCACCAGTGCGCGAAACAATGGTGACTATATGTTCTCCTCCACGACCGTCGCAGGGGCCTACCGGTGGTCGGAAAAATTCTCCACGGATACTAAATACAACTTCACTCCTTTCCTCTATGTCGAAAACTCGCTCAACGATAGCCAAGGGCGAATCGAACAAACAGTTGGCCAATCTTTTCGTTGGTTAGTCCTTCCGAAATCCACAGCTGTTTTGGAATATCGCGTCAATCCAGTGAATTACTACAGCGCTCCATTGGACAACTTGGGACAGTTCTTTCTGGTTGGTATCGATCAAGTCTTCAGTCCCAAGTTCAAAGTCAACGCACGTGGCGGTGCCGAGCTGAGGTTCTACAGCTCTGATAACGACAATCCTGATTACTTCGGACCTTATGCCGAGGCGAATGGCTCTTACGAATACCAGAAAAATTCCAGCATCGGTCTTAATCTTCGCTATGGCACTGAAGCTTCAGGCCTAAACGGCGCTGCCACGCGTGACACCTTCCGCATCGGATTAAATGTCGTTCAAGGCATTACCCCAAAGTTATCTTTCCAAGGTGGATTAAATTACCAAAACAACTTCTACAATCAGTTTGACAAACAAGATCCGAATTCTGCTGATTTCTATGAAAATGTCATCGAATTCTCGCTTGGAGCCAATTTCAAGATCACGAAGAACCTCATTCTTCAAGGCGGCTATACCTACACGGTTGATATGGCTCCCCAGTCTGAGCAACTAAGCTACCAACGCAATGTTGCCTTCGTTGGCTTGAACATGGATTTCTGATTTTGTCCTTCCTTCGACCCGGTTTTTGCCGTGCAATGATCGGTTTTGCTGCTCCTAAGAAGTGCGATTTGATCAATCGGTCGCACTTTGCTTAATTGTATCCACTTTGATGAACAACGCAGACTCTAACGAAATCCAACTCCACTTCCTCGATTACTGGCGCGTTATCCGAATACGTTTGCCACTCATCGTTCTCGTGTTCCTGCTTGTAGTCATAACGACCGGCGTCGTTACTTATTTTCTGCCAAGGCAATACGATTCCAGTGTAACCATGCAGATCAATCAGAACGATACCTATCTGAAGGTATTTGATGATCGCGGGGGTGGCGGAGGATTTGACCCCCGTTTTATCACAACGCAATTCGAAATCATTCAGCGAAAGGAAATTCTCTATCCAGTTATCGAAGCCCTCGGCCTCGAGCAAAAGTGGAAAAAACTCTATGGCATTCTAGGAAAGGAACAAACGTTGTTCCGACTTCGACGAATGATCGACGTTCGTGAAATTCGAAACACTGAACTGATTCAAATCAGCGTTCTAGACCAAGATAAAAACGAAGCCTCTGAAATCGCCAACCGCATCGCCGAGGAATACCAACGCCGCCGCATCGGAGAGCAGCAGGGCACGGTCAACAGGTCACTCATACAACTGAAGGATGAAGTCGCTAAACAAAGCCGCCGGGTCGATGAACTCCGTGCAGAGGCCCAAAAAATTCGTATCGAAAATGAAATTCAAGACTTGAATCCAGATAGCGTCGTAGACCCTATGCAGGCAGCGAATGAGGTTCTTCTGTCAGTGGAGCAACAAGTTAGCACAGAGCGCTTGAGGGTTTCATCGCTCCGGACTAAATACGAACAAATTAGCAAGCTGACCGATGATCAAATCATGCGTAGTATCAGCACGCTTGATGTCCAAGATCCAACAATTATCCAAATGCTTCCTCAATACCAGGAAGTGGCATCCGAGGAGGCTCGCTTACTCAATAGTGGATTGGGAAGTAACCATCCCATTGTTAAATCTATCCGGGCAAAGAAAGAGGTAATGTCCAAACAACTGGCATCGCAGATCGCTTCCCTTCGCGCCAGTATGGAAGCTAACATTCGAATCGGTGAGGAGTCTATCAAGGAATTAGAACAAAGGCTACACGAATCTCAAACAAAACAACAGACTTCAAAAACTCGCGCTTCGGGTTACTACGAAGCCAAGAATAATTACATTCAGGCGAAGAAAATCTTGGAGGCCGCCGAAATGCGACTTTCTACTGAGACGATGCAGCGCACCATGCCACAGGATCCCGCTGTGATCTGGGAACGGGCAGAACCTGCGGATTTCCCTTCACGCCCCCGAGTTCTTCTCAATATGATACTAGGTATTGTGGTTGGGCTTGGCTTTGGAGTCGGTTTGGCATTTTTTATAGAATATCTTGACACAAGCGTAAAAACCTTGGAGGAAGTCGAAAGCTTGCTTAAAGTGCCCGTTCTCGCCGTTATACCAAAGAACATAAGTCTCCTTATTAAAGGAAGGGATGATAACCCAGATTCCGAGGCCTACCGTATCATGCGGACGAATATTGAATTTAACCGCAAATCACCATCGGCGAGTTCAATTACCATGGTGAGCGGTGGTCCAGGGGAAGGTAAGTCAACTACGCTGAATAACCTAGCTTATACTTTCGCTAAAGGAGGTTATACAACATTACTGGTGGATGCCGATCTCCGCAGGCCTTCTCAACATAGAATTTTTGGAGTTGAGAACACCATTGGACTGAGTGATTATCTTACGAAAAATATAGAGTTAGAAGATGTTGTGCAGGAGACCAAGCTTAACAATCTCTATTTCATGCCAAGCGGTTTACTTCCGAGCGATGCTGTTGGGATTTTAAACTCCCAAAGAATGTTGGACATGATCCAAGATGCGAAGAACCGTTTTGATGTAGTGTTCTTTGATTCCCCGCCAATTCTGGGGGTGAGTGACGCATCCGTTTTATCGAGCGAGGTTGATCTTACGATTATCGTCGTTCAGCATCGTAGATTTCCTAAGAGCATGATCCAGCGAGTCAAGATGGCAATTGATAATGTTGGAGGCAAAACACTTGGCGTTGTTCTTAATAATGTCGATGTTCGACACGGCCAATCTTACGAATACTACACAAGCTACTACAATTATTATCACAAACCGGTGGTATCGCCTCAAAAGAGGCCAACGGGATCAACGACTGAAACAAATGATCACGTCAAACCGAAAGACAAAAACAGTGACTACTAAAAAATTTGTTTTAGCAATTATATCAACTCTTGCAATCATTTCTCAAAGCGCCTTTGCACAAGATGCTCTTCTGAGATCTGGAGACATAATAGAATTGCGCCTTGGAGGAGTGCCTCCAGAGGAAGTGCAGCAGGTTTCAGGTCAATACACCATCGACGGAGATGGTTACGTAAATCTTCCACACATTGGAAAAATACATGCTGATCAAACTACTCAATCCGAATTGCAGCGATCCATTGAGTCTGCCTATAGATCACAACAGATTTACACGAACCCCTCCGTCACGCTGACTATACCAAACACAGCTCGTTTTGTTAACACCGGTGGCGAAGTCAAAGCGCCGCAACGAGTCCCATTCACGGCAGATCTCACCCTTCTCGGTGCAATAAGTGCTTCAGGTGGGTTTACCGAGTTTGCTGACCAGAAGAAAGTTCGTCTTCTTCGCGATGGGAAAGTGACCATAGTTAATGTCAGGGAGGTTCGGAAAGACCCTGAGAAGGATATTCGGCTTAAGCCCGGCGATAGGATCGAAGTTCCTCAAAGTTTTTGGTAAGTCTTGGGGGCTTCTTTAATGGACGATTTTGAAAACGAAGCCATCCATTGGTTTTGCATCAAATGCAAGCCGCGACAGGAATCCGCTGCCAAGCGAAGCATTCTGAGGGATATTGGCGCGGAGGTTTTTTGTCCCATGCTTCGTTTTGAGCGCGCCCGACGCAGCGGTAGGGTGCGGGTCACGGAAGCCATGTTTCCGGGTTATTTGTTTGCACGCTTCAATTACCGGAATCAGCATCGGCATCTGGGCGCCTGCCATGGCGTTTCCCACATCGTCAAGTTTGGAGGAGTCGCTGCCATTGTTGGGGAAGATGTTATTAAAGCTCTGCGCGAGGCGGTGGTAGATGAGGAGACAGTTGAAATCCGCACGCAGATCGAGGTGGGCACCGAGGTGCAGGTTCTAAAGGGAGCGTTCAGTGGAATCAGGGCGCTTGTGACTCAGGTGCTTCCCGCCCAATCTCGTGTGAAGGTTCTTCTTGAGTTGCTTGGTATGGAGCGTGAGGTCGAGATCGAGGAAAGTGGCGTCTTGCCCCATATCGCTCATCCTCTTGCCCCAGACTAACTGGCCATATCCAATCGTTGGCCAGTTTTACCAAGACTATCTCTGAACTTCGGAAAAAAACTTTTCACTCTGGCACGAAAACACGAGCTCGCAATTTGGTTACGGCTTGAACTTGCGGCCTCTTCACGCGTCGGTGTCTTCGCGGGACACAGACCTCCCTCGCCATTTGCAGAGGGTGTGAATTTTTAAATTTCGAGAGGACCCCCCGTCGATCAGGATACCGAGCAGACCAAGTTCCGGTTTCTTGGCAGACCTCTTGGGTTTTCTGTTCGGATAGTGATCCTACAGAGACAGCCTCCACCAACGCATCGACGCTTTTGGAATTAATATCCGTGCGGTTGGGCATGGCTACCGATCTTCACAGATCCTGTCAGCCAGAATCGAATCAGCGTGCGCACCGTCCATCCTTATTGATCCTCGTCCACGAGCAGGATTTCATTAAGAGGAGTAAGTTCAAGGAGAGCAACACAAGTGCATAGACGAAGCCACTGGCCTTGCTCGAAAACAAGGCTAGCCGCATCCGGTTCGTGAATCCATGTTTTGTGCAACTTCTCGCCTCCGGAGAAAACACGGAATTTTGTCCTTTCGAGAATCGACGAACTGGGGCTTTTTAATTCTTTCCAACCACCAGATGTCTTTTGCTAGGCCCCAACAAATAGCTGCATGCCGTGGGAGACTGCACTCGGGCAGTTAATCATGGTGCTGCAATTCGTCGGATTTGTGGGCGGCTGGGAAAATCCGGGATCTCTCCCGCCGGCCACCGCTGCGGTCTTGTGCGCCGCGCTGACGACATGGGTCACTTTTCTGCCCTCGTTTCTTTTCATCTTGGTGGGCGGGCCGCATATCGAAAAAATTTTCGTCTTGCCGTGGCTGTCCGCCGCTCTGTCTGGCATTACTGCCTCTGTGGTTGGCGTGATTCTCAATCTCGCTGTCGATTTTTCGCACCACGCCCTATGGCCTAACGGCGGGAAAATTGATTGGTTCGTCGGAGTGCTTGCCGTTGCAGCGTTTTTTGGACTGAACCGCTTCCCCTCGGCCCTATTGCCAGTGGTGGTGTTCTGCGGTCTGGCAGGATGGCTCGGTGGTTGTTGGGGATTCCTGCCAAGTGTTTTATGAAAACGACTGCGGACGTGTGGCCGAGTCTCCAAATTCGGAAAAGCCATGAATTTAGATAAATCTTATTTGCAGGTTAGAGGGAAAAATTTATTTTGACATCGAAATACTTCCAAAAATCTCCCAACCATGAACTCAAAAGCTGTTTCTCTGCGTCTCCCGACATATGCCTCGACTCTCACTTGCCTTGCGCTCTTATTTGTCTCTTGCACTCCCGGTTTGGTTATTGCTGATCAGCCTGCCCAGCCCGTTATAACACTCAGCGTGAGCGGCAATAATGCAACTTTGGGATTTTTTTCGCGCAATGGGATAGTTTATGGAGTCGAAGGATCGGATGACCTGAATGCCGGTTGGGCATCGATTTCATCCGGGATGAATGGAAACAACACCACGCTTTCGCAGGTGTATACATCGTCTGGTCCAAGAAAATTTTTCCGCATCTCGGTGACCGCGCCCATGCTTTCCATCAGTGTGAATTCCACGGGAACGCTGGCAAGTCTCATGGGGATCAACATGGGTCCTGTCCCATCTGGCAGCCAGAGCAATGCCGAGTTGACTGCCGCCTATCAAACGGCGGGCGTCAATCTCATACGGACACATGATTTTGGTGGCCCTTTTGACATGTCCACTCTGTATGCCAACCAAACGATTTCACCGACAGCTGCGAACGCCTTAAATTTTACTGCCACAGACGCTATTTTTCAAAAGTTCATCGACGGTGGCTTCAACTGCTACCTCCGCCTTGGAGATTCCTATTCCAACAGCTTCGGCTACCCCGCCGCGCAACGGAAGCCTTCGAACTCAGCCAACTGGGTTAATGCTGCTGTCGAGGTGGTTCGTCATTACTCCAATAATTCCACATGGGGTCGAAATGCGATCGAGAGTGTCGAAATCTGGAACGAGCCAGACACAACACATTTTTGGTCTGGCAATGCGACTGAGTTTGCAGCGCTTTTTTGTGATACTCTGGAAAGCCTCAAGAGTGCGTTTCCCAACCTGACCATCGGCGGGCCGGGTCTTGCTGGATCAGCAACAACAACGCCTCAAGGACAGGCTTTTATAAACACTCTTCTCAGCACGTGCCAAAACCGACACCTGACCCCGGATTTTCTGTCATGCCACTACTATGGAAACACAGTTGCAGGCTTCACAAGCGTGATCGCCTACCTTCGTGGGCGCCTTGACGCTTACGGTTTCACCGGCGTGCCCCTTCATATTTCAGAATGGAATACAGATACCAGAACGATGGATCAGGCGACGGCTTTGCCGTGGCGCACTGGCTGCCAAGGAGCCTCACTACTAACTGCCGCATGGTGTGAATTCCAAAAGCTGGGAATCAAAAAATCCTGCTTTTACAGGGGCCCAGATCCAAGCAGCACCGCTCCCGAGTATTACGGCGCATTCTACTCAGATGGATCGCCCAAGAAAATTGCCAGAGCCATGGCCATGTGGAGCCAAGTTGTGAACTTCCCGACACGCTGCGATGTCACAGGATTGCCTTCTGGTGTGTATGCCTGCGCTAGCACAAATGGATCAGGCAGCTTCCGAATTCTGGTGGTAAATACCAATCCGACCGCAGTCGCTTGGTCTCTTAACTCCAACACATCATGCACAATTATGGAACTCTCAGATGAAAATCCATCCGCAACAGAATCTTCATTCAAAAATTCCTGGGGGATACTTCCTCCCTACGGAGTCCATTTAGTAAAATACAGTCTCTAAAATCAGGCTTTTCCATCAAATGGCGGATACGCCATCCTCTGCCGGAGCCGCTGGAGGCTGGATGCGGCACTCACCGACATGGATGCCACCCTTTTCCACCACCATGGCGCGTGAGGTTACTGGACCTTCGAGGCAACCGCCACTGAGGATTTGAATGATGCCGTTGCAGTGGATGGCGGCGCGCAGCGTGCCTTGAATTGTGATGCGGTCGGCCTCCAGCGGCTGGGAGCACTCGATGGTGGCTTTTTTTTCGACGAGGATGGAATCCGCCGTGATCCGGCCGGTGCAGGGTTTTTGCATGTTCAGGCGAACCTCACCCTCACAACGTAGATGGCCGTTGAAGGCGCCTTCGATGCGCGCCGAGCCGCAGATGATCCAAGGATTGGAAAGCGAGCCCTTGGATCCAATTTTCAGCAGTCCACGGGTATCAACCGCCCGCGACGAGTGCGCGGTGATATTCACCTCGATCAACTCGATCGGCGCGTAGCAACCAGGGCAGATCGTGCTCTGCGCCTTCTGGGATACTTGATGGGTTCGCCCACATTTCAGACAATGGACCGGCTTGCCGGCATCCAGTTTTTTTCCGGCAAAGGAAGGAAGTTCCGTGACTCCAGACGAGCGCACACCTTCAGCGGTGGCCAAATAATGGGCTCCGCAAGAGCGGCAGTTTGTGGATATGAGGTGGGGAGGCTCAAGTTGCACGAAACCGCAGACCGGACACCGGAATGGTGACTTCGGCGGTGAGGTTGGCATTGGGCCTTAGGCCGCGTCCTCTGTGAGGGAAGGTTTGGGCGATATGCCGCGGGATGCGTTCTGCGAGGGGGTGACTTCGGAGTGCCCAATGAAGGTCGCGCCTTCCTCGATGATGATGCGCATCGCTTTGAGGTCGCCGAGGAGTTCGGCGTTGGATTTGAGTTCGCAGCGCTCTTGGACGGTCACATTGCCATTCACGGTGCCGTGGATGATGACAGTTTTGGTGCGGACATCTCCTTTAATCACGGCATTTTTGCCGAGGGTGAGAACGCCTTCGGAGATGATTTCGCCGTCGAGCTTGCCGTCGAAAATCATTTCGCTGTCGAATTTCAAAGTTCCCGTCAGCTCAACATCACTGGTGAGGATGTTTTTGGATGTGGAGGGTTCCGAGACGAGAGAAGTGATGTTGTTGAGGTTCATGTTGCGATGCAGGCTACACACTTTTCCGCGCGGCGGTCAATGCCATGAACAATCGAAATGTGGTGCTGTTTTAATGCGAGCGGCGAAAGTTGTTTATTGACGCATGGCGCGGCGAACCGATAATTTGTCTAACTCGCGCGATTGCGCGACACAGAAAACAAAACAATTCTTTTTCATGGAAACAGCGACCAGACTTCAACAACTCACACCATCCCTCACTCTTGCCGTTGACAGCAAGGCCAAGGCCATGAAAGCCGAAGGCATCGAAGTTTACGGCTTCGGTGCTGGAGAGCCCGACATGGACACTCCGGAACATATCAAGGCGGCCGCCATCAAGGCCCTCCAAGATGGTCGCACCAAATACACTCCCAGCTCCGGCATCCCTGAACTCCGTCAGGCGATTTCCCAAAAATTTCTCAAAGACAACGGCCTCGATTACAAGCCAAGCCAAGTGGTTGTCAGCAGCGGAGCCAAGCACTCGTGTTTCAATGCCATCGCCGCAGTAGTGAATGAAGGCGATGAAGTGATCATTCCCGCTCCCTACTGGTTGAGCTATCCCGAGATGGTTCGCCTCGTCGGTGGTGAACCCGTTTTTGTGCAAACCACGCAGGAAAACAACTGGAAGATCACGGCAGAGGATTTCGAAAACGCAATGTCGCCACGGACGAAGATGATCATCATCAATTCGCCAGGCAACCCAACCGGCTCGATCTACACCCGCGAAGAACTCAAGGCCCTTGCTGAAGTAGCAGCTGAAGAGGACATCTTCATCCTTTCGGATGAAATTTACGAAAAACTCACTTACGATGGTGCCGAGCATATCAGCATTGCCTCGATCTCTCCGGAAGCCTATGACCTCACAATCACGGTCAATGGCTTCAGCAAAGCCTATTCAATGACCGGATGGCGCCTTGGCTATCTGGCAGCGCCAGAGCCAATCGCCCGCGTGATTGATTCCATGCAGAGCCATATGACATCAAACCCTTGCTCGTTCGCTCAATACGGTGGTCTTGCAGCCCTCACAGGCGATCAGCAATGCGTGAGCGATATGCGTGATGAATTCGACATCCGTCGGCAATACATGTTCGAGCGCCTTACACAGATTTCTGGCATCTCAGCGGTCCGTCCACAGGGTGCATTCTATGTTTTGGCAAACATCAGCGCCCTCGGCCTGAAATCCCAAAACTTTGCTGACCGCCTTCTGACAAAAGCCAATGTGGCGATCGTTCCTGGAATCGCATTCGGTGACGACCGCACAGTGCGTCTAAGCTACGCAACGAGCCTCGACGTCATCAAATCCGGCCTCGATCGCATCGAAGAGTTCTGCAAGACACTCTAAAAAGAAGTTTAGCTTTTATCTCAAAACAGGGCGCTACGATTTTCGGGCGCCCTGTTTTTGTTGGGACTCGAAAAGGGCGCGCCAGTGTTCCAATCGTTCCTTGATGCGTTTTTCCAGCCCGTTTTCTGTAGGAGTGTAAAACCTCCTTCCCTCGGGCAGGTAGGCTTGAGGCACATAAGATCCCTCAAAATCGTGACTGTAGAGGTAACCCTTCCCGTGCCCCAGACGCTCCGATCCTTTGTAATGTCCGTCGCGCAAATGCTCGGGCACAGCCAGCGTCCTCCCTTCCCGCACTTCGGCGGAAGCCATGCCGATCGCTACGGTCGCACTGTTGCTCTTGGGGGCAGTGGCCAGATAAAGCGTCGCGTGGGCAAGCAGCAAATTCGCCTCAGGCAGCCCGATGAACTCGGCCGACTGCGCCGCAGCCTGCGCGACCAAAAGCGCGTTGGAATCTGCCAATCCGATGTCCTCGCTGGCACAAATAACAAGCCGCCGAGTGATGAACCTCACCTCCTCACCAGCGTGCAGCATTTTCGCCAACCAATAGATGGCGGCATCCGGATCACTTCCCCGGATGCTTTTGATGAAGGCGCTGATCGTGTCGTAATGGTCATCCCCCATGCCGTCATAGACGACGGCTTTTTTCTGAATGCTTTCCTGTGCCGCGCCGAGATCGATATGGACGAATTCATCCATCGAGGGCGGTGTTGTGAGGGCGGCGATCTCAAGAGCGTTCAAACATTTTCTGGCATCTCCATCACTCAGCTTCGCAAGAAACGCAGCGGCATCCGAGTCAATGCGCACGCGCATCCTACCCAAGCCGCGCCCAGCATCGCTAAGCGCACGCTCAATCAAAACCAGCAGATCGCTCTCAGCCAATGGACGAAGTTCAAAAATCTGCGAGCGGGAAATCAATGCGCTATTAATGCTGAAAAAGGGGTTCTGCGTCGTCGCACCGATGAGGCGCACAATGCCATTCTCGACTTCGGGCAGCAACACATCCTGCTGCGCTTTGTTGAAACGGTGGATCTCGTCAACAAAGAGAATCGTTCGTTCACGATTCCTCCGCCGCGAGGCTGCAACGGCGATAACACGGCGGATATCCGCGACATTGCTTTCCACTCCACTCAGGCGCTCGAAGCGCGATGCCGTCGCGCCTGCGATGACCTGCGCCAGTGTTGTTTTGCCTGTTCCAGGTGGGCCAAAAAGGATCAGCGAGGAAATGCGGTCCGCCTCGATCGCACGCCGCAGAAGTTTCCCCGGCGCGAGAAGATGCTGCTGACCGCAATATTCATCGAGCGTGCGCGGGCGCATTCGCGTAGCCAGCGGCGCGTCAGTCGGCACTTCGAGTGATTCCTGGGAAAAAAAGTCGTCCACAATGCAAAATAGATTCCTGCAATCCGCCTTCCTCTCCAATGAAAAATCCCCACCTCTTGAAAAACATTGAACGCCACATCCGTTGCACTTGTCAGAACCAACTCCTCAATATGATTTGACAATCTCCCCCTTTTCATCGCCAATTATTACACGAGACCAATGAACCCTCCTCACACAGAATCGTCTGACCTAGTCACAAACTCAGTCCTCTACAAAGAATTCCTCGCCGAACGGGATGAAATTCTTCGCCACAAATGGATCGAAAGCGAGAAGATCGGGCGGGACATCGGCTTTGAAAAAGCCTTGCTCGACTGGATTTTGAAATATCGCTCCAACTGGCGCAGCAACCGAGCCAAATCACTCAGAGACCAAAACACAGCTCCAGCATAGTAAACCAACAGCCTGCCCTTTAAGGTGGTCCCGCGAGGCCGCGAAGGACAAATGACTGAAAACCAAAAAACACCAGATTCCCCTCCTCAGACAGCTATGGACAGCGAGGCCATCGAAAAGGCCATTCGCCGCATGGCCCACGAGATCGTCGAGCGCCATGACTCTCCTGCTCGTATCGTGCTTGCCGGAATACCCACGCGTGGCGTGGAGGTAGCCAATCGTCTAGCTGCCCACATCGAGAAAATCGAAGGCGTGCGCCCCTATTTGGGCAAGCTGGATATTTCTATGCACCGTGACGACCTCTCGACGCGTGGAAAGGTGACAGCGCTCGAAGTCACCGACCTTCCAGTAGACCTCGACGCCCGCCCGCTTGTTCTTGTGGATGATGTTTTCTTCACCGGTCGCACTACGCGCGCCGCACTCGACGCCTTGGCTTCATTTGGTCGCCCATCGACTATTCAACTGGCCGTGCTCGTTGACCGTGGCCACCGAGAACTTCCGATCCGGCCGGACTACGTTGGGAAGAACCTTCCGACCTCACGCGAGGAAAAAATCCGCGTTCGCTTTGAAAATCTCGACGGCATACCTGACTCGGTCGTCGTTATCAAACCATGAGCATTTGGACCCGCAAAGACCTCACCGGACTCGACGAACTCACCACCGCCGAGATCAACTTCCTCCTCGATACAGCCCGTGCGTTCAAAGGCGTCGGCCAACGCAGCCTGAAAAAAGTGCCCGCGCTCCGGGGCAAAACGCTTGTGAATTTCTTTGTCGAGCCGAGCACCCGCACCCGCACATCGTTTGAGGTAGCTGCGATGCGCCTCAGCGCGGATGTGGTGAACATCTCTGCCACGGCCTCCAGCCTGCAGAAAGGCGAGACACTCAAGGACACCGCTCTGAACCTCCAAGCGCTTCAGGCCGACATCATCGTCCTACGCCACAGCTCCCCGGGCTCGTCCCGATTTCTCGCCGAGCGCCTCGACTCCAGCATCATCAACGCCGGAGACGGCGCCCACGAACACCCCACGCAAGGTCTCCTCGATATCTTCACGATCCGGGAAAAATTTGGCCGGGTCGAGGGCCTGAACATCGCCATCGTCGGTGACATTCTCTTCAGCCGCGTCGCCCGCTCAAACATCTTCGGCCTCCTCAAACTCGGAGCAAAAGTAACACTCGTGGGCCCATCCACGCTAGTCCCGAAAAGTTTTGAAAAACTCGGCGTCCGCGTCACCCACCGCCTTGATGACATTTTAGAGGAACTCGATGTCGTAAACCTCTTGCGCATCCAACACGAGCGCCAACGCAAGGAATACTTCCCCGGCCTTGGCGAATACGTCTCCCTCTTCGGCCTCACCAAAGCCCGCGCCGCAAAGCTCAAGCCAACCTGCCTCATCATGCACCCCGGTCCAATCAACCGCGGGGTGGAAATCGACAGCGATATCGCCGATGGACGCCAGAGCGTGATCCTCGAACAAGTCACCAATGGCATCGCCGTTCGCATGGCCGTCCTCTACTCCTGCGCCGGAGGAGCCGGCGTGCCACTATGACCCCCAATCCGAGGGAATTGACCACAGAGGACACAGAGAGCACGGAAAGTAATAGCTTTCCCATCCAATCCGTTCGTCCAATGAACCCACATGCCATGGCATCCTCCTCCTTTTCAAAACCCACCTGCCTTCCCTCTGTGTTTTCTGTGTCCTCTGTGGTCAATCCATGAAAAAAATCACCCGCATCACCAACGGCCGTATCATTGATCCAGCCAACCACCGTGACGAAACCGCCGACCTCTGGATGGGCGACGGAAAAATCATCGACCCCATGCCGGGCAAGGAGACCGATACGGTGGACGCCGCCGGTCTGGTTGTGGCGCCCGGTTTGATCGACATCCATGTCCACCTGCGCGAGCCAGGCCAATCGCACAAAGAGACGATAGCCAGCGGCACGCGCGCCGCAGCAGCCGGAGGCTTCACCACTATCGTCGCCATGCCGAATACAAATCCCTCAGCCGACAGCGCCGCGACGATCACTTGGATCAAAGAAAAAGCCGCGCGCGAAGCCTGCATGAATGTCCTCTGCACCGGGGCAATCACCAAGGGACTGAAAGGCGAGGAGCTCGCTCCCGTCGGCTCGCTCTTCAATGCCGGAGTCGTCGCGCTGACGGACGACGGCCATTGCATCCAGAACAACGAAATCATGCGCCGCGCGGTGGAATACGCCCGCATGTTCGGTCTCACCGTCATGGACCACTGCCAGGACTACTCGATCGTTGGCGACGGCATCATGCACGAGGGCGAGTGGAGTCTTCGCCTCGGACTGCCTGGCTGGCCCCGCGCCGGCGAGGAGATGATTGTCGCCCGCAACATCATGCTGGCGGAACTCTGCGATTCACCAATCCACTGCCAACACATCAGCTCCGGAGGCAGCGTGCGCCTCATCAGAGAGGCCCGCGCCCGGGGCGTAAAAATCTCCGGCGAAGTCTGCGCGCATCATATCGCGCTCACGGATGCGACACTCGCAGCCTTCGACAGCAATTTCAAAATGAACCCACCCCTGCGCACGCAGGAGGACATCGATGCCATCATCGAGGGCATCGCCGACGGCACGCTGACCATCCTCTGCAGCGATCATGCTCCCCACGCGGCCTACGAAAAGGAAGTCGAAGTCGACCATGCTCCCTTCGGCATCACCGGCCTTGAAACCGAGTTTGCCATTTTCCACGACATCCTCGTCCACAAACGCCACGCCATCGACCTACCCCGCCTTATCGCCCTCTTCACCTCCGAACCCGCTGCTCTCCTCAAGCTCGACCGAGGCTCGCTCTCGACCGGCGCCCCCGCCGACATCGTGTTCATCGACCCAGCGATGGACTGGACATTCGACAAAAATCAATCCGTCTCCCTCTCTAAAAACACACCCTTCCACGGCCACACATGGCGCGGTCGCGCAGTCCGCACCATTGTAGGCGGCGAGACAGTCTGGAAGCTCAGCACTTAAACCGTTCCAAGAGGGTTCAACAACCCAAACTTTTTGAGTCAGGGGTTAATCAATACAAGCGACCTTGTTTTCGCTCCCTCATCACAAATTGTAAGGATATGGCCGGTCAAGTTCGTGCAGGCTGATTCTCTGGACGCCCAGTCTTGTGTCCGCGTCCGGAAGTGACGCCATCAAAGGGCCGCACATCTGCGCCCTCGAGTCGGCGGGCGGGTTTTTTGCCGAAATTGAAACTCACATTAGCCCAAGTATCACCTCGCTGGGCATCAATACCGAGCGCGCCGCTGGGCTCGTAACCGCAATGGACCATGCAATTCTCGCAGCGCGGGTCGCGGGCCTTTCCTTTCACGACACCGTAGTTCTCCCACGGCGTTTCCTCCAGAAGAGCCCCGTAGCTAGCGTGGTGGGTGTCGGTCATGAGGTAGCACGGGCCCTTCCAACCTTTCACATTCCGCGTTGGAATCGCCCAGGCCGAGCAGGTGAGATCTCGATTCCCAGCGAGGAAATCGAGGTAGATCGGCGTGCCGAAGAAGGTGTATTTTTCACCCCAAGCGCGGATGTTTTTGAACTTCCGCTTCGTCATCTCTCGGGTGAGGAAGAAATTTTCCGGCTGAAGGTTCAGCCGCTTCATCATATCCTTCTTCGCCGCATCGTAGTTGTATCCAGGCGAGATTGTGTGTCCGTCGACGCCAAGCCAGGACAGGTAGTCGAACATCCGCTCGAGTTCCGACATTTCCGTTTCTTTATAAACGGTCGTGTTCGTGGCAACTTGGTAGCCAAGAACCTTCGCCATACGGATGGAGGCGATGCATTCTTGAAAAACTCCCTCTCGCTCGACGATCAGGTCATGAGTGCGCTCAAGTCCATCGAGGTGCACATTCCAATACATCCACTTCGAGGGCGCGATCACGTGGCCCTGGGCAGGCTTGGCCGATCGGATCTCGGCGACCTGGGCCTGCGTGATCAATTCCTCGCTGAGGAGGATTTCCATCTCATGCGAAATTTTTGCCGGATCGCGCAGGAACTCCGCTGCCAAGTAGTCGCGCATCTTTTTTCGCATGAACATTCCATTCGTGCAGATGTAAACAATGCGCCGCCGCGCGAGCAGACCGTCAACGAGTGATTCGATATGCGGGTAGATGAGCGGTTCCCCGCCGCAGATCGAAATCATCGGAGCTCCGCACTCCTCAGCAGCACCAAGACAATCGTCGAGGGACATCACATCTTTAAGCGATGTCGAATACTCGCGAATGCGCCCGCAGCCAGTGCAGGTGAGATTGCAGGTGTGCAGCGGCTCAAGCTGGAGAACGGTCGCAAACTTCTTCACGCCGCGCGCTTTTTTACCAATGATGTAGCCCGCAATGCGCGCCGTAAGTGCGAGAGGAAACCTCATTCCGCGCATGACATAGAGCGGGCAGCAGCGAGTCAAGCCCCGCAAGCTTGACCTCTCAGCCGGAAAAGCTCAAAGGTGCCCTCATCGGCAAACAGCAAAGGGGAATCACTCATGGAAAATGTTGCTTCAAAAATCGGTCTGGCTCCGAAGTCGAATGTCGCCGACGCGCAGCTAAGGAAAGAGATCAATCTCAAACTGGCCGCGATCGGGTGCCCAACAGCGGAATCGGAGGCCGATGACAACGGCTTTGGCAACCTCGCCGAGTCGATGCCGGCCCACAACCCGGAGACCGCGCGCCTACTGGCAGATTATTCCGAGTCACTGCGCGGAAGGATAGGTGCCCAGCCACTAAAATAATCCTATAAGCCGCAGTTGAAAATCGTGTAAAAAGGCAGAGAAGCAGATAGAAAGGGGCCATGAGCACGATCAGGGAGTTGATGGAGGTTCACCCAGAGGGTGAAAGCCGTGAGGGGTTTCGGTTTGAGTGCGGCGGGGGGCGAATTGGGGTTGAAGCATGCTCAGATCGATTAACTCCGTATGGAGGACTCGCGGCATGGAGCCACTATCTGGAGCGAATCGGGATTGTTGAGGACTTGGCTCGCCGGTGTCCGGTCAAACGCACAAGTCCCAATGCAACGCCGGTGCGTGATGTTCTTCATGGATTCCTGGTCGGCATCCTGATGGGGGGGCGACGATTTGCT
>Ga0209189_1001173_pt1 | contig 19982 bp, 32 predicted proteins | sample C_130820_EF_Meta_FD_187308 | JGI IMG/M metagenome (GOLD analysis project Ga0209189, IMG submission 187308) | Freshwater microbial communities from Lake Croche, Canada to study carbon cycling - C_130820_EF_MetaG (SPAdes) (version 3) | ecosystem: Environmental > Aquatic > Freshwater > Lake... | reverse complement strand
GGATGATTCGGGTCGTGTGTTGTACCGACAATGCCGCCAACATCCTGAACTGGATCATGACATTGGCACTCGGGCACCCAACATGTACTTTGCTGAATTTCATTGGTCTCCGGTGCGGGCTGTGATCAACGGAGATTTGGTAATCCGGGCTCAAGAATCCATAAATATCGGCTCAGACACCAGACTTTTGGAAAACATGTATCGAGTGGATCTGCAGGTGGTTCGGCGAAGCCAGTGTTGAAGTTTTGCCAGCTGGCGCTTGCAGTCACAGCAGGTCATGTTATACTAACTGAGTTCACTGACTTAAAACATATCACCACATGCCAACTACTGCCGACAACACCACTGACAACACCACCCCACAGCTGAGTGAAGCTGGTATCCATGTGTTCATGGGATCAGTTGACACCGAAACTGTCAAGCCCATTGTTGAATGGATCTTGACCGAAAATCACGTGGTCAAGAAAAAGAAACGCGAATTGCTGCTGATGATCTGCAGCGATGGCGGTCATCTGGAAGCTGCATTTGCACTGACAGATGTCATGGCTGCCAGCAAGATTCCCATCAAGACCGTGGGCTTGGGGCAGATTGCCAGTGCTGGGCTGGTGATATTCTTGGCTGGTCATCAGGGTCGACGAGTACTCACGCCCAACACTAGTATCCTGAGCCATCAGTACAGCTGGGGCAGCGAGGGCAAGCACCATGAGCTGTTTGCTGTGACCAAGGAGTTTGGCCTGGTGCATGATCGCATGATTCGACACTATCAAGAGGCCACGGGCCTGGATGCTGCCACTGTTCGTGCACGATTGTTGCCGGCCACTGACATCTGGCTCAGTGCCGAAGAAGCCCTGGAACTGGGCATCTGCAACTACATCAGTGATTTGAAATCTTGATCACCGCTGGCGACCGCGGCCCAGAGTTGCTTTGGTTCCGTATTTTTCGGCAGGAACAGCAGGAGTTGCAATCTCAATATCCTGGTCCTCGGCAACATCATCAACATCACTGGCACCATTCATTAAAATGTTGAATGTAAAGTTGCCTTTGTTGTCTGTGCTGTAGAATGTTTTGCTTGCACTCAGCAAAACATCAGTTGTGGCCTGAGTGGGATATTTGACAAAAAATGGCTGCATCACTATTTCATTGCCCTGCAGGGAGGCATGAGTTTCGACCTGTATGAAAGCACCCCAGTTCAGTATTTCTGCTGCGGCTTTGCCAAAGTTGGTGGTGGTGTTTACCCAATCGGCCACTTCGATGGCAATGGCAGCTCGAATGTGATAAAATGGGATAATTTTTGATGGGTTTCGTGCATTTCTTTCTTGATATCGTTTTTCAAGAGCAGGGCTCAACAGTTGCTGACCCACTACCGGTGTGCCAGCTGGTAAATTTTGCAAGCTCATGATTTGATCACGCTCTTGGGGTGTTATGATCTTGGCCAATATCGCGGTGTTCAGCGCACCCGGAGTTGAGCCAGCTGTGACAACCTCCAACAAACTGACTTCTTTTTTGTACTTTTCAAGCAGCTTGGCACCATTTGGGTCCTGGCGCATTTCGTTGATTTTGTCCAAGAGATTTTTGGCTGATGCTTTGGCACCGCCCTCGGCCTTGGATGACAGTCCCATGGTTTGCCCTGCAGGATTGATTAGAGTGCTGTCAGTGAGTCCACCAATTTTGCTGCCACCAAAAGTGATACGACAACTGGCATAACCACCTTGGTTCAACCAGTCTTGTTCGGCCTTTTTACCCTCGCCCGTGGTCTTGTGCCCCAGTACCAGAGCCATGGGTTGCAGCATTTCGCAGAAGTAATTGGTAAACGCAGTGAAATTCATGTTGCCCAAGGGAATACGAATAGGATAACTTTTGCTGCCCATGAATATTTCTGTGGCATTTGCTTCGTTGCTGTTGACACCAAATTTTGCCTGTATACCTCCAAGTATGTCTGCAGGACTGAGATTGTCAAGATTGCTACCCAATACATCGGTGGGCTTGTATCCAACGGCTTCTTTTTGTGCCACAGCAGTTTGCAGTCTATACCCACCGGGCAAGGTGTTAGAGAACTCATTTTTCGTCAATATAGGGGATATCTTTTTGAGATATCTGGCCAAAAAATGTTGTTTACCTTTGTCACCAACAAAGTGTGCAATGCCAAATGCACCTTTTTGATTCTTGGGTGCAGGCACAGGATTGCCATTGCTGTCGGTCCACTGTATCAAGGCAGGGTTGATGTTGGATTGTTTACAAACCTCTGCCAGGGACTGTTGCCACTGTTCCGGAGTCTCATATTCGCCGCCACCGGGCGGGTAAAAACTCACTCCCTGAAACACCAATTGATTGCCTTGAGGGTTGGCAAACACAGTGCCGGGTTTTCGGTTGGCTAGACCCACGCTTTCGGTCACGATGTTGTCAATAAGATTAAGTAAGTCTCGCATGGCAGTTGGTGTAAGTAGTATAATACTTATCAACTGACGCAAACTCTCAACAAGGAAAATCATGCCAAATCTAGTGCCCGTGGTGTTGGAAAACACTTCTCGTGGTGAACGCAGCTACGACATCTACAGCAGATTGTTGCGTGACCGAATCCTCATGCTGGACGGCGAAGTCAACAGCCACAGCTCCAGCTTGATCGTGGCTCAACTGTTGTTTTTGGAAAGTGAAAATCCCGACAAGGACATTAGTTTTTACATCAACAGTCCCGGGGGATCGGTCACTGCAGGCATGGCCATCTATGACACCATGAACTTTGTCCGCTGCGACATTCACACCATTGTGATGGGACAGGCCTGCAGCATGGGATCGCTCTTGGCTCAAGCCGGTGCCCCGGGCAAGAGATCGATTCTGCCACATGCACGCCACATGATACACCAACCCTCGGGAGGTGCACAAGGCCAGGCCACAGACATTCAGATTCAAGCACAGGAAATCTTGAAAATGAAAGAATACCTGACCAACATCTATGTGCGTCACAACACAGCTGGCAAAACCTATCAACAACTGGCTGCAGACATGGAACGCGATTATTTTATGTCGGCACAGGAAGCAGTGGCCTATGGCCTAGCTGATCAAGTGATTGCTCGCCGGGAGAAATAATGTTTTTTTCGATTGCATCAGAGCACACGCCCAATTTTAGCAATTTTTATAAATTGGGCAATTTTTGTATCGGTACCGATGCTGGTTGGAGTCAAACCGAGCTTGATAATTGCACAGTTCTATACAAAGGATATGCTGACTGTGCTGCCTTGGCTGATCTATTGCCCAAAATTGTTCAACAAGTCGAGCCCACTCTGACTGGAAATTTTTGTGCCATTGTGTTTGATCGACATTCCCAATCTATTCAAATCAAAACTGATAGATATCGAGGATTTCCCATCTACATGGAATCAGGTCAGCAAGTCACAAACTTGACACCACAGGATCACACAGCCTGGTCTGACAGCTTGATTTCCATAGATCATGAACTCAACATAACAGAAACAAAATTTGATCTTGTTGGGGAAATAGATATCTCACCCCTTTCTGTAGATCAGGTGGTGTATCAGGTCAATCAAATTTTGGATCGTCGAACACAGGAATTCTTATCACACAATCAACTGCCAATCCGGGCATTTCTCAGCGGTGGTGTGGATAGCCTATTGGTGTACAGCTATTTGCAAAAATTTACAGATCAATACCAAATGGTAAAATGTCAACACGTTGATTATGATAGATTCTGGATGTTGAACTCTGGCACTTTGAAAAATCAATTTTGGGCCTATAATCAAATTCATCACTGGACAGAACCTTGTGTGTTAACGTCAGGAGCACCTGGAGATGAACTCATGCTCAGAAGTCCGGTCACAATTGATCTCTGGCTAAAGTTCCACAAGCAAAACATACTTGATTTACTAAATCAGCCCAAATATAAATCATCTCTACAGTATACTTATTTTAACAAGCATAAAAATATTGAAATATTTCAACAACAGACGCTGGACACATCCTGGAACCAATTGCAACTGCATTGGGGATTATGTAACATTGTTGTCAATGATTGGCAGCATTGGCACCTAGGCAATACTCTGACTTGGACGCCATTGAAAGATCTAGAAATATTTAAATTGTTTTTGAGATTACCTGTCGATCAGGCACTGGGTCAAATTCTCAACAGTGATATTTCGATTCAGCTGATTGAAAATAACAAACCTGGGTTATCGAAATTCATCAGTGATCAGAAAAACTCCAACAACTATATGTCAAATTTGTGTGATTTTTTATTGGTATGAGTTCTCCTCTTTGCAATGCACCATTTAGTCGAGTATTTTCCACAGCCACTAGCTATAGAAATTGTTGTGCCACCAACCCGCAAATTGTAAGTCTGAGTTCAGATTCTGTTGTAAAATGGTGGAACAGTTCAGAACTAGACAATTTTAGAAAAAAATTATATGGCAATCAGCTGCCCGAAGATTGTGCAGCGTGCTCAATCAGCGAAGAAGCTGGCGGCAATAGTTTCAGAACTGCACTTAATAAAATTCCTCATGTGAGTAATCAGCCAAATTCTTGGAATTTGGTATTTGGTAATATTTGCAATATTGCTTGTTGGACCTGTTCCGAAAGGTACAGCTCAACCATAGCACAGCAAAAACAACAAATATCAATTTTGCCACTTGATTTTCAAGATCCAAATGAGATTTTTTTGCGTCGCTGGCCAGATTTGCACGATTCTATAATTAAAAGTTACGATCACTATGATGTTATAACCCTTACAGTTTTAGGCGGCGAACCCACGTACAACAAAACTGTAATTGACTTTTTATCCGAGCTTGTTGAAAATGGATTGAGTCAACGAACCCGTCTTGAAATAACCACAAATGGTACAAAATTAAATACTCGGTTGTCAAAAATATTAGAAAAAAACAATTGGAATTACACCAGTGTGTTCGTCAGTGTCGATGCTATAGGTAAAAAAGCTGAATGGTTGCGTTACGGGAGTCATTGGAAGGATGTAGAAAACAGCATAGATTTTTACCAACAAAATGGTCATTATATTGAGTTACACACCGTTGCGAGCATGTTGAACATTTGTGATTTACCAGAAGTCCACGACTATGCTGAGTCTAAAAATATTAAACATACCATAAACTCGTTGTCACATCCTGCATATTTTAGATTGCAAAATTGGGATGGAGCCAGAGATTTTTTAAATCGCCAGGAGTTTGAATCTCGAAATCTAATCAAATACTACAATTCTTTATCGGAGTCTCCGGTTCCCGGAACCAAACAAAACATGGCATCGTACATTCAACAATTTACAAACAGAAAAAAACTGGCAGACTTTGATGTAAACTTGGCTAAACTTTTAGATTTACTGTAGAGATTTTTAAAAGATTATGGAATTTTCTGCCTGGTCCTGCAGCAGAATCTAGGTTGGATCTACAAATAGGAAAAAGTGCAAACATATTTAGGGATCGAGGGTTAAAGACCAAATCGGCCCTTTAATCCCCAGTAGTTTTGCTGTAGCTGTTCCGGGGTAAGTTTGATATTGTACAATTCCAAATTGGCCACATAGCCCCAAGGTTGGTCATTGGCTGATTGAATATTGCCCCACGCATAGTGATATTGTCCAGATACCGATTTTGCTATACCGGATCCAACTTGTTGGCCATTGATGTAAAATGTCTGACCTGCGGCATCACCTACAGTGGCAAATTGTGCCCAGACATCGCCATAGGCCGCCATGTTGTAGCCCGAACTATTAAATCCAGTGTTACCAGGAAGATTTTCCCACATGCCTAAAAAGTTGGTTCCTGTATTGACGAGTATTGCGTGACCACCTGTACCATAAGACCTAAGTAGCGTTCTAAAACCTGCTGTAGATGCCCTTACTCGTACCCAACTGATGTAGGTAAAGTTTGTAGGTATCTGTATGGTGGTCGAAACAGAGATAATAACCTGCCCCACGGCGCCGCAGTTAAAACACTTAACCCCACTCAGCGTGGTATAGAGGTTGCTGTTGCTTAAGGTATGAGTATAGCCATTGCCCGACAAGTCGTTCAAGGTAGTTCCTGCGCCACTATAACTTGAACTATTATTAGCATCAAGATACAGTATCAAGTTGGTGGGCATGACCCCGCCATCTAGCACTCTAGTTCCTCGGAGTGTAACACCTGATATGATCATTAGTTTAACCTATCAACTGATTTGGATCCAACCGTAACGCACAGTGACATTACCGCCGCTGGTGTTGTTGATACCAAAGTCAAATCTATTGGTAGTTGCACTGGGGGCAACACTGGATCGCACAATGGTATTTGACGTTCCTACGAACTGATTGGGTATGCTGGTAAAGTCAATGGGTGTGCCGCCACCTGTGTAGACCCAGGCGTATTGAGCACCCACAACAGGCACGTTGGTGTTGGTAACAGTAGCCGTGGCGTTCCAGGCCAAGATACCATTGGGAATATTGCAATCAACCCACATGTAGTAGGTCTCGCTGGGACTCACTGTGAAACTTTGTGTGCTATTGCCCACAGGCACTGTCCAGGAGCCGGTTACCTGGGTAGCAACTCCTGTTAATTCACTTCCATCACCTACAAATTTAACAGTTGATGATGTCTGTTTAATATTACCTATACTGTTGCCTGCGGCATTGAGGAACTGTATGGCCGTGGTGTTATCAGCTACAGGCCGTAAAGTCATGCCAAATTGAGTGCCAGCACCTGGATAACTGACGCCCAATGTGGAATACGATCCAACAGCTTGTGTGGCGCCTCCAAGTAGTGTAGTTCCGCCAGCTGACAATACACTATTAACACCAGTCATAAGAATATCACTGTTGGCTGGCAATGTAAAATTACCTGTATTGTCAAATGTATAACTATAACTGCCAGCTACTAAGGTCACATTGGCACTAGTTCCTTGAACATTGCCTGTGATACTAATGTTACCAATCAAGTTACCGGCTGTGATGTTGCCCGAGGTCGTGATTGTATTGCTACCATATGCGGCCAAGAATGTGGCCACATTGGAATTGCCATAAGTTGCTGGCAGGCCAGTCAATTGTGAGCCATTGCCTAAAATGTAGTTGCCAGTAATATTACCTGTACTTGATATAATAGTTACATTGCTAATACTATAACCTTGGCCATTGATATTAGCAGTTAAATTTCCATTAAATACCCCAGTGGCTCCGGTAGCTCCGTTACTTCCAGTGGCACCTTGTACGCCATTTGGTCCAGTGGCACCCGTTGGCCCATCTGCGCCATTTGGTCCTGTTGCTCCTTGTGGTCCTGTTGCTCCTTGTGGTCCTGTGGCACCCGTTGCTCCATCTGCGCCATTTGGTCCTGTTGCTCCTTGTGGTCCTGTGGCACCCGTTGCTCCATCTGCGCCATTTGGTCCTGTTGCTCCTTGTGGTCCAGTGGCACCCGTTGCTCCATCTGCGCCATTTGGTCCTGTTGCTCCTTGTGGTCCAGTGGCACCCGTAGGTCCGGTGGCACCGGATGGAGTACCTGTCAGCAGGCTGCCGTCGCCAAAGAAGTAAGGGGCTGTGACGTTACCAACCGAACTGATACCAATATTGGTTGTCCAGACATTGCCAGCGGAGTTGTATAAAACAGTTGCTATGTTGTCGTTGGCACCCACAGTAATACCAGCTCCGTTGGCACCAGCACCACTTGCAACGGTGTTACCAAGCTGAATGGTCAATGCGTCGGTGACAATGTCGCCCATATTGACAGTATTGCCGGTTACTATCAAATTGCCACCAACTGTTAAATCTGCAGTTAAATTTATGTATTGTGTATAAACAGTGTCCCAACGCTGGGCGGCACTGCCGAGATTTCTGACATTGCTGGTATTGGGCACCACATCCACATTGGCCACCACACGACCTGTGCCATTGGGAGCCAGGGTCAGGTTGCCATTGGTGTTGATGGTGAGTATGCGATTGTCCACCACACGCACATTGCTGCCCACAGGACCTGCTGTCCAAATTTGGTCAAAGTTGACATTGGTTTCGGTAAAGGCAGTGCGCAGTGGAGCGCCTGTGCCGTCGTTGGGTGCTAGACCGGTGTTGATAACTTGTTGGGTCATGTGGGATCCTTGATAACCTTTTGTGTTATTTATGGCAAACTTGGTGCCAAAACACATTGCAAACCCATTACAATTGCGCTACAATCAACTCATGCTGCTGATGTCAGCTATTTTATGAAAGGAAATATCATGCGTTTTAATCCTGAAACCAAGACTTTCAAAGTCTTTAATGCTCTCTACAATGGCGAAACATTGACTCCTGCCACTGCTTCCAAGCGGTTTGGTGTCAAGAACCTGTCGGCCGAAGTAAGCCGTGTGCGTCACGCTGGTTACTGTGTGTATGCCAATACTCGCAAGGCCGGTAATGGTGTCACTGTTACTGAGTACTCAATTGGTACTCCCAGCCGCAAGCTGATCGCTGCTGGCTACAAAGCTCTTGCATTAGGCATCGCCTAAATTCCCCTTCGCTGCCCGTTTCAATCCGGGCACATGTTCAAAAACCCTACTCCGCGTAGGGTTTTTGTTGACCTCAAAATCTGTTGACTGTACAATATATACATCTAAACATTGTGTGAAAGAGTGCTATGTTGAAACAACTGTTTGAACGTCTGGGCCGACGCCGTGTGATCATGGATAGGGTAAACGATGAACCTTATCTGGAACGGTATTACGTGTTCTTGAAAGACCGAACCTGGTTCCCGTTCAACATTTTTGTGCATCGGTTCCTCAAGAGTGACCCTACTGATGTGCATGATCATCCCTGGAGTTACTTTACCCTGATTCTGCGTGGTGGTTACTGGGAGTGGATTCCCATATTTGACCGCCAGGGAAAACGCATCAGCGAAGTGGCCAAATGGCGAGGCCCCGGTCACTGGAGATTCAGTCCAGCTGCCAGCTATCACAGAATTGAACTGGATCCTGCAGTGGAATGCTGGAGCCTGTTCATGCCCGGGCCACATCGCAAGGACTGGGGATTCTTGGTGCGCGGCGAGTGGATGCAGTGGCAGCAGTATTTGGAATCCAAATCAGTTAAATAATCAAACAACAAAGGAACACCATGTCAGACCAATCCAACTCTAAAAAAATCGAATTTGCTCCCGGCTGCTTTGATGAGTTTGAAGGTACCCAGGAAGAAATGGCAGAAATCATTGCACATCTCACCCAGTTGGCCGAAACAGGCCAACTAGAACTCATGAGTGAGCCTGTGGACATTGATGAGCTGATTGAAGAAGATCCTGAAATGGCTCGTCGCTTGGCCGACATTGTGACTGGCACTCAGACTCCCAGGAACCTACAGTAAACATGAATTCTCTAGACTTGGTGGTGGTATTTTTTCTAGGATTGGCCGTGGCACACTGGTTGTTTTGGCGGATCATGCGCCAGGTTCATGATCATGTGCAGGCCCGATTGGATTTTTTGCAACAACACACTATTCCTATACATATAGAAGTCGACGGCAAAATGATTTACTGCTACAATACACAAACACAGGAATTTCTCTGTCAAGGCACCACTGTTGAACAGGCACAAGCAGCATTTCAGACTAGATATCCCGAATGCTGGGGCATAGTGCACAGTGGTGATGCTGGCATTATTCAACAATGGGCACAATTGGCAAAGGCACAACATGAAACTGGCAATCACATCTGACGTACATTTGGAATTTGGCGACCTTGACATAGTCAATACAGAATCAGCTGATGTGTTGATCTTGGCCGGCGACATCTGCGTGGCTGCAGACATCCTGGATCTCAACGCACCGGGATTCATGGGGCTGGGTCGCGCTACCAGAATTCGCGAATTTTTCAATCGCTGTGCTAGTGAATTTCAGGATGTGATCTTGATCATGGGCAACCACGAACATTATCACGGTGACTTTGCTACCACTCAGAGCCGACTGCAAACCATGTTGACTCAAGAAGGCTTGAATCGTGTGCATCTCTTGGAAAAGTCTTCGGTAACAATCAAGGGCGTGGTATTTTCGGGAGGTACCCTGTGGACCGACATGAACCGCAGTGATCCTGACACCATGATACAGATTGCAGATGCCATGAATGACTTCCGACAGATCGAAAACAGCAATCGTGTGGTGAGCTATCGTGTTCAAGCCGTTCAGGGCATGGAGACTCGCAACCGACCTGGCAGGCTCACGCCCACCGATGTGGTGGTTGATCACACAGCCTGCTTGGATTACTTTGAGTCAGTGGTGGATTCGCAGCCCACAGCCACTCATGTGATAGTGGGACATCATGCACCCAGTGCACTCAGTGTGCACTCACAGTATGCTGGCCAACACGCCATCAATGGTGGCTATCGGTCCGAGCTGGATCTATTCATTCAGCAACGATCCCAGATTCGACTGTGGTGTCATGGTCACACTCATCATGACTTTGACTATGAGATTGGCAGTACCCGTATTGTATGCAATCCCCGGGGCTACAAAGGCTACGAAGCCCGTGCCGATGAGTGGCAGTTGAAATATGTTGACATCTAGTATCGCATGATAAAAAAATTTCTTGCACGAATATTCAGTGAAGTGCTATACTGTGTGGGTGACTGGGTCAGCAGACCCATGAATTGGTTTGACTGGGCCTGGTTGTATCCAGTGTACAGTTGGCTCATGATTGCCAGCAGCAATGTTCAAGACTGGGCCGGCAATGATCAGCCCTGGGGCAAAATAAAGGAACAAGAATGAAAGTATATAAATCTGGCTATCGCTATCATTGGGTGAGTCCTTACACCATTCTCAAAACTGTGTGTTTTTGGGAAAAGGACGATGATGTTTTTTACAACCTTGAAGATGTACCCGGGCACAAGTATACCAAATGGGTCGATCGTCTCAACCCCATCTGTGTTGCACTACAAAAGTTTTTGGACACAATACATCCTAAAATCAATTATATAAAAATTGACAAATACGACACCTGGAACATGGACTCTACCCTGGCCGACATTGTGTTGCCCATGTTGAGACAATTGCAAAAAGAAAAACACGGTGCCCCTTTGGTAGCGGATGAGGATGTGCCCGAGGGCCTGGGTCTGCGCAGCGCAGAAGCACCCCCCAAAGAAAATGAGTGGGACACAGACGAAAACTGGTTCAAGCGGTGGGATTGGGTCATGGGCGAAATGATCTTTGCGTTTGAACACAGGTTGGACGACTCTTGGCAGGATGCCTTCCGCTCGGGCGAAATTGACTGGAAAACCAAGGCCTGTGCCTGGGATGAAAACGGCAAGCCCACCTTGTATCAATCTGTGGACGGACCCAACCACACTTATCAATGCGACTACGAGGGCATGAAAAAAGTTGAAGATCGCATACAAAATGGATTCAGACTGTTTGGAACATACTATCAAAGCCTGTGGGATTGACCTTGACAGATTCAGAGGATCTCAACCCACCGCCTGTCAGCAACTCGGCCAAGGGTCGCAACAGCTTTGATATCTCTGTGGGCAATGATCTGGTGCACTTTTTCAATCGCAATGTCACGCCCTATGCCACCGAAGCCGGCGGGCACCGGTTTGATCTGGTGCCGGTGGAAAAGCAAAAAGACATCATGCTGAATGTGGCACGACTGCATGCTCAACAGGAATACGACCGAATCATGCAGCTGGTGTCAGTGCTGCAGGCCCAGGCAGCCAGCATACAACGCAGACTCACCATCACAGACGCAGTGCATGGGGCCCAATACAGTTTTCAAATTGCCCATGGCAACACCTACTGGTTGGTGTATGACACCAGAAAAAACATCACCAGACTGGTCATGAACGGTCCTGAAGACTGGAGTGCTGGCCCACACGAAGATTACAATTACCTGGCCCAGGTTCGTTGGTTGGGAGACCACACCTGGATCGAAGTCGACAACCTAGGAAATCCTGTACCATGACTATGACACTTGGCTATTCTGCGTTCTCACCCCAGGCTTGGTCTGATCGGTCTCTCAAGAAGCCTCAGCTCACAATCAATCAGCGTGGTTACAATGTTTGGCGAAAGCAGTGCATTTTTGACATGCTCAAGGGCCAGAGCATGGGCGAAAGTTTTTGCAACTATTTTTGTACCACGGACTATTTGTTGCTGCATCAAAAGAGATCTGCTGCCTGGACAGAACAATACATAAAGAAAACCTATGTTGCTTGACCCACCCCTGGAATACCTGCGTGATGCTGTGAGTTTTTCACATGCCATGGAAATTTCCAAACCCTGGGGCATGATCGAACAAGTGCTGGACTGGTGCAAAATGGCACTCAGCGAAGACTGGCGTTGGCAACTGGTGGAATCCAGTGCGCCCGATCGCTTGGGCAGGTATATTTTTTATTTCGACAGCGAACGCGACTACATGACCTTTGCCTTGCGTTGGCGTTGACAACACTGGGTGGTTTTTGTTAAACTTGTGATTTTAGTGAGGTAGCATCATGCTTGATAGACTTTTTATGCATACTCGGCCCGTGGTGCCGTTTGATCCTGCAAATTCTGCACATCGTCGTGCAGTCAACACCTATATCCGTACTGGTGGGTGGGGTACCACACCCATGAGATTTTTGTTGGAAACACCATACCTAGATGTGCCCAACATGGTGAGCAGTCGCTTGTTGAACTATTATTTGAGCCGTGAATTCAAACAAGTGGAAGAATCCCAGGAAACTGTTGCGAATTAACAACAATCGGCTGGTTGACCAATATTGTATTTTTTGGTATAATTTTAAGCTGTTATATCATTAATACGAAAGGCCCACATGATTCCAGTGTACGAAGAGGTTGTGCGTAAGCCCAACAAACTTAAAAATCTTAATCCTCTTAAAAATACCATTGCTACAGTAGTAGATTTAGAGTCACGAGTCAACGAACTTAACAATTACCGGGCGTGGCAAAAGTTAATTGCAGAGTATAAAAAGCAAAGTATTTTTCTGAACCCTAAACTTCGCCCGATGATCAAAATGGTCAAACTTGGTCTGTTGGAAATTGACGAAGATATTCAACGGGCGCTGGATACCGGTCATTGTACTAAAAAGATCGCGGCGCTTGAAACTTTTGATCCTCGGTTACTGCAGGTAGTATATTGTATCAAGGCTCCTGGACTAGAAGTTTATCATGCAGTAGATGGCCAACATACTGCTACTACACTTGCCGCACTCGTTGACGGTGGTGTGTTCGAGGGTGAAACTAACTGGCGAGAAATTGAAATTCCTGTGTTGTACATTGAGACAGACAGCAAGGCGTTTGCTCGCAAGGCCTTTGCGTTGATCAACGGCAAGGGCAAGAAAAAGATAAGTCCTTGGTATGAACACCGAACTAAAGTTATGTCTCGTCGTATCGACGACAGCGACGACGAAGAAGATATTGTTGCCGAGCGCAAGCAGACCATTTGCGAAAAATACGATTGCTACCCAGTTGATGAAGATAGTCCTTATGCTGACAAGTATCCTGGCACTTTTACTCATATGCAGGCATTCAACATGTCAGACGAAGCATTGGAAATGGCGTGCAAGTTTCATAACAAGTATTTTCATTATGACCCAATTAATGGTTCCTTGTGGTTTATGATGTCTGATATCAAGGCTGGGTTTGATGCTGCCAACATCAAAATCACAGAAAAGTTCTTGGGAGAAATTGCAGGATTATTGCAAGGATGTTTTGCAGGACTTGCAGAATTCCATGCGGCAGTACATCGTGCTCATCGTTTGTGGGGTAAAAAAGTCTACAACATTGAAAAATTCCCTTGGCAGGATGATGCTATTGCAGTAGTATTGTTGCACATGTATCAACGCATGGGCGGAACACAACAGCTACCACAACACATGTTGGACCGTTTTGAAAAGATCATGGACTTTGTAGACGATGATATCAAGGCTTTGTACGAAAAGGTATAACATGAATTTTTATATTCTTCCTGGCCCGTTTCGTGTGGGATTTGGCATCACTGGTAATCACGAACGTAGAGCCAAAGACTATACCGGAGCATGGGGAGGTGAAGCAGTATTTAAATATGTGTTTGAAGGACCCCCGTCTCACATCAAACGATTAGAAAATATTATCAAGACCATGCATTCTGACATGCTATGGAAGTTAGATGATTGGGAAACCGAATGGTTAGACAATGGGTGGACTCCGGAGCAGTTACTGGAATTTATTGAAGAAATCATACAAGAGCGCCATCTCAGAATTGTAAAAATTCGATAATTTTTGTTGCACAAAAACAACACTTCAAGCCCTGAAATTTCAGGGCTTTTTTGTGACTTTTTGCTACACTTTTGTGACAGTTTTATTACAACAAATCACTTGACCAAAATTGGCTTTTTCGGTTATAATACTAACATGATGAAACGCAAAAGACGACAAGACACACGACATGCGGTGTACTGCATCACCAACTCAGTGACTGGTGATCAGTACATTGGCATCACTGTATGCGGACAGCAGGTGCAACGAGCACTGAAAATTCGCATTCAGAAGCATGTGCGCCGGGCACTTACCGAAAACAAATCGTGGGCTTTGTGCAACAGTATTCGCGAGCATGGTGTGGATGCACACACCTATGGTGTGTTGGAATTCGTGCGCGGACGCAAACCTGCGCATGCTCGCGAACGCGAGCTGATTCGTGCCTATTCTCCGGCGCTGAATTCGCACTAAAACGGTTGACCAAAAAACACGATTTCGGTTATAATAACAGTATTGCAAACAAAAAGGAGTAGGAAATGGAACAGCTCGGCACTATTCAGCAAATCAATTCTGCCATCATGTTTGGTAATCTAACCAACACTGAATTGTCCAGTATCATTGATGCCGTCAAATTTGCTCGTGCTCAGATTACCAAACGACAGACCCGTAGTCTGCATGTTGGCGACTCTGTCAAGTTTACCAGTAACCGTGACGGTGTTACCTACACTGGTGTCGTGAACAAAGTCAAACAGAAATTTGTCTTGGTTCGCACCAATGCTGGCATGTATAACGTGCCAGCCAACATGTTGGAAGCCGCATAAAACGGTTGACCAAAATACACAAATTCGGTTATAATACTAGTATTGTAAACAAAAGGGAGTTCCAAATGCGTACACCAACTATTATTGATGGATTACGAAATAGCCAAAAATTTCGTGTGATTTTCAAAGGCGATGGCAGTGAAAATGACATTGGAATGTATCTGACTGTTAAGCAAATGAGTGACCAATTTGCCACAGTCAATGCCCGCAGCCTGTGTTGGGAAGCTCTGGAAAAATTGTCATGTGAGCGACAACTGGCTAAAGCAACTCGCAAACCTATCCCAACAGGTCTTGGCATCACGATCCGTGGTCGGCAGATTCAAGTCGATCTGGTGTAAAACGGTTGACCAAAAAACACGATTTCGGTTATAATACTAGTATTGTAAACAAAAAGGAGTAGGAAATGGCATATTTTAGTCAGGAAAAGAAAGCAAAGATTGCCCCAGTTGTAAAAGCAATCTGCAAAAAGTACAATATCAAGGCCACTCTGGCAGTTCGAAATCACATGACCCTGGTGCTAAACATACGTCAAGGCGAAATTGACTTTGTTGAAAACTTCATCGAAACTGACAGCCGGGTCGCACATGGTCGAAAAATGTCCCAGGACCAAATCGACTACATACGCCGAAATCGTTCAGTGGATGTGAACCCTTACTGGTTTCACGAACACTTCTCAGGTCAAGCCCGGGCATTCCTGACAGAAATCATGGCAGCCATGAACGCAGGCAATCATGACCATAGTGACATTCAAACCGATTACTTTGATGTGGGCTGGTATGTGGATGTCAATATTGGTCGTTGGAACCAACCTTACGCACTTGTGAAATAATTTCTAACCCAGGAGTATATCATGATCAAACTTGTAGCGGCTTTTGTTTTGGGCATTGTGGTAGCCACAGTGGGCCTGTCTGGAATTGCGCAAATTGCAGATTCAGGCATTGAGGTAATCAAGACCCAAAGCCAAAATCTCAGCCGAAATGGACAAATCCCAGAATCTCGTTGAGTAGAAATCGGTTGACACCAAACCCAATTTCTACTAAACTGTAGATATGTTGCAAACTGCAGCATGTGTTTTTAACTTAACTTTAATAGGCAACTTTGAAAGGCAACTTTATATGACAACCGAAAAAATGTTCACCGTGGCTGGTACCGCTAAAAACGCAGATGGTACTGCGAAAGCTCGCTTTGCCAATGACTTGGTAGCACGTATCAAGATCTTGAACAAGGCCGGCTGTACCGACATCAACTTGGTGGAACTGCCCCAGGCCATGACCAAGCTGGAGGCACTCAAGCACCTGCAGAGCTTGGGCATGACTTCAGGTGATGCTGGCTATGCTGTGGCCAATAAACTGGCTGAAAAGACTCGCATTGCCAAGCGCGGCGAAGTCAAGGTGGCAGGTGCAAAAATTGCAGCTACCGAAGAGCGCAACTGGACCAAGGTCGAAGTCTAACGCTTGACTTGGTAACACACAAGTGGCCCCTGGGCCACTTTTTCATGGCCTGATGTTTTGGCATAACTAATGCATGTCCAATTCCTCCCGACCTGGGGAACCGTTATTCTTGGTCATATCCCGGGTGCCACAAATTCGTGTTCAATTTGGTGAATGGTTAGCAGCCAATCGCAACGCACACGCACGAATTGAAGATCATAGACTGCAGATCATGGATCAAAATACCCTGAACCTGTTTACAGTGACTTGGACACATGGCTGGGATGATGTTGTGATCTGGGACACTTGGCTGCGTCGCCATATCTAGACCTTTTGGCCAATGCTAATTTGACTTCATGATTTGTTGCAGTATAATTACTCTACATGCTGACATACCGTATCACACCTGGTCGAGATTTGCTAATTTACGACTATCACGAGGCCTTGATTGCAGCCGGCACCAGCGAGCTGGAATCACCACTGCATCAAGATCAAGCCATGGAATCATTTTTTGGGAATCGCCAGGTTCAACATCTTGTGCGGAACCCCGACACCTATGACAATGATTTGAAGTCAGCCGTGGCACAGGGTGTGGAAGTTTTAATAGTAAAAAAGGAAAACCCATGACACAACACGAAACCATTGTGGCTGCCTACGAAGCCTACATCGCCGAAAACGAAAAATTCACCACCAAGGGTGTGAAAGCCGCTGCTGCCCGTGCCCGTAAAGCTCTGCAGGAAATGAGCAAAGGCATCAAAGAGCGCCGCAAAGAAATCACAGCTGAGAAAGAAGCTTTAGCTGCTGCCAAGGCTGAATGAGTTTGGACACAGACACCATCACTGTGGACTTGTCTGCAGACCGCTACCAGTCACTTGGTCAGTCCATGAACTCCAGTTGGCCCACCGGCTCGGGGCATCCGGCAGTTGGCGTAGTCTATGCCAATTCTGCGGTCACCACCGGTTTGTCTGTTACTGGTAACTATACCCTTGGTACCGGTGGCTACACCTTTAGTAACACTGTTGACCCCTCTTTCAGTAATGTAAAAGCCGGTACCTTGACCCTCCAGGGCCAGGAGGCCGACATCGAAATCAACGGTGTCAGTCTCATGACAGTGTTGCAAGGTATTCAGGAACGATTGAACATCTTGCAGCCAAATCGCACACTTGAAGCAGAATGGCATCAACTGCAGGAACTGGGCGAACAGTACCGAGCACTGGAAGCTGAGTTGTTGGAAAAACAACGCATGTGGTCGCAGCTGAGTGCCCGCCCGCCCAAACCAGATTGACAAATATCTTCCGAGCTGTTACAATAACAGCTAGAGAGTTAACTACTGAGTTAATGGTCAAAAACCAGCCAAATTAGCGTATCTAAAACTCAAATTGGCATCACTTGCTAAGTAAAATTGAGTGTAGCAACAACAATCTGGCTAACAATGCGTTTAGTGGATGATTTCAAATCAAAGGCTATACCCCAGTCGGGGCTGCAACCGGCATATAAATCAGCAGCAGAATTGTTTGCCGTTCCTGAAAGGAAACGGCGTGTTTGCAAGAAGCTCGGGTGAGGCTTCTTTGTTGACAACTGACGTGGCAGGGTTGGATAGTATTCAGCCTGGCTCATGCGAGTTGGCCAATCAGGCCCGAGCGAACTCCGTGTGTCACTGCGCCGTCGGTTGTGTATTAACCGTCTGAAAAGACACTGGAGGATAAACATGTCACAATATCAACAATTCAACCCTGCAAGAATTGCCGTCTGGATAGGACTTGCACTCAAAGTTCTAATCTTGATCATGGCAGCCGGCATTGTTTTTTCTGTGTTGACAGCTCGGTTTGGTCATCTCAAAAGCACCAGCAACGCACCACTGCCACAGCATGCATCGGCACAAGACCGCATGCAACAACTGGAATGTCTCACCAGAAACATCTACTGGGAAGCAGCTTCTGAACCTTTTGAAGGCAAAGTGGCCGTGGCTCAGGTCACCATGAACCGAGTGGAGTCGGGCCGATTTGCTGATTCTGTGTGCGGTGTTGTGTATCAAAAAAATGTTTTTTACGAGCGAGTGGTTTGCCAGTTCTCATGGTACTGCGAAGGCACACACAGAGTCAAGCCCGTTCATGCTCCACTATGGCGTGAAAGTGAAGAAGTGGCCAAGCGAGTGCTGTTCGAAGGTCTACGCTTGCCCAGCATGAAGACGGCGCTGTACTATCACGCAACCTATGTGAATCCCTCCTGGGGCAAACCGCGAATTGGACAAATTGGACAACATATTTTTTACGGAGATCGCACATGAAATTCTGGAACAACGCCACTGACATCATGAATGAGTTTTTGAACACACACCTGCCACGGATTTCAGCTGATACCCTGGGTTGGTTGGCTGCGGTGGTGATTCACTGTGCCACTATTCCCACTCTCTTGGCCTTGCTGACCGGACTCAGTGACAACACACCCAACCTGGACATAGTGTTGTTTGCCTGGAGTGGCCTGGTGTTGATGTTTGGTCGTGCTGTGGTGCTCAAGGACAATCTCAACATCATCACAATTGGCGTGGGATTCATGGTGCAGGCCGGGATCATGGCTGCTATCCTGTTCAAATAATGGGTTGACACCAAAATCCCAATTTGTTATAATAAAGCATGAATCATTACAGGATATCGCAATCATGACCATGCATCTTTGTGGACCAGCCTTGAGCCTAAACGGTCGGAAAAAAGGTCGGCAGAAATTTCGCAACGCCGAAGAAGCACGCCGAGCCAGAGAACTAGCAGCTGACTGGCAAGAGCTCAAAAACAAGTGGGAAGTCACTGCTGAAGACAAAAAGCGTCGTCGTGCCCTGACTGCTGAGCCGTTGACTTATCAGTTGACCACTCCTGTGGGTAGAACCAATACTGCTCACATTCCCTCGCGAGACACTGGACATTCGGGTGCAGTTGCCAGCAAGCCGGTGCCACAGTACACCGGCACTGCCATGATTGGCGTGGGGGTCATGCACAAGAGCAATTCTGTGCCTATTTTTTCAGACCAAGAAGCTGTGGAAATCAGCCGCATGCGTCGAGGTTGACGTGAAGATCACATGCGCTGGCTCCACTATGACGGACATCCAGATCGTGGCTGGGCGAACACCCAACCTGGCTGGTATGAATGTGCAGTGAGAGTGGGCACAGATCATGACCATCAAAAACGAGCAGAAATTCTGGACTGGATCTATCACAACATTGAATTGTGTGAGCGCCATGCCAGGTGGATTCATTCTGACTCGGTCATGCATGTAAAATTCCGATACCAGCGTGATCACACTTGGTTTGTGTTGCGGTGGGGCAGAGCATGAAGCATTTTGAATTTTGTGATCGACAGCACAAACCCCTGTTGTGCATGATCAACGATGATCGTTGGTTTCAGGAAAATCTCCCGGCATTGACTGTGTGGTGTGAACGAAATGGTGCTGTGATACATGACCATGAACCTGACATGATTCTTATGCCCGACATGGCCACTCGAACTCTTTTTACCTTGACCTGGGGCGAATGAAAATCATGAAAACTCTGGCATTTGTGATCTTGTTGGCCATGTGCAGCTGGG
>Ga0209189_1001171_pt1 | contig 19987 bp, 24 predicted proteins | sample C_130820_EF_Meta_FD_187308 | JGI IMG/M metagenome (GOLD analysis project Ga0209189, IMG submission 187308) | Freshwater microbial communities from Lake Croche, Canada to study carbon cycling - C_130820_EF_MetaG (SPAdes) (version 3) | ecosystem: Environmental > Aquatic > Freshwater > Lake... | reverse complement strand
CACATCGCCGCCGAATCAGGCCCCTTGGACTGCTTGGTGAACAACGCCTCCAGCTTTGAGCCCGACGCTGCGCAGGATTTTTCAGTTGAAGGTATGCGCCAGCAACTGGAGGTGAACCTGATTGCGCCGCTCGACCTTTCTCGACTGATGGCGCAAGACAAGCGCATGAACAACACGACAGGGTCTCGCAGCGTCATCCATCTGCTCGATCAAAAAGTATTCAACCTGAATCCGGATTATTTTTCTTACACCGTCTCCAAACTTGCCTTGGAACGCAGCGTGGCCTTGCAAGCCCAAGCGCTGGCCCCGCACATTCGGGTATGCGGCGTTGCGCCGGGCCTGATGTTTTTAAGTGGTCCGCAAACCCAAGCCAACTTTGACCAGTCCAGTCAGATCAATTTGCTGCGCCGGGCCATCGACCCCGCGCAAGTGGCTGCAGCGTGTCTGTTCTTGGCCCAGAATGATGCGCTCAACGGCGTCACCCTGCCGGTTGACAATGGTCAGCATCTGGTGCCCCTGTCACGCGACGTGATGTTTGTGGCGGGCCATTCATTGAAGGAAAACCATGCTTGACCCGATCCAAAGACTGACACTCGAGTGCCGCCGGATTTTTTTGCGCAACCACGAAGTCCCCGTACAAATTGGCGCCCACGATTTTGAAAAAACGCAGGCCCAACGCGTGATCTTCAACGTGGAATTGTTTGTGCCCTACACGCTCTCGACGCCGCAGGCCGACCAATTGAGCGAAGTGGTGGATTACGACTTTGTGCGCGAGCTGATTGCCCAGCGCATTCGCCAAGGCCATGTCGAATTACAAGAAACTCTGTGCGATGATCTTGCCGCCCAAATGCTGGCCCATCCGCGTGTGCAGGCGGTGCGATTGTCCAGTTGCAAACCCGATGTCTATCCGGACTGCGATTCGGTAGGTGTAGAAGTTTTTCGCATGAAAGAATGGACACCATGAAAGCCACCTTGGGCAACCAGACCTTGACCTTGTACGGCCTGCGCTTTGCCGCCAACCTGGGTATTTTGGAAGAAGAAAAGACCGGTCCCCAACCCATTCAAGTGGATGCTGAACTGAACCTGGGCCATCAGCCTTTATTGCCTCAGGACGACGACATCAACCATGTGCTGGACTACCGCAAAGTGCGGCAAATCATCATCGATGAATGCACGGCTGAGCATGTTAATTTACTGGAAACGCTGATCGGTAAACTGGCTCACCGACTGATGAAGTTGCCCGGTGTTTTAGGCGTTCGCGTCAAAATAGCAAAATTGGAAATATTCGAAGACTGCGAAGTGGCCATTCGCATGGAAACAGGACAGTGGTGAACACAATGAATGCCCCTATCAACAACGACTGGCTGCAAGCCGAAGACACTGCGCACGACAAGGCGATGAAAATCGAGCGCGAAACCCACAAACTCGAAAAACGACTGTGCCGCCAAATGGGGCAGGCCATCTCGGACTTCAACCTGATTGAAGCCGGCGACCGCATCATGGTCTGCATGTCCGGCGGCAAAGACAGCTACGGCATGCTGGACATCCTGCTGAAAATGCAGGCCCGCGCCCCGGTTCAGTTTGAATTGATCGCTGTCAACCTGGACCAAAAGCAACCCGGCTTTCCTGCCGAGGTATTGCCCTCCTACCTGCAAAGCCTGGGCGTGAAGTTCCACATCGAAACGCAAGACACCTATTCCATCGTCAAGGACAAAGTACCCGAAGGCAAAACCATGTGCAGCCTGTGCAGCCGCCTGCGGCGAGGGATTTTGTACAAGGTGGCGGGTGAGTTGGGTTGCAACAAACTGGCGTTGGGGCACCACCGCGACGACATGCTGCAAACTTTCTTTTTGAACATGTTTTTTGGCGGCAAGCTCAAAGGCATGCCGCCCAAACTGGTCAGCGACAACGGCGAGTTCATGGTGATTCGGCCTTTGGCTTTTGTGGCTGAAGCCGATCTGATCCGTTGGGCTGAGCACCGCCAGTTTCCGATCATTCCTTGCACCTTGTGTGGCAGCCAGGAAAACCTACAACGCAAACAAATCGGCAACATGCTGCGGGAGTGGCAAAAGAAATTCCCGGGTCGCATCGAGAACATGTTCGCGGCGCTGCAAAACATCGTGCCCTCGCATTTGATGGACTCACAAAAACACGACTTCAAAAACCTGAAAACTACGGGCATGCCCATGCCAGACGGCGACACGGCATTTGACGAAGAGTCTTTCAGCGAGCCGAGCTTGCCGGGGATCCAAGTGATCCAGATGTCCAACTGACTTGCATGCCCTTGGCCGATCTAAAGCCCACCGACAGGAAAATTCAACATGTTCAAACTCTGGTTCACGCTGCCCATTACCTTGGCTTTGCTGACAGGCTGCGGCAGCATGCGATGGATCGGCAGCCAGGTTCAGTCGGTCAATGCGCAAGGCGGAATGTCTCTGCAAGGCGCGCATTACCGGTTTGAACGACTGCCCTCGCAAATCAACAACCCCGCGGCAGGCCTGGCCGAGCAGCAAGCGCAAGTCGCTTTGTCTGCTGCAGGTTTGGTTCGAGACGATCCCGGCGCGCAACTGAGCATTCAAGTCCAAGCACGCGCCACCGCTTTCATGACCGACCTGTGGGGTCGCCCTGCCTATGGTGTGGGCCTGAACAGTTATTGGGGACGAGGCATCGGTCTGAATTGGAACATGCGCTTTCCCCCTCCAAACCCATACCAATACGAAGTCAGCCTGGTGATGCGCGATCTGCGCAGCGGTCAGGTTGTTTATGAGACGCAGGCCGCGCACAGCGGCCCTTGGTCGGATGGCGAGCGCATTGTCCCTGCACTCATGAGCGCTGCGCTGAAAGACTTTCCCAACCCACCGGCCAAGGCCCGGCAGGTGAACATTGAAATCCCGCGCTGAATTTTGCTTTTAGCATTTGCACTGTTCGGAACCCATGCAAGCCACCCGTATTTTGGCCATTCGCCACGGAGAAACCGATTGGAATGTGGCCACCCGCATTCAAGGCCAGCTCGATATTCCGCTGAATGCCACAGGCGAATGGCAGGCCGGGCGACTGGCGAAGGCCTTGTCTGCTCAAGAGAAGATCGATGCCATTTACACCAGCGATTTACTGCGTGCTTACACCACAGCGCAAGCCATAGGCCAGGCCGTCCAGTTGCCCCTGCAGACGCACCTGGGTCTGCGCGAGCGGGGTTTTGGCGACTTTGAAGCCAAAACTTTTGCAGAAATTGCAACGGCTTTGCCCGATGATTCGATGCGCTGGCGCAAGCGCGACCCGCATTGGGCGCCGCCCGGTGGCGGCGAGTCTTTGGTCGCCATGCGTGAGCGGGTGGTGTCTACGGTGAACCAGTTGGCGGCCGGTCACCTCGGCGGCAACATCGTGCTGGTGGCGCATGGTGGGGTGATGGACATCTTGTACCGCGCGGCCGCACGGCTGGACTTGCAAGCGCCGCGCACTTGGGATCTGTCCAACACGGCAGTCAACCGCTTGCTTTGGACACCCGAAGGTTTGTCTTTGGTCGGTTGGGCCGACAGATCCCACATCGACGATGCAGCACGGGATGAGACAAGCGCCTGAAAAGCACTTGAGCAGCACTTGAACAGGGCTTGACCAGCGCCTTGTCAGGTCCCAAATGATTTCGGCGGTGTCACACCCAGATGTTTGAAGGCGGCCAGCGTCGCCATGCGACCTCGCGGCGTACGTTGCAAATAGCCCTGCTGAATCAGGTACGGCTCGATCACATCTTCAATCGTGTCGCGCTCCTCGCCAATGCTGGCAGCAATATTGTCCAACCCGACAGGGCCGCCATCAAAGCGGTGGATCACCGCCTCCAGCAATTTGCGGTCCATCAGGTCGAAGCCTTCCGGGTCCACGTCCAGCATGGTCAGCGCTTTTTTGGCGATGTCTTGGTCAATACGCCCTTTTCCCTTGACGTCGGCATAGTCGCGCACCCGGCGCAGCAAGCGGTTGGCAATGCGCGGCGTGCCGCGTGAGCGGCGTGCAATTTCAAAACCACCGGCTTCGTCCATGGGCGTTTTAAGCAAACCCGCACTGCGTTTGACGATGCGCGCCAACTCTTCAGGCGTATAGAACTCCAAGCGCGACACGATGCCAAAGCGGTCGCGCAGCGGGTTGGTCAGCATGCCGGCACGGGTCGTGGCGCCCACAAGCGTGAAAGGCTGCAGGTCGAGCTTGATGCTGCGCGCGGCGGGGCCTTCGCCGATCATGATATCGATCTGATAATCCTCCAGGGCAGGGTACAAAATCTCTTCCACCACCGGGGACAAGCGGTGGATCTCGTCAATGAAGAGCACATCGTTTTTTTCAAGGTTGGTCAACAAGGCGGCCAGGTCTTTGGGTTTTTCAAGCACCGGACCGCTGGTCTGGCGCAAGTTCACGCCCAGCTCGGCGGCAATGATGTGGCTGAGTGTCGTCTTGCCCAAGCCCGGCGGGCCAAACAGCAGCACATGGTCCAGCGGCTCGGAGCGCATGCGCGCAGCACTGATGAAAATTTCCAATTGCTCGCGGACCTTCACCTGGCCCACGTATTCATCCAGCAGTTTGGGGCGCAAAGCGCGTTCAATGGCTTCTTCCTGCGGTGTTTCAGGCACCGCAGAAACCATGCGTTTTTCAGGCGCGGGGGCAAAGTCGTCGATTTGAATGCTCATGTGTGTGATTACTTTGTCAAAGCCTTCAGGGCCAACTTGATGCCGTCACTGACCCCGACATCGGCGGGCAGGTTTTTCAGGGCGGCCGCCGCTTCTTTGTCGCTGTAACCCAGCGCCAGCAGGGCTTGTTGGATATCGCCATGGGCATCGCCGGCGTGCGCCGTGAACAAACCGATGTCGCCGCCCAACTTGCCTTTGAGCTCGAGCAACAAACGCTCGGCGGTTTTTTTGCCAATACCGGGGACCTTGACCAGTCGACCCGCCTCTTGCACAGTCACCGCATGGGCCAAATCGGCCACGCTCATGCCTGACAGCACCCCCAACGCAGTGCGGGGACCGACACCGGAAATTTTGATCAACTGGCGAAAGGCATCCCGTTCGACGGCGCCGCTGAAACCGTACAAAATTTGGGCATCTTCACGCACCACAAAATGGGTCAGCAGACTGACCTTTTCACCCAGGGCGGGCAGGTTGTAAAAGGTGCTCATTGGCACATTCACTTCGTAGCCCACGCCGTGGCAATCGATCACCACTTCGGGTGGATTTTTGTCACTGAGAATGCCTGTTAACTTACCGATCATGGGGTGAATGCCTTCATTGCTTTTCTAAATGCCTATCATTGGGGTGCGACAGCTTGGTGCTGACCGCGCCTGATTGGGATTATCAACTTGATTGTCAGACACACCTTTACGCCGCTCAATAACAACCGCTTGTCCAATCTGTGCGGCCCGACCGATGCCCATTTGCGCACCATCGAAGCGGGCTTGCAAGTGGGTATTGCGCATCGGCATGAACAGTTCAAAATCGATGGCCCCAAAGCCAAAGCCCAACGAGCACTGGAACTTTTGCAAGCTTTGTATGAAAGGGCTGACCGCACGATTGAGGAAGAAACGGTTCAACTGATGCTGGCCGGTGACACCACCATGCCGACATCGGTGGAGGGCGCGCAAAACCTGACCACCCGCCGTGCAGACTTGAAGGCCCGTACGCCGGTGCAAGCCCAATACCTTGACAGCATTGCCAGCCACGACATCAGCTTTGGCATTGGCCCTGCCGGGACGGGCAAAACCTATTTGGCCGTGGCTTGCGCCGTGGATGCCTTGGAGCGCAGTGCGGTGCAGCGCATTGTGTTGACCCGCCCGGCTGTTGAAGCGGGTGAGCGCTTGGGATTTTTGCCCGGCGATTTGTCGCAAAAAGTAGACCCGTATTTGCGCCCTTTGTACGACGCGCTGTACGACCTGATGGGTTACGAAAAAGTGCAAAAAGCTTTTGAACGCAATGCCCTCGAAATCGCCCCCCTGGCTTTCATGCGTGGGCGCACTTTGAACAATGCCTTTGTGATTTTGGATGAAGCCCAAAACACCAGCGCCGAGCAAATGAAAATGTTTTTGACCCGCATTGGCTTTGGGGCCAAAGCAGTGATCACCGGCGACATCAGCCAAGTCGATTTACCCAAAGGGCAACTCAGCGGTTTGGTCGATGCTGAACGTGTCTTGCGGCGCGTCAAAGGCATCTCTTTCACGCGTTTTACCAGCGCCGATGTCGTCAGGCACCCCTTGGTGGCCCGGATTGTGGACGCTTATGACGCACAAGGCAGCGCCGCTCGCCGCCGGTTGGCAGCAGAGGACTGATCAGCATGGCCTTGAACCAACTCCAGTTGTCGCTGCAGTTTGGCGACATTCCATATGCCGCAAGACACCGCACCGCTCTGCCCCGCCACAAAGTCAGCCGCTGGATTCGGCATGCCTTGAGCGATGACGCCCAAATCACGGTGCGCATTGTGAATGCCGAAGAAGGCCAACGCCTGAACAGGGATTTTCGCCAAAAGGATTACCCCACCAACGTCTTGACCTTTGACTATGCGCAAGCGACACAAGAAAGCCCATGGGTGATGGCCGACTTGGTGCTGTGCGCACCGGTGGTGGCCCAAGAAGCCAAAGCGCAGGGCAAAACGCTGCAGGCCCATTACGCCCATCTGCTGGTCCACGGGACTTTGCATGCGCAGGGCTGGGACCACGAAACCTCTGATGCCGATGCCGACGAAATGGAAGACTACGAGATCGCCATCTTGAAGGAAATGGGCCTGCGCAACCCCTACGCTTGACGGCCGATCAAGGCCGTTTTCAGCGGCCCAGCGCGTCTTCCATCAAGCGCACTTTCACGCTGCGGCCCTTGACTTTGCCATCCGACAATTTGGCCACCGCCTGTTTGGCGATGCTGCGCGCCACCGCCACATAAGTGGAAAATTCGTTGACGTTGATTTTGCCGACTTGCTCGCGGGTGAAGCCGGCTTCGCCTGTCAAAGCGCCAAGCACATCACCGGCACGGATTTTTTCTTTGCGGCCACCCACAATTTGCAAGGTGGCCATGGGTGGACGCAAAACCCCGCCCGCGGCAGGTGTCAGACTGGCCAATGGCATCCAGACCGACTCGCGCCCCTGCAGCTGCTCGATCTTGCCCACGCTGCCCATTTCGTCCATGCTGGACAAGCTGATGGCCAGGCCCTCGGCGTCGCCCCGACCGGTCCGGCCAATGCGGTGAATGTGCACTTCCGAATCCGGCGTCACATCCACATTGATCACCGCTTCAAGTTGCGCCACATCCAGGCCGCGCGCAGCCACGTCTGTCGCCACCAACACCGAGCAGCTGCGGTTGGCAAACTGAATCAAAACCTGGTCACGCTCGCGCTGGTCCAGCTCGCCGTACAAGGCCAGCGCGCTGAAACCCTGCGCCTGCAGCACCGCCACCAAGTCGCGGCATTGCTGCTTGGTATTGCAAAACGCCAGCGTCGATTCGGGGCGAAAGTGGTTCAGCACCTGCGACACCGCATTCAGCCGTTCGCCTTCTTTGACTTGCACAAACAGTTGGCGGATTTTGGTGGCACTGTGCTGCGCCTGCACCGTCACGGTTTGCGGGTTGCGCATGAATTGGCTGGCCAATTTGGCAATCTCTTCAGGGTAAGTGGCCGAAAACAACAGAGTCTGCCGGTCTTTGGCACATTGTTTGACGACCTTGGCGATGTCTTCCATAAAGCCCATGTCCAGCATGCGATCGGCTTCGTCCAGCACCAAAGTTTTGACGGCGTGCAAACCCAGCGATCCGCGCTCCAAGTGATCCAAGATGCGGCCCGGGGTGCCAACCACCACATGCGCGCCATGCTCCAAGCTGATGACCTGGCCGCGCAGCGGCACGCCACCGCACAAAGTGACCACTTTGATGTTGCCGGTGGCTCGCGCCAGACGGCGAATTTCTTGCGTCACCTGGTCGGCCAACTCGCGGGTCGGACACAGCACCAGCGCCTGAACGGCCATATCGGTGGCTTGCAATTTTTCCACCAGCGGCAGGCCAAAAGCAGCTGTTTTACCGCTGCCGGTGCTGGCTTGGGCGATCAGGTCCTGGCCCGCCAGCGTCAACGGCAGGCTGGCCGCCTGGATGGGCGTCATGGCGGTGTAGCCCAGCTGGGTCAGGTTGGCCACGGCGGTGGCCGAAAGATTCAAACGAGAAAAATCAAGCGATTCAGAAGCATTCATCCGCCCATTATCGGTGGCAAAACAGGAACGATGCGCATCGGAATCGTCACGGGCCCATCGTTCACCAGCGCCACTTGCATGTCGGCAGCAAATTGCCCCGTTTGCACCTGCGGATGCGCCGCCAGCGCTTGCAAAACCAAATAGTCATACAAACGCCGACCTTCAGCGGGCGCAGCCGCTTGTTTGAAACTCGGGCGATTGCCAGCCTGCAGGTTCGCTGCCAAGGTGAACTGGCTCACCAGCAACAGACCACCCACAGTCCCTTGGCCGTCCAGGTCCTGCACGCTGTGATTCATCTTGCCTTGAGCGTCACTGAAAATGCGGAGCTTGAGCATTTTGGCCAAAAACTTGTCAGCTTCAACTTCGGTGTCATTTTGTTCAGCACACACCAATACCAACAACCCCGGTCCAATGCGGCCGATGGTGTCGCCATCGACACGCACGCTGGCTTCGCTCACGCGTTGGATGACCCCGATCAAATCAAGTCCCGCGGTTCGTTGAAATGCGCTTCGACATCAGAGGGCAACAACTGGATGGTGGCGCGCAAACCGGGCACCGCGCTCATCAAGGCCTGCTCCACACTGGAACGCACTGCAGCAGCACGGCCCAAGGTCCAGCTGGCGGGCATGTGCATGTGCATGTCGACAAAACGGCGCTGACCTGCCTTGCGGGTGGTGACATGGTCAAAACGAATGATGTCAATTTCGCCGCGCTGGTGTGAGAAGTCCGTCAAAATTATTTGAATGTCGGCCAGAATTTCGGGCTCCAAGGCTTCATCCATCAAGCCCTGCGAGGAGCGCCAAATCAGATGCCAACCTTCTTTCAAAATATTCAAAGCCACGCCCATAGCGACCACCGCATCCAGCCACAACCAGCCCGTGAAATGCACCAAGCTGATGCCGATCACCACGCCCACCGAAGTCCAGACATCGGTCACCAAATGCTTGGCATCCGCCTCCAATGCAATCGACCGATGGGTTTTGGCCGCACCGAACATGACCCAGGCCAAAAACCCATTCAGCGCTGAACTGGCCACTGACAGGGCCAAGCCCCAGCCTACTTGCGCCAATGGCTGGGGATCGAATACCCTGTGCCCAGCGGCCCAAATGATGCCCAAGGCTGCAACAATGATCAAAATGCCTTCAAAGCCGGACGAAAAATACTCGGCTTTGTGGTGCCCATAAGGGTGGTCCTCATCGGGCGGCAGGGCTGCCACGGTGACCATCATCAAACCAAAAATAGCACTGGCCAAATTGACCAGCGACTCCATGGCATCGGACAGCAAACCCACCGAGTCGGTGATGTACCAAGCCAGGGTTTTGAGGGTGATCGTCACCACCGCCACAACCACAGAGGCCCACAGCATGCCGCGGGGGGACAACAAGAGCGCGCGGGTCACTGGGTTCATGCGCTCAACTCAGTTTCACGCGGGCAAATTTGCGCTTACCGACTTGCACCACGTAAGTGCCCGCTTCGAGTTTCAGGCCCTTGTCGCTGACGACCACCGAGTCCACCCGAACGCCACCGCCTTCGACCAGGCGACCGGCTTCGGTGGTGGACGGTGCCAAACCGGCCGATTTGAGCAAGGCCCCAATGCCCAATGGCGCGCCGGTCAAAGACACCTCAGGAATCTCGTCGGGCACGCCGCCTTTGCTGCGGTTGATGAAATCCTGCTCTGCCGCCTCGGCCGCAAGCGCGCCATGAAAACGTGCAGTAATTTCTTTGGCGAGCGCCACTTTGGCGTCCTTGGGGTTGCGCCCGGCTTCCACCTCTTTTTTCAAGGCTTCGATCTCGGCCATCGACTTGAAAGACAGCAGGGTGTACCAACGCCACATCAAGGTGTCAGAAATCGACAGCACCTTGGCAAACATGGTGTTGGGCTCCTCGCTGATGCCGATGTAATTGTTCTTGGACTTGGACATTTTGTCCACGCCGTCCAAGCCCTCTAAAAGGGGCATGGTCAAAATGCATTGGGGTTCCTGACCGTACTCGGTCTGCAGGTGGCGACCCATCAGCAGGTTGAACTTTTGGTCCGTGCCGCCCAGCTCCAAATCGGATTGGAGCGCCACCGAGTCGTAGCCCTGCATCAGCGGGTACAGAAACTCATGCACGCTGATGGGTGTGCCTGCCTTGAAGCGGTCATGAAAGTCATTGCGCTCCATCATGCGGGCCACAGTGTATTTGGCAGCCAACTGGATCATGCCCATGGAACCCAAGGGCAAGCTCCATTCGCTGTTGTAGCGGATCTCGGTTTTGGAGGGGTCCAGCACCAGGCTGGCCTGTCGGTAATAGGTCTCGGCATTGGCCTTGATTTGCTCGGGGGTGAGCGGCGGACGGGTGCTGTTACGGCCAGAAGGGTCGCCAATCAAACTGGTGAAATCACCAATCAAAAAGATGACTTGATGCCCTAAATCCTGCAATTGGCGCATTTTGTTGAGCACCACCGTGTGACCGATGTGAATATCGGGTGCCGTCGGGTCCAAGCCCAACTTGATGCGCAAGGGCACCCCCGAGGACTCTGATTTGGCCAATTTTTGCAGCCAGTCCTCTTTGGGAATCAATTCTTCACAGCCTCGCAGACTGACCGCCATCGCCTCCAGAACCTTGTCAGTAACCGGAAATTTTGTAACTTGCGCTTGATTCATAAGGGTTTTTATCTGGTCAGGAAGAGCGCGGGGCGTTAGAATCGCGCCTCAACGGATACCTTATTTTAAGTGTCCATGCCTATGTCCTTGCTGTTGCGGCCAAGTTTAGTTTGGCTGTTCTCAACAAACACCTGATTGTCGATGGAAGAGTTTGTTTATTCCCTGCCAATGAAGTTTCGCATTCCGGTTCTGAACGTGTTGCGCGTTTTGGGCGAGATCGAAATTTTCTTGACGACTTACCCGCGGCATTGCACGGCCGCACTGGGTTTCGTTTTGCTCGGCGGTGGTGGTGGTGCTTACGCAGTGGCCAACCTCGGGCCTGATGCAGCGCTTTTGCCCGTGCAAATTGTCTCTATGCCTGTTGAGACACTGCAATTGCAAGCGCAAGCGACATCGCTTGAATTGCACACCATGCAGTTGTTTCGCAGTGAAATTACCCGCACCTCCGATACGCCCGAGAGCTTGTTGCGTCGTTTGGCTATCGTAGACCCCAAAGCGGTCAGCTTTCTGCGCAAGAACGCATTGGCCAAAGACGGCCTGGGCCGCGCAGGACGCAACATCAGCGCGCAGGCCAATGAACGTCAAGAATTGCTGTCGCTCACGACGCGGTGGTTGCGCAGTGAAACCGATACGGTCTTTCAGCGTTTGACGATCAAGCGCACACCTGAAGGCTTTACCGCCCTCCAAGAAACAGCGCCTTTGGTTGCCAACACACAGTATTCCGGCGCCGTGGTGGAGACCAGTTTGTTCGCTGCCGCGGATGAAGCGCGCATTCCCGACAGCGTGACCAGTCAACTGTCCGACATCTTTTCTTCACAAATCGACTTTCACCGTTCACTGCGCAAGGGCTCGCGTTTCTCAGTGGTTTATGAAGCGCTTGAAGCCGATGGCGAACCGCTTCGAACCGGCAAAGTACTCAGCGCAGAAATGGTCAATGGTGCCACCTCTTTCCAAGCTGTATGGTTCCAAGAGGCAGGTCAAAAAGGCGACTACTACAGCTTGGACGGCAAGACCTTGAGAAACTCTTTCCTGGCCGCGCCTGTTCGTTTTTCACGCATGTCGAGCGGCTTTGGTATGCGGGTGCATCCGCTGTTCCAAACCAACCGGGCACACTTGGGGGTGGATTACGCCGCTGCCACAGGCACGCCCGCCATGTCCGTGGCCGATGGCGTGGTGGAGTTCGCTGGCACTCAAAGCGGTTATGGCAATGTGGTCATCGTCAAGCACAGCCCGAGCCAATCTACCTTCTACGCCCACTTGAGCCGGATCAATGTCATCAAAGGCAAAAACATCAAACAAGGTGACGTCGTGGGTGCAGTGGGTTCGACTGGTTGGGCCACAGGACCACATTTGCATTTTGAATTCCGCATCAACGGCGTGCACATCGATCCCCTGACTTTGGCCCGCCAAAATTCGGGACCTGCTTCGGTGGCCACACGCCCTTGCTTCAACAAAATGGCCGCCTTGGCCCGCACGCAACTGGCCTTTGCCGGCCAATTGCGTGAAAGTAACGTCCAGTAATTGCCAGGCCATCCCCAACGATACATAGGCCTGATGTCCGGCACGTCGTTGGACGGGATCGATGGGGTGCTGGTGCGCATTGAAACGGGCAATTCACGCCGCCAGCTCCATGTTGAGCAGCATGCTTTTTGCCCCTTTGACGAACTGTTTCGCCAGCAACTCATGGCGCTCAACACCCTCGGCGACAACGAACTGCACAAAGCCGCATTGGCTGGCAACCATTTAGCCCGCCTCTACAGCCAAGTCTGCACTGACTTGCTGAAGCAAGCCCAGCGCCCGGCCTCTGACATCGTGGCCATCGGCGCGCATGGTCAAACTGTTCGCCATCGCCCATTGGAATTCGATGCCGACCCCGACCAAGACCGGCCAGCGGTCGGCTACACCATTCAACTCAACAATGCCGCCTTGTTGGCCGAGCTTTCTGGTATGGATGTGGTGGCGGATTTTCGTTCACGCGACCTGGCTGCTGGCGGTCAAGGTGCGCCTTTGGTTCCGGCTTTTCACAGAGAAATTTTCGCCACGTCTGGTCGCACTGTGGCCGTGCTCAACATCGGCGGCATCTCCAATCTCAGCGTCCTCCAAGCCCAAGGCGATGTGATCGGTTTTGACTGCGGACCAGGCAATGCCTTGATGGATTTTTGGTGTCAGCAACACACCGGAAAAGCTTTTGACCGCGATGGCGCTTGGGCGGCGACAGGCCAAGTGAAAGAAACCCTGCTGGACAAGCTCATGCGCGAGCCTTTCCTGCAGGCCACTCCCCCCAAAAGCACAGGCCGGGACTTGTTCAACCCCACTTGGCTGGCTGGACATTTGGCAATACATCCGCCCGCTGCACCTGCGGATGTGCAGGCCACCCTGTGCGAATACACCGCCCGCGCGTGCGCTGATGCTCTACAGCGGCACGGCCGCAATGCGCAGCAACTGATTGTGTGTGGAGGTGGCGCTTTGAATCTGTTTTTGATGCAACGCCTCACGGCCTTGTTGCCCGAGGTGTCCGTGCAGACTTCTGAAGTCCATGGCATGGCGCCCTTGCAAGTGGAAGCAGCGGCCTTCGCATGGTTGGCCTTCAAGGCGATTCACCGCGAAACGGCCAGCATGAAAAGTGTGACGGGCGCTCGAGGCGCCCGTGTGCTGGGGGCCATTTACCCCCGGTAAGTCTTTAAAAACTCAAGCGGAGAAGGATGAACCGCAACCGCAAGTCGATGTGGCATTCGGGTTCTTGATCACGAACTGGGCACCTTGCAGGTCTTCTTTGTAGTCGATCTCAGCGCCAATCAGGTACTGGTAGCTCATGGCGTCAATCAGCAATGACACACCGTTTTTGCGCATGGTGGTGTCATCTTCATTGGTGATTTCATCAAAGGTAAAACCGTACTGAAAACCTGAGCAGCCGCCACCTTGAACGAACACGCGCAGTTTCAAATCAGGATTACCTTCTTCGGCGATCAGGTCAGCCACTTTGGCCGCCGCGCTGTCAGTGAAGACAATCGGCTCGGGCATTTCGGTCTGGCTATGTTCTGCAAGTGCGCTCATGTGTATTCTCCGGAATCAATATTTAATAGTATAGCGCGGCAGTAGGTTATTCAAACCAACAGCCCCGAGTAACGTTACTGCACTTGGGGGTATGACCTCAAGCGCCTTGTTCAGAACGAAAAAAAGGCCGCAACAGCGAACTGTTGCGGCCTTTTTTGTAGCAAGAAAGCAGGTAAAAAGCGGATCAGCGCTTGGAGAACTGCTTGCGGCGACGGGCACCGTGCAGACCGACCTTTTTACGCTCCACTTCACGGGCATCGCGCGTGACGAAACCAGCCTGGCTCAACATGGGCTTGAGCGAAGCATCGTAGTCAATCAGGGCGCGGGTGATGCCGTGACGCGATGCACCGGCTTGACCGGACTCACCGCCACCGTGCACATTGATCATGATGTCGAAAGACTCGACATGGTTGGTCAAATACAGCGGTTGTTTGGCGATCATGATTGAAGTCTCGCGGCCAAAGTAGGCTTGGATGTCCTTGCCATTGACCGTGATCTTGCCAGTGCCTTTTTTCAGAAACACGCGGGCGACGCTGGATTTGCGACGGCCTGTGCCATTGTTCCATTCACCAATCATCTCAAGGCTCCTTAGATGTCCAGCACTTTAGGCTGTTGGGCGGTGTGGGGGTGCTCTGCGCCACCGTACACCTTGAGTTTTTTGATCATGGCGTAACCGAGTGGGCCCTTGGGCAGCATGCCCTTGACAGCCTTCTCGAGTGCGCGGCCAGGGTGCTTGGCTTGCATGTCGCGGAAGTTGGTGGCAGTGATGCCGCCTGGGTAGCCGGAATGGCGGTAATAAATCTTGTCGATCGTCTTGGTGCCCGTCACTTTGAGCTGGGCAGCATTGATGATGACGATGAAGTCACCGGTGTCGACGTGAGGCGTGTAAATGGCCTTGTGTTTGCCGCGCAAACGGAGAGCAACTTCGCTGGCTACTCGTCCGAGGACCTTGTCGGTCGCGTCAATCACAAACCACTCGTGCACGACCTCAGCGGGTTTGGCGCTGAAAGTTGTAGTCATGAGTTTTCTTTAAAAGAAAGGTTTGTCAGGCCCTTTTCCACGGTCGGCGTTCCTCTTTTGGGAACCTCTTAGGTGGTAACTACCCCGCAAGTTGGACTTGCTGAGCCTTCGCCGCGGGGCCAATGAAACGCTGCGAAGCCTTCCATTATACAAAAAATCAAGGACGCGGGTGGAATTTGGTTACCATCAAGCCATGTTCAGTTATCGCCACGCCTTTCATGCCGGCAACCATGCCGATGTGCTCAAGCACATGACCTTGGTCGCCACGCTCAAACACCTGATGCAAAAAGACCCGGGATTGACCCTGATCGACACCCACGCAGGGGCAGGCCTTTACCGTCTGGACGGCGATTATTCCGAAACAGGTGCTGAAGCGCAATACGGCATTTTCAAGCTGCTCACCGCACTCGAAAACCACACCGCCATCCCAGAAGCCCTGCAAGACTACCTGGATGTGATTGCCCATTTCAACCCGAATGGCAAGGCCAAAATCTACCCGGGCTCCCCATTCATCATTCACCATTTGATGCGCCACGCTTCGCGCGACCGCCTCAAGCTGTTTGAAATGCACCCGACAGATGCCAAAACCCTGGCGTCCAACGTGGCCCAGCTGGATGCCGGTCGCGCCATCATGATTGCCCGTGAAGACGGTTTTGATTCCCTGAAAAAGCTGCTGCCGCCACCGCCCTCAGCCACCGGATCGCGGCGCGCCATGGTGCTGATCGACCCGAGTTACGAAATCAAATCCGATTATGGCAAAGTGACCAGCACCATCCAGGATTGCCTCAAACGCTTTGCGACCGGCACCTACGTGGTGTGGTACCCCATCATTGCGCGGGTGGAGGCCCATGACTTGCCCAAACGCTTGAAAACATTGGCCAACCAAGCTCAAAAGCCTTGGTTGCATGCCACCCTGTCGATCGGCCGCCACGAAGATGGCACCACCGCCGGTCTGGCCGCCAGCGGCATGGTGGTCATCAACCCGCCTTTCAGCCTGAAAGACAAGTTGCGCGAAGCCGTGGATGTGGTGGGCCCTTTACTGGCGCGCGGCACGGGGCACAGCTTCAGCCTGGAGCATTCCTGACCGTTGACAGCCACCTAGGACAAGTCCCTAGACCTGAACACACCATTAACCGACCGGTCGGTCGGTTAATGGTTATACTTCTCCCAGCGCCACCCGATGTCGGCGCAGGAGAAGCACTTTGTACACGCAATCTTTCAATGTCCCGGAACAGGGCGAAACACCATCAACCGCTGGCCTGAAGGCCGTGCCTAAAGCCTTGAGCGCGCAAGAATCAGCGCTACAGGCCCAGTTTGATGCCCGGATTGATGCGGACGGCAAGGTAGAGCCCCGCGAATGGATGCCAGACGCTTACCGCAAAACCTTGGTGCGACAGATCAGCCAACACGCCCACAGCGAAATCGTCGGCATGCTGCCCGAAGGCAACTGGATCAGCCGCGCGCCCAGCCTCAAGCGCAAGGCCATCTTGATCGCCAAAGTGCAAGACGAAGGCGGTCATGGCCTGTACCTTTACAGCGCCGCCGAAACCTTGGGCACAAGTCGCGACCAGATGCTCTACGCTTTGCACACCGGCAAAGCCAAATACAGCTCGATCTTCAACTACCCCACCCTCAATTGGGCCGATATCGGTGTCGTGGGCTGGCTGGTCGACGGCGCTGCCATCATGAACCAGATTCCGCTGTGCCGCTGCTCGTATGGCCCCTACGCACGCGCAATGGTGCGCGTGTGCAAAGAAGAAAGCTTTCACCAACGCCAAGGCTACGAAGCGCTGCTGGTCATGATGCAAGGCACACAAGCCCAAAAAGACATGGTCCAAGACGCCGTGAACCGCTGGTGGTGGAAATGTCTGGCCATGTTCGGCCCGCCGGATGCCGACAGCCCGAACAGCGTGCAAGGCATGCGCTGGGGCATCAAACGCATCAGCAACGACGATTTGCGCCAAAAGTTTGTCGACGCCACCGTCCCCCAAGCCAAAGTGCTGGGCGTGAGCTTGCCCGACCCCGACTTGAAATGGAACGAAGCCCGTCAAGCCCATGATTACGGCCAGATCGACTGGGACGAGTTCTGGGCCACGGTCAACGGCAATGGCCCTTGTAACAAAGAGCGCCTGGGCACACGCGTCAAAGCCTGGAACGATGGCCAATGGGTGCGTGACGCCGCCATGGCCCACGCCGCGAAACAAGCGCAACGTCCAATGAAGGTGGCTGCATGAGCACGCCATCGACATCACCCGCACTGAAAGAATGGCCGTTGTGGGAGGTTTTCGTTCGCAGCAAACAAGGCTTGGAACACAAGCACTGCGGCAGCTTGCACGCCTCGGATGCACCGCATGCACTGCAAATGGCCCGCGATGTGTACACCCGCCGCCAAGAAGGGGTGAGCATTTGGGTGGTACCTTCCAGGGCCATTGCGGCCAGCGAACCCAATGACAAGCCCGAATTTTTTGAGCCCTCGGGTGACAAGGTTTACCGCCACCCCACCTTCTATGACATTCCTGAAGAAGTGGGCCACATGTGATGAACGCCAGTTATCTCTTGCATCTGGCGGACAACGCCCTGATTCTGGGTCAACGCAATGCCGAATGGTGTGGCCACGGTCCGGTTCTGGAAGAAGACATCGCCATGGCCAACAACAGCCTGGACCTGATCGGCCAAGCGCGTTTGTTGTACCAACGTGCTGCAGAACTGCTGGGCAAGGGCGCCACCGAAGACTCACTCGCCTACTTTCGGGATGTGCCGGATTTTCTGAACTACACACTGCTGGAGTTGCCCCACAGCAACGCCCTGCTGCCCACCGCATCCAGTGACCGTGACTTTGCCACCACCATCGTGCGCAATTTTTTGTACAGCGCCTTCATGGTGCTGGTCTGGGACAAACTGCAAAACTCTCAAGACAAGCAACTGGCGGCTATTGCAGCGAAGTCGCTCAAAGAAGTTCGCTACCATCTGCGCCACGCGCGTGACTGGCTGGTGCGCATGGGTGACGGCACGGCTGAGTCGCACACGCGTGCACAAAACGCGCTGAATCACCTGTTTGCCTATACACAGGAATTCTGGACGCCCAGCGCGCACGAAACCGCAGCATGCCAAAGTGGCATCGGGATAGAGCCATCCACCCTGCAAGCCGACTGGAACACCCTCGTTGACCAGGCGCTGGCAGATGCCACTTTGTCCCGTCCCGCTGCTGGCGGTTTTGTGTCGACTGGCAAGCAAGCCATTCACTCTGAGCACCTTGGTTTTGTGCTGGCCGAAATGCAAAGCTTGGCCCGTGCACATCCCACCGCGACTTGGTAAGACCCACGCATGACAACCCCTCCATCGAGTGAGGCACGGCAAACACTGCACGACTGCGTGTGGGACCTGCTCGCCCCCCTGACCGACCCCGAAATTCCGGTCATCACGCTGCGTGAATTGGGCATCTTGCGCGAGGTGCGCGATGGCGCAGACGGCCTGCAAGTGGTGATCACGCCCACTTACAGTGGCTGCCCGGCCATGGGGCAAATCGAAGACGATGTGAAAGCCGCGCTCGATGCGCACGGCATTGAAGCGCGAATCATCACACAGCTCTCACCCGTTTGGACCACCGACTGGATGCAACCCGAAGCGAAAGAGAAATTGCGCGCTTACGGTATTGCCCCCCCGCACACAAGACAAGCAGAGCCAATCAATGTGCTGCAGTTTGTAGCCCGCGCAGCGTATGCACCGTCAGTGGCTTGCCCCCAATGCGCTTCTGTCAACACCACAGAAACCTCTCACTTTGGCTCCACCGCCTGCAAGGCCATGTACAAATGCCTGGATTGTCTTGAACCCTTTGACTACTTCAAACCTTATTGATACGCGCGATCACGCCATCACACCATGTCCGTAGCACCTCGTTTTCACGAACTCACTGTCACACACATCCAAGCTGAAGCGGCTGGTGCTGTTGCCATCCGGTTGGGCATTCCTGCCGCATTGAAAGCAAGTTTTGAATTTCAGCCTGGCCAGTTTTTAACCCTGCGCGCCACGATTGAGGGCGCCGATGTCCGACGCAGCTACTCCATCAGTTCAGCGCGGCACCACTTGCGCACCCACAATGAGCTTGAAGTGGGCATCCGCCCAGTTGAAGGCGGCGTTTTTTCCAATTGGGCAGCCAGCCAACTCCAAGCGGGCGATACGCTGCGGGTCATGGCTCCTGAGGGTCGCTTTGTCTCACAACGCGAGGGCGCGCTGCACCGGGTGGGCTTTGCTGCGGGCTCGGGCATCACCCCTATTTTGTCGATCCTTGCCAGCACCTTGCAGGAGCAGGCTGAATCCAAATTCACGCTCGTTTACGGCAACCGCAGCATGAACAGTGTGATGTTCAACGAAGCCCTGCAAGACCTGAAAGACCGCTATCCCGATCGCTTGACTTTGATTCATGTGCTCTCACGGCAGTCACAAGAAGCGCCCCTGTTTGAAGGCCGCATTGACGAAGCCAAAGTCCATCAGCTTGTGCGAGCCCTGTTGCCTGCAGCCAGCATGGACGAGGTGTTCATCTGCGGCCCTGAGGCCATGATCGAAGCCACAGAAAAAGGCCTGCTGGCCGAAGGCGTGCCTGCCAGCTGGATCCATTCCGAACGGTTCACCTCGACCACCGGGAATGCACTGGCACCCGTTCCACGTCAAAAGGCGGTGTCGGACACACCCGGCCAAGCACAAGGCACCATTGCTTTGACCGTGGTACTGGACGGCAAGTCACATTCACTTCGGATGAACGCTCACGAACATGTGCTCGACGTTGCGCTCGCATCTGGGTTGGACCTGCCTTATTCTTGCAAAGGCGGCGTGTGCTGCACTTGCCGCGCCAAAATCATGCAGGGCTCGGTGGTGATGGACAAAAACTTCACACTCGAACCCTGGGAGTCCGCTCAAGGCTTTGTACTCAGCTGCCAAGCCCGCCCCACCTCAGACAAGGTGGTCATCAGCTACGACGAAAGGTGATGGCGTGGCCATGCGGGGGGGCACCGATTCAGCGGCGGTGAACTTCTACCGCTTGCTTGCCGGACTTGACCATGCCTAACAGCAA
>Ga0209189_1001167_pt1 | contig 20018 bp, 19 predicted proteins | sample C_130820_EF_Meta_FD_187308 | JGI IMG/M metagenome (GOLD analysis project Ga0209189, IMG submission 187308) | Freshwater microbial communities from Lake Croche, Canada to study carbon cycling - C_130820_EF_MetaG (SPAdes) (version 3) | ecosystem: Environmental > Aquatic > Freshwater > Lake... | reverse complement strand
CCCGGTGATCGGCCACTTCCTGCCCTCGGGCATCGTCAACGACGAGGGGGCGATCATGCCGAGCGGCTACAACGTGCTCGTCACCATGCACGGCACGATCCTCGTCTTCTTCGTGGCGATGCCGCTCCTGATCGGTGTCTTCGGTAATTTTCTCATCCCTCTCAAGATCGGCGCCGGCGACATGGCCTTCCCCGCCCTCAACGAGTTGAGCTACTGGCTCTTCGCCCTCTCGGGGGTCGTCATGATGGCCTCCTTCTGGGTGCCCGGGGGAGCCCCCGGCACGGGGTGGACCGCCTACGCCCCGCTCAGCAGCGTCGCCGCCTATAACCAGACGCCGCTCGGCCAGACCCTCTGGTGCACCGCGCTCTTCATCAACGGACTCTCCTCGCTCACGGGCGCGGTGAACTACATCACCACCGTCATCACGATGAGGGCCCCCGGAATGACGATGTTTCGAATGCCCCTTCCCGTTTGGGCGATTTTCCTGACAGCGATCCTGCTCATCCTTGCGATTCCCGTCCTCTCCGCCGCCGCGGCCCTGATCATTTTCGATCTCAATCTCGGCACCAGCTTCTACCGCCCTGCGGGCGCCGGACAGCCCCTGCTCTGGCAGCATCTCTTCTGGTTCTTCGGCCACCCCGAGGTCTACATCCTCATCCTTCCCGCCATGGGACTCACCTCGGAGATCCTCTCCGTGAACTCCCGCAAGCCGGTCTTCGGCTACAAGGCGATGGTCTGGGCGATGATCGCGATCGGATTCCTCGGCTTCATTGTCTGGGGCCATCACATGTACGTCAGCGGCATGAACCTGACCCTCAGCGCCGCCTTCTCCGTCTCGACGATGGTCATCGCCGTGCCGAGCGCCATCAAGACCTTCAACTGGATGGGAACCATCTGGCGCGGATCGATCCACTACACCGTGCCGATGGCCTTTTCGGTCGCCTTCGTCTCGATGTTCGTGATCGGCGGTCTCTCCGGCATCTTCATGGCCTCCACGCCGGTCGACCTTTTCGTCCATCACACCTACTTCATCGTCGCCCACTTCCACTACGTCCTCTTCGGCGGCTCGATGTTCGCGATCTTCGCGGCGGTCTATTTCTGGTTCCCCAAGATGACGGGCCGGATGTTCAACAACACCCTCGGCTGGATCCATTTCTGGATGACATTCGTCTTCTTCAATCTCACCTTCTTCCCGATGCACAACCTCGGTCTCGGCGGCATGATGCGCCGTATCGCCGACCCTACCGTCTACGACTGTCTCCGGCAACTTCAGCCGCTCAATGTGGTCTGCACGATCGGCGCCATCGGCCTCGGCCTTGCCACGATTCCCTTCGTGGTGAATCTCCTGATCAGCCTCCGCAAGGCCCCCGATGCTCCGGCAAATCCCTGGAACTCCACCACGCTCGAGTGGACCCTCTCCCATCCGATCCAGCACGGCAACTTTGCGGTCACCCCGACCGTCTACCATGGCCCCTACGAGTACAGCGTGCCAGGTCTTGCCAAGGACTTCCTGCCGCAGAACGAGAAGGCCCCCGCCCACGTCACTCTGGAGGCCCACTAGCCGCGCTCCATGGGCACGGCCACCATGGACGCCAAGGGTTCCCTAGCGGTTCACCGCATCGCGCTCTTCGGGGCGCTCTGCACCTTCCTGCTGATCATTGTCGGCGGCCTTGTCACCTCAAAGGGGGCCGGTATGTCGGTGCCCGACTGGCCCACCACCTACGGCTACAACATGTTCCTCTTCCCCTACTCGAAGTGGGTGGGAGGGATCTTCTGGGAACACTCCCACCGCCTGATCGCCTCGGGGGTCGGTCTTGTCACGCTGGGGCTGGCTGCCGCCGCGTTCTTCACCGAAAAGCGCGGCTGGGTGAAGGGGTTGACGGTTGCCGCCGTGATCCTGGTCTGCGTACAAGGTCTGCTGGGCGGACTCCGCGTCACCCTCTACAAGGATGAGATCGGCATCTTCCACGCGGCGCTTGCCCAGAGTTTCTTCGGCCTGTTCCTGATCATTGCCGCCGTCACCGGGCGCGGATTCCTTGCTGGAAAATGGACGGGTGATGTCGCGGCAGGATCGCTTCGCTGGCTGGCGGTGCTCGCCCTGATCCTCACCTACTTCCAGCTCGGCATGGCGGCCACCATCCGCCACCAGCACGCGCCGCTGGCGATCCGCGACTTCCCTGCCGCCTACGGTACGCTGATTCCCGCGACCGATACCGCCTCCCTTGCGAAGATCAACGAGGAGCGCGCGCGCGACCAGATCGCTCCAGTCTCCGCAGGGCAGATCCGTCTTCAGCTGACCCACCGGGCCGGCGCGGTGGTGCTGCTGGTCGTTGTCCTCATCTTCACGGTGAAGGCGCTGGGCATCGCGCCACTCGGCCATTGGTTGCGCGGCTGGAGCCTGCTCTGGGTCGGCGCCATCCTGCTTCAGATTCTGCTCGGAGGAATGACGATCTGGTTCAACAAGGCGGCCGATGTCGCCACCGCCCACATGGCGCTTGGCGCGGCCCTCACGGCCTTCGTGATCCTGCTCACCTTCCGGTTGTTCTGTGCAGCGTCCCTCTCCAACCCAACGCCTGAGACCGCATGAACGCTTCCGATTCCGTTGTGGAGAAACAGGCCGCCATCCTCTCCGACATCGGGGAGCTCTCGAAGGCACGCCTCTCCTTCCTGGTTCTGCTCACCACGCTGGTCGGCTTCCTTTTCGCGTGGAGCGGCCCGATGGATTATCTTCTGCTTACAGGGACACTTCTAGGCACGGCCCTCAGCGCGGCTGGAGCCTCCGCGCTGAACCAGTGGCTCGAGCGCGACGTCGACTCCCTGATGCCCCGCACCGCCGACCGCCCCCTCCCGGCGCGCCGGATGCATCCCTCCGATGCCTTGATCTTCGGCCTGCTCTGCTCGGGGAGCGGCATCGCCCTGCTCTGGTTGCTGGTGAATCCGCTCACCGCCCTCCTCTCCTTCCTGACGATCCTCATCTACGCCGCCCTCTACACGCCCCTCAAGCGGTTGAGCGAGTTGAACACCCTGCTCGGCGCGGTTCCCGGCGCCCTGCCTCCGCTCCTTGGATGGACTGCCGCCACCGGGCACACGGGCCTTGGCGGATGGATCCTCTTTTTGATCCTCTGGTTCTGGCAGATGCCCCACTTCCTGGCGATTGCCTGGCTCTACCGGGATCAGTATGCCGCCGCCGGCTTCCGGATGCTGAGCACCCGTGATCCCGATGGGTGGGCCACCGCATGGCAGGCGCTCATCTACGCCGCGGCCCAGTTGGCCGTCTCCCTGCTGCCGGGCCTGCTCTGCTTGGCCACACCCTGGTACTTCTTCGCCGCGCTGGCACTAGGGGCCGCAATGCTCTTCCTTGCGGGGGATTTCGTCCGGAGGCGCGATGCGGGATCGGCCCGGAGACTCTTTTTCGCCTCGATCATCTACCTCCCCCTGCTGCTGGGAGCCCTTGTCGCCTTCCGCCGCTGATCCTTTGCCAATGAATGCCCCGCGTCGCCGCAACCAACTCCTGATCCTTGCCGGGCTTCTGTTTTTTGCGCTCGCCCTCTGTGCCCTGGTCGTGGTCATGATGTTACGTCGCGGCCCCGCCGTGGCTTACTGATTTCCGCACGATTTTTCCAAGATGAGCTCCGCTTCCTACAATGACGCCTCCCTGTTCCACGCGCCTCAGCTCGAGGTGCACGATGACCATGCCCACGCGCATCCCCCGACACCCCCCTCGATCTGCAAGCTAGGGACAATCATTTTCCTCTGCTCCGAGGCGATGCTCTTCGGCGGCCTGATTTCTTCCTATCTTGTTCTCCGCCAAGCCGCCGGGTGCTGGCCCCCCGATCTCGGTGACGGGATCGAGCTGCCCCCGATGCCGAAGTTGCTCACCGGCATCAACACCATCATCCTGATCGGCAGCTCCTTCGCCTACCACTTCGCGGAAGTCGCGGTGAAGAAGGGCAAGTCCGGTGCTGCTTGGATCCTGTGCGCCGCCGCGATGGGCGCGACCTTTGTCGGAATCCAGTGCGTAGAGTGGACCGAGCTCTATCACGAGGGGCTCTGGTTCAACAAGGGGGGCATCTACGGATCGACCTTCTTCACCCTCACCGGTTTCCACGGCGCCCATGTCTGCATCGGCGTCCTGCTGATCCTCTGGTGCTTCTTCCTGCAGGTGACCAAGCGGACCTTCACGCCGCAGCGCCACGTCGCGCTCGAGAATGTCGGCCTCTACTGGCATTTCGTCGATGTCGTCTGGGTCTTCCTCTACACGATCCTCTATCTGATCTGATCAGGGGAATCCCGTGAGCGATCAACCGCAGCGCCTGCCTCTCACGGCATGGGTCGTGGCTTTTCTGGCGGCGGCGGTTCTGATCTCCGGAGCCTTCCGCCTCTTCCGGAACTCCGAGCGCCGCGAAACCGACACGATGACTCCGATCGGGAACGTGCCCGAGTTCCGCTTCACCACCCAGGAGGGGAAGACCCTCACGCGCGACGATCTGAGGGGGAAGGTCTGGGTCGTCGACTTCTTCTTCACCCGGTGCCCGGGGCCCTGCCCGGTCATGAGCTCCCGGATGGCCGAGATCTCCCGCGCCCTCCGCAAGACCAAGGATGTGCGCCTTGTCTCCGTCTCGATCGACCCGACCCACGACACCCCCGCGGTCCTCGCAGAGTATGCCGCCCGGATGAATGCCGACCCCTCCCGCTGGATCTTCCTGACCGGCCCCGAGAACGAGATCACGGAGTTCACCCAGAAGGGGATGCTTCAGGTGCTGGCCAAGGATCCCAACAACATCCCGACCCACTCGACCCGCTTCCTAGTGATCGACCGCGAGGGTAGGATCCGCGGCAGCCGCAACCTTGATGAACTGGAGCTGGTTCAGAAGCTTTTCATGGACATCGGGAGCCTGCTTAGGGAACCTATCCAGGAACCTGTCTCGGGAGACTCACCCCGGAAGTGACCCTGCAGACCACGGACGCCATGAACCTTACCAAGATGCTCACCGTCTCCCTCACGGCCGCCGCCATGACCGTGGCGGGTGCCTGCCCCGATTGCGCCCTCAAGAGTTCCGGCGGGCTGATCGAGCCCCAGACCATGACCTCCAAGATGGCCTTCTCTTCCAGCACGTTGCTGCTGCTCGGCCTCGTCTTTTCCGTGCTCGGCCTGATGGTCGCCTACCTGATCCACTACTGCCGCCAGTACGAGCGATTCCGTGAGTACGAGGCCCGTCACGCGGCGCGGGCCGACGCATGAACGTCAACGATCTCCCGGCGGTCAACGCCACCCTCAACAGCCTCAGCACCCTGCTGATCCTCACCGGCTGGGTCATGATCCGGACGGAGCGCAAGCTCGCCCATGCCGCCTGCATGATCGGGGCGCTCCTAACCTCCGCCGCATTCCTGGCCTGCTACTTGCTCTACCACTTCCTGAAGGCAGGACATGTAACTTACTTCACCCACCCCGGTTGGCCCAAGGCGCTCTATCTTTTCATTCTGGGGACACACACCCCCCTGGCGATCGTCGCCCTCCCTCTGATCATCCTGACCATCATCCCCGCGATCCGCCGGCGCTTCGAGGCCCACAAGCGGATGGCCCGCTGGACCCTCCCGGTCTGGCTCTATGTCTCGGTCACCGGTGTGCTCGTCTACTTCATGCTCTACGTATGGTTTCCCTCCGTGAAGATCTGACCGGCGAGAACCGGCCACCCGCCGGTTCCGGGATCGAGCGGACGGGGATGCTCGACGCCTTTGCCCACGACACCCGCGATGATCTCCTCGTGCTCGCCATGTTCGAGACGCGTCCCTGGGAGCATGGGGAGCTCCAGCTCTTCCAGCTTCAGGAGAAGTTGAACGCCTACGTCTCCTTCATCCTCGACGGCGAGATGAAAGACAACTTTCCCCAGCTGCTTGGCAAGCCTGTCCGCATCGAGTTACGCACCTCCTTCGAGCCTTCGGAGCGGGCGCTCGGTTTTCTTGGCCGGGCACGGGACCAGCTTGCCCTGCAGCAGATCGGCCTCGAGGTCGTCGTGATCGGCGAGCAGGTTGAGGGATGCCTCGGAGCAAGCGGTCCTTCGGGAGGATGTTGTGGAGGATCATCCGCTGCACAGCCACAGCATTCCTCGCGCAGCGATGAGCGTGGCTCCTGTGGCTGCGCCCACTGATCCAATGTACTGACTCATATGGAATTCAGTACCACGACGACACGTCCCCGCAATGTCGACTGGAAGCGGGCGGCGGCGATCCTTTACGGTGACTGGGGGACAAGCAAGGCCTACGTCATCGGTCTGGCCTTCGCCGTTGCGGGATACAGTTCACCATGGCTTATCGGCGCGATGTGCCTGCTGACGGCGCTCGTCGGCTTCAACTACATGACCATCTGCCGTCATTATCCGAACGGTGGCGGCGTCTACGCCAGTGTCCGGCATCGTTCGGAGATCATCTCGATCGTGGGGGCGTTCCTGTTGATAGCGGACTACATCGTGACGGCGGCGGTCAGCGCCCTTTCCGCTTTTCTATATCTTGGAGTTCCCGGTCCCGAGTGGTTTGCCGCAGGTTCGATCCTTCTCATCGGCGCCCTGAATTACTTCGGTCCCAAGCATACAGGTGGTGCGGCCGTGATCGTCGCGGTTCCGACGGCCATCGTCGTCATTCTTCTGGGGCTCCTCGCCCTTCCGCACTTGGGGGACGCAGTAGCGCATACACAGCCACTGCACGGCGGGTTTTTCCATAATTGGAATGGCTTCGTCGCCATCGTGCTGGCGCTTTCTGGCGTTGAGGCCATCGCCAACTCGACCGGCGTGATGCAACTCGACCCGGGGAGCACCCTTGCGAAGCCGAATGTCTCCAAGACCGCCAACAAGGCGATCATCGTGGTCCTGCTCGAGGTATGCCTCTTCACCGCCCTGCTCGGGTTGGCCATGGCCGCTCTTCCCGGCCTGGTTATAGCCAACGGCGATGTGAACGCTCCCGGTGCCGAGGGGGTCCGCGACTATATGCTCCGGTACATGGCCCAAATCTTCGCGGGAAATGTGTTCGGCCCCGTGTCGGCTCATATTGCGGCTTGGGCAGTCAGCATTGTTTTCGGCGTGCTGCTCCTGAGCGCCGTGAACACGGCGATCGTTGCACTCAGCGGCATCTCCTTCCTGATGGCCCGCGACCAGGAGATGCCGCCGCTCTTTGCAAAGCTGAATGCATTCGGCGTCCCGAATGCCGGCCTTATCTTCGCAGTGCTTGTGCCGGCTGGTCTGGTCATCGCCGTGAGCGATATGTCCGGTCTTGCCGATCTGTACGCAGTAGGCGTGGTGGGGGCGATCGCGGTGAACCTGGGAGCCACGAGTACGGATTGGAAACTCGATCTCAAGCGGTTTGAACGCGGAGTCATGGGCATCACGGCGCTGATCATGATATCGATTGAGATTTCCCTCTTCGTCGATAAACCGAACGCCCGCATTTTTGCCTTCACCGTTCTTGCCATCGGGTTGGTCCTGCGCGGCCTTGCGAAGGAGAGCGTCGAGAGAAAGCGCAAGGCCGCGGAGGAGGCTGCCTTGGAAGCGGCCGTATTGGCTGTGGAAAAAGCGGCCTTGGAGCGGCCTGCGACCGCCGCCAAAATCATCGGTGAGATCCCATCGGCCATCACCCCTGTGGTCCGCACCTGCGCGGGTCCGATGCTCACGGCCGTGCGCGGCCTGGGGCGCACCCTTGATTTTTCGGTGAAGGAAGCGCAGGAGAACGGCCAACCGCTCTATGTTCTCTTCGTGCGCGAGCAGGCCGTTGTGGCACCCGCAGATCGCCGCAGGAAGTGGGTCGATGACAAGCAGGCCCGTGAGATCTTTGAGTCACTCCGTGAAAAGGGCCTCGGCGAGACGATCATCCCCTGCTACGCCGTCAGCGCCGCTCCAGCACATACCATAGCCGACCTTGCCTCGACAATAGGTGCGGAACGCGTCCTTCTGGGCGCTCCCCAGCGTAGCACACTCGTTCACATGCTTAGGGGAAATATTATCCGCGAGGTGGCAACGCTACTACCCGACGACATCACCCTCCTCGTCTGCGTCTAGATCCTCTGGGCCAGGGCCACGGCCAGGAGGTCAAGCGAAGCTGTTCGAGACGTACTGCTAGCTCAGATCTACACCGCTACGGACGCAAATTACCGGTGCACAAATATGCCTCCCAGTGTTATGAGGAGTCTGGTGGAGATTTTCTCTTCAGACCAAAAGGCTCTCCCTAAAACAACTCGTGTCCGAGGACGCTGAGGAAATAGAGCGCGGCGGTCTCCGCACGAAGGATCATGGGTCCAAGTGTGACGGGGATGGCTCCCGCCTGCAGGGCGATGGCCGATTCCTCGGGGGTGAAATCCCCTTCAGGGCCGACCAGCATGGTGACTGCGGGGTGAGAGGGGGCCTTCGCCAAGGCTTCCTTGATCGAAACGGCGCCTAGTTGCAGAGAGGCGATCAGGAGGAGTCCTTCGCGGGATTGCTTGAGAAACCCTTCCAAGGAACAGGGGGAGGTGACCTCGGGGGTCTGGTTGCGACCGCACTGCTTACAGGCTTCCAGTACGATCTGTTGCCAGCGTTCCCGCTTGCGCGATCCCTCCTCTTCGTCGAGGCGGACGACCGTGCGGCGCGTCAGCAGGGGGACGATGGTGGAGGCGCCGAGTTCGACTCCCTTCTGAAGGATCAGGTCCATGTTCTTTCCCTTCGGGACTGCCTGAGCCAGCGTGAGGGAGCAACGGAGCGGCGGCGTGACAGAGCGCTCTCCGATCCTGACCCGGCAGTGCTTCCGGTGCACCCCGGTCAGTTCCGCATCGGCCACCGATCCCTCTCCGTCAAAGAGGGTGACCTTGTCGCCGACCGCCAGTCGCAGGACATCGGCACAGTGATGGGACTCGACCGGGTCGAGGGTGGGGAATTCCTCCCGCCAGCGCTCAGGGGCCAGATAAAAGCGATGAGCGGACATCCGGAGAACGTTAAAAGCAGAATGTGAAAAGTGAAATGAAAAGGGTCGGCGGGAAAGTTTCCGATAGCCGTTTCTATAACCCTCCGCACCCCGAAGCCTGAAGGATCCCGGCCGCCTTGTGGAGGGTCTCTTCCCACTCCTTCTCCGGGATCGAGCCAGCCGTGATGCCGGCGCCCACATTGAATGCGGCCTTCCCATCCCGGATCTCGACCGTGCGGATGGCGATGTTGAATTGACTTTCGCCGTTGTAACCGAAGTAGCCGATTGCTCCCGTGAAGAGCCCTCGCGGGGAGGGTTCGAGTTCGCGGATGATTTCAAGGGCTCTCTTTTTCGGCGCGCCCGAGATCGAACCTCCGGGGAAGCAGGCCCGGAGTGCCGCGACCTGCGTGACATCCTTGCGAAGCTTCCCTTCCACCGTTGAGACGAGGTGAAACACCTGAGCGTAGCGCTCCAGATGAAGGAGTTGGCTGGCGTTCACACTTCCGTATTCACAGACGCTACCGAGATCATTCCGTTCCAGATCGGTGATCATGACCAGTTCTGCGATCTCCTTTGGAGAGGTTTTAAGTTCCAGCGCCGTGCTTTCATCCTCGTTCCGGTCGCTTTTTCTGGGCCGTGTTCCCTTGATGGGATGGGTGGAGATCGCCCGCCCGCTTATCTTGAGAAAACACTCCGGGGAACTGGAGAGAATCGCCTCGTCCGGAAAGTTGAGAAAAGCTGCGTGGGGTGATGGCGAGGCTTCCCGCAGCGACATGTAGAGTGGCCATGGATTTCCTGAAAAGGGAGCGGAAAAACGATGGGCCAGACAGACTTGGTAGATGTCGCCGGCCGCCACATACTCCTGGGCCGCGCGGACCATGGCGACATAATCGTCACGCCCCGTCTCCGGCCGGAATGAGGGTGGAGACGCCATCGAATACGACTCGGGGTCACCCAGTTCGGATTTTCCCAAGAGATCCGCCGCATCACCGATCCAATCTCCCCGGGTGTGGATGAAGAGGTTATCGTAAAAACCGAACCGGAAGGAACCGTCGAATCGGAAATAGCCGATGGCCGCACCGTCGGGAATTCCCGGATTCGGTGAGGAACGCTCCCGACGTTCCAACTCCTTTTCGAGCAGGTGCCAATCCGACCCCACCCCCTCCAGGATGAGGTCCGGTTCGCAGGCCAGAAGGGAGAGTTTCCCGGAGTTTTGTCCGGGGGAGGTTTCCGAGGAGGAATCGAGCCAAACGAAGTGTTTCCGGTGACGGAGACGCAGCGCCGCATCAATCGGGCTGGGAACCGTGTGGGGAATGTTTCTGGTTGGATTGCCGGTGCAGGACATGAAAGCAGGCGCCATCCGGCACCACTTGCCATCACCGCCCATTTTTGGTTCCTTTGCAAGGTTGCGGCAGTTCGTGCCGCGGCCCTCCATCCCTGCATCTCATGAAATCCCGATTCCTACGCTTCGTTATCCGTATTCTTCCCCTGCTGTGCGCCGTTTCGGTTGCCTCTCTCCCGGCTCAGGATCAAGGTGCATCCAATGGTGCAGATCCCGCGCCGCTTCAACTGCAGGAAAGCCCAACTCCCGGCAGTATGCCGGCTCCATCCCCCCTTGCTCCTGATCCTACATCCCAATCCCAGCCTGCGCAGCCTGACTCGGTGTCCGCTGAGACCGCAGCCCCGTTTTCCACCGCCTCCGAGCCCGCTGCTCCCAACCCCGATTCCGGCCAGGGATCCTCGGGGCAGAATCCCCCCCCCAGCGATCCGAATTCCCTGATTCCACCACCTGCCGAGCCGGAGCAACCCTCCCCGGTCAACGCCGCCGGTAATGAGGAAAAGCAGCGTCAGGAGCAGAAGTCGCGCTATTACTCCGTCAAGGTCAAGGCTGACAAGGAGGAGGCTCTGGCCTCGTTGCTGCAGAAAGCCGACAAGGCGAAGAACGATGAGGTGAAGCGGCAGGCCCTTCGCGAATATTACGATCTGCTCGCCAAGCGGATGAAGAAGCTTGATTCCGGACTCTCAGGATGGATCGACACGATGCACGCGGCCTATCTGCGCCGACTAGAGCAGGTCCGCGTGGAGCCGACGATCCCGGCCACCCCCCCCCCGGCGCCCGAAGCCACATCCACGCCTTCGCCCACGCCCAAGAAAAAGCGCAGAGCGGCGGAGGGTAACTGATTCCGCTTCCAGGCGGCACGCTCATGCCGTTTCAGGAGGCCGCCGTGGTCCTGTTCCGGGTGACGGCCTTGTTCCTGAACTCCGTGGTAATTCCACTGCTTGGGCTCTGCCTCTTGCAGAGCCTTTTCAACATAAGGATTCTACGGCGGTTGAAGCCCTCCGGATCCCCTTCCTTGGAACCTGCGCAGCCTGTTTCCATCCTTATTCCCGCCCGCAACGAGGAGCACCGGATCCATGACTGCCTAGCCTCGCTGGTATCCCAGGAACCGCCTGTGCGCGAGATCATCCTGCTCGATGACCGCTCCACGGACAGGACGGCCGAGATCGCCGCCGAGTTGGGTTTTCGGGAGGAACCGGGAAGCCGCCTGCGGCTGCTTCGGGGAGCGGAACTTCCCGAAGGTTGGGTCGGCAAGAACTGGGCCTGCCATCAGCTGTCACTGGCTGCGGATCCGGCAAGCACGCACCTTATCTTCACCGATGCCGACACGATCCACCTTCCGGGTTGCACGGGTGCCGCAATCACCCATGCGCGTGCGGTGAAGGCGGATCTTCTCTCGCTCTGGCCCGACCAGATCACCGGCACGTGGTCCGAGAAACTGGTGATTCCACTCGGTTACCTGCTCTTCATGGCCTTCCACCCCTTTTCCATCCTGACATGGCTGCAGGCGAAGCCGGAACGCGCCCCGCGGTGGGGATTTTCGAAGAAGCGTCTTGCCTCCATGGGGGCCGCAAACGGGCAGTTCCTTCTCTTCCGTCGCGAGGCTTACCATGCGATCGGAGGACACGAGGCTCTAAGGAATCACCTCGTGGAGGACATCGCTTTCGGGCGGCGTGTGGCCGCCCGTACGGGTGAGGGAATGAGGTTGGTGAATGCCGACGGCATCGATCTTCTGCAATGCAGGATGTATTCCGGACTGCCAGAACTCTGGGAGGGTTTTTCCAAGAATCTCCGACCCGTCTTCGAGGAGTCCCCCTCATCCTTTATCCTTTTCGGTCTCGTGGTGGGAGGGCTGTTTCTTTTGCCTTTTTACCTTCTTGTTCCCGTCATGGGAGATGACGTGCTTTGGTCGGCAGGGATAGCCGTGGCGCTCATCCTGGGCATGAGGCTGCTTCTCACGCTGCGATTCCGCACATCTTGGCTCGGTTTGATCGCCCATCCCTTCGGAGTTGGGCTGGCACTGCTGATTGCGCTGAACAGCTGGCGACTCTGCCTCCGCCGAGAGATCGTCTGGAAAGGGCGGGTCTACCCGGGCGTCACGCGGAGCCTGCTCGATTAGCCCCCTTGATGTGATTTCATGAAGAAATCCGAGCGCATGGAGGAGTTCATCGGGCGGTTGGATTCCGTAAAACATTCTTGCGGCCATCATCACCCATGCTTTCTCGGCTATTTCGAGTGCTTCAATTCCGGTCGTTATTACGAGGCGCACGATGTCCTCGAGCATCTTTGGATCACGAGCGGCCGCACGGCGCCAGACTATCGCTTTTACAAGGGGTTGATCCAGTTGGCAGGCGGGTTTGTCCATCTGAAGCTCCATCATGACCATCCTTCGCATCCGAAGCATGGAAGGCGGCTGCGCCCGGCTCGGCGGCTCTTCCTCCTATCGATGGAAAATCTCGCTCCATACGCTTCCCTTCACCACGGGTTTGAGGTTTCGACCGCCCTGGATCTTGCCTCGCGCTTTGTTACCCTCATCGAGGAGGGGGAATTTGAGCGCAATCCATGGGATCTTGCCGCAACGCCGAGACTACCTCTTCCCACCTAGGTGGGAAGTTTCCGTGATGCTCTGGTCACCGTAGCGGATGCGTGCCGAACTCTCCGCATCCAGCGTCCCCGTGCGCGTGGAATGGTCTTTGAGCAATTTCACCAGCAATTCCTTAATTAAATGAGGATTGGAAGTTGCAAAGCAAGAACGGGCAGTCATTAAAAATCGACTTTTGCCTTGGCGAACAAAACATTTTCTAGTACTAACTTTAGACTTTATGGCTAAAGAAGAAGCAATTACCACGGAAGGTGTTGTCGTTGAGGTTCTTCCGGGAACGATGTTTCGTGTTGAACTTGGCAACGGTCACGTGGTGCTGGCCCACATTTCAGGCAAAATGCGCAAGCATTTCATCCGGATTGTACCGGGTGACAAGGTGACCGTCGAAATGTCCCCCTACGATCTGACCAAGGCACGCATCACCTTCCGCACCGCCTGACACCCTATCCTCCATCAACCTAGCAACCTTATGGCCATCCCTGATTCCCTGACCCTGAAGAAAGCGATGAAGATCGCCGTCAAGATCGAGAAACTTCAGACGAAACTCCACGAACTGCTCGGCACCACGTTCGAGTTGCCCCCCGCCACTTCCGCGATGACTTCCCAACTCGTCGAGCTTTCTAACGCTCCCCGTCGCCGTGGTCGTCCTCCCGGATCCGGGCGCAAGGCCCGTGAGGGTGACGCATCAGGCAATTCCCCACTCGCCGGTCGTCCCCGACCCCGTTCGATTTCAGGCCCCTTGGCGCCGGCCGTAGTCAAGGTTCTTCAGCGCTACAACCGTCCCATGAAGGTTACCGAGATCCTGATCGGTCTCGAGCAGGATAACTATGTCTGGACTGCCAAGAACCCTAAGCAGACCCTATATGTCCGCATCGGCAAGCTTGCTGGCGTCAAGAAGGCTGGCGAGGGCCTCTATGTGGCCGAAGCCGTGGCCGGTGCCGCCTTCGGGATCGTTCCCGAGACGGTGTCTCCCATTGCCGAGCCTGCCTCGTTCTAAGAAAACCCGGATCCGGCTCTCCAGCTCCCTGCATGAGCGGCCGGATCTCCGCACCGAACCTCGCCTCCCTCTTTCGGGAGGCGGGAGATCGGTGGGGCGATAAGCCCGCCTTTTCATCCCGTCGTCCCGACGGGACTTTTTATTCCGTCTCTTACCGCGCATGGCGTGACCGCGCGCTTGCCCTGGCCGAGGCTCTGATCGCGCTGGGCGTCGGAGACCTCGACCATGTGGCGATCCTCTCCGACAACCGCTTCGAGTGGATCCTGGCCGATGCGGCGATCCTCTTCTGTGGTGCGGCCGACGTTCCGCGAGCCGCGGACATCACGCCCGCCGAGATCAGCTACATCCTCGGGCATGCCGATGTCGGCGTGGTCTTCGTCGAGAATGCCAACGTGCTCGCCAAGGTAGTGCCGCTCCTGCCTGGGCTTCCGGGGATCCGCCATCTCATCGTGATGGATCCCTTATGGAGTGGGAGTCTGAGTGGGAGTCCATCGTCCAATGACGACAGAACCCTCCGCCTAGCCGATCTGGAGGAACGGGGAGCCCGGCTCCGACAGCGAGGAAGCCGCCTCGCCGAGGATAGGATCAGTGGGGTATTGCCCGACGATCTCTTCACCATCATCTACACCTCGGGGACAACAGGAACGCCGAAGGGAGTCCAGCTAACCCATGCCGCCATGGCCTCGCAGGTGAGAAATCTCCACTTTGATCTGAGTCCTTCCGACCGATCGCTCTCGATTCTTCCCGTCTGGCACAGCTTTGAACGGGTTTTCGAGGTCATCTCGATCGCTGCGGGCCTGGAGACTTGCTACACCTCGCTCCGGCATCTCGGGGAAGATCTCAAGACCGTCCGCCCGACGATCATGGCCTCCGCCCCGCGACTCTGGGAGGGGCTTTACCAGCGCGTGATTTCGGGAGTGCAAAAGGCTCCCCCCTTACGACGTGGGCTCTTCCGCGTAGCCCGATTTACCGCGCACGCCGTGCGTACTGCCCGTTCCTTTTTCGCGGGACAGGAGCTTGATTTCATGGGACGAAGCATCATCGCCACGGCTCTCCTGGCGCTACGGCATGCGGTTTCCTGGCTTATTCTGATCATCCCGTTTCTCCTGCTCGACCGGATCGTCCTCTCCAAGCTCCGGGCGGCTGTCGGAGGGCGTCTCCGGGGGACGATTTCCGGTGGAGGTGCCCTGCCGCCCCATGTCGATGCCTTCTTCAACGATATCGGGATCCCCGTGCTGGAGGGCTACGGCCTGACGGAGAGTTGTCCGGTACTTGCCGTGCGAACATGGGAACGACTTGTGATCGGGACGGTCGGCCCGGCCTTTCCCGAAACCGAGATCCGCATCGTGGATCCCTCAGGGGGGCAAATTCTCTATCCCGATCCCTCACGCCGCGATCTCGGGCGTGGTCTCCGAGGGGAGATCCATGCCAAGGGGCCTCAGATCATGAAGGGTTACTACAAGGATCCGGAGGCCACGGCTCGGGTCCTGCGTGACGGATGGCTAGCCACGGGCGACCTCGGGGTCATCACCTTCAACGACTGCCTCAAGATCGTGGGGCGCTGCAAGGAAACCATCGTCCTCTTGGGTGGGGAGAATGTGGAGCCACTCCCAATCGAGTCCAAGTTGCTCGAGTCCCCCCTGATCGATCAATGCATGGTTGTGGGCCAGGACCGGAAGCACCTCGGGGTGCTCATCGTACCCTCGATCGGAGGATTTGCGGCAGCAGGCATCGCGGCAGCGAATGCCGCAGAGCTGAGCACCCGCTCCGAGGCGCGGGAGCTGATCCAGTCGGAAATCCGCCGTCTCGTCTGTGCGGCGAGCGGCTTCAAACCCTTTGAGCGCATTGTGGTTCTAGAACTCATCGGCAAGCCCTTTGAGGTCGGTGAGGAACTGACCCAGACCTTCAAACTACGCCGCCACGTGATCACGGAGAAATACGCCCTCAAGGTCGCGGCGATGTTCGGTTCCTAGCTTCTTGTCAGGGGCGTTGCCCGGTCGCATACTCAAGCCACAATGCAGATCTATATCGACGGCATTTTTTATCCTGAGTCCGAGGCGAAGGTTTCGGTCTTCGATCACGGACTTCTTTACGGCGACGGCGTGTTTGAAGGAATCCGGTTTTACAACGGCAAGGTCTTTCGTCTGGCGGAGCACATCGAGCGTCTCTACAAATCGGCCGCCGCGATCTGCATGGTGATCCCGCTCGAACGCAAGGCGATGACCGAGGCCCTGCTGGAGACGATTCGCCGCAACGAACTCAAGGACGGCTACATCCGCCTTGTCGTGACACGCGGCAAGGGCAACCTGGGCCTGAGCCCCGAGCATTGCCCGATGCCAACGCTCATCATCATCGCGGCGAAGATCACCCTCTATCCAGCCGAGAGCTACGAGAAGGGGTTGAAGGTCGTCACCTGCTCGACGCGCCGCATCGCCCACGGGGCCCTCAGCCCGATGGTGAAATCGCTCAACTACCTTAACAACATCATGGCCAAGATCGAGGCCACCCACGCCGGCGCAGGTGAGGGGCTCATGCTCAACGAGCAGGGAATGGTGGCCGAGTGCACTGGAGACAATATTTTCCTCGTTTCCGAGGGTGCCATCACGACCCCCCCGATCTCATCCGGTGCCCTCGCAGGGGTGACCCGTGCCGTCGCGATCCAGATTGCCGACGAGTTCGGGTTGGAGGTTTCCGAGCCGCAGATGACCCGTTACGACATCTACACGGCCGACGAGTGTTTCCTGACCGGCACCGCCGCCGAAATCATTCCCGCCGTGGAACTCGACAAGCGACCCATCGGTGACGGCAAGCCTGGTCCCGTCACCCGCCGCATGATCGCAAGGTTCCGCGAGTTGACACAGACGGAGGGCACGCCGATCTATTAAAGGAATTCACCCTGCATACACCCATGTTCTGCGACGTTTGCCAATCCAAGGAAGCCACGGTTTTCCTCACGCAGATCATCGAGGGGAAGATGCAGAAAGTGAATCTCTGCGAGACCTGCTCCAAGGAGAAGGGAGTGAACGATCCTACGGGGTTCGCCTTGGCCGACCTCCTGCTGGGACTTGGTGCCGCCCAGGAGATCGAGAAGAATCCGGCGGGTGCACGCTGTCCGGTCTGCGGTTTTTCCCAGGCCGATTTCAAGAAGACCGGCCGACTCGGCTGCAGTGCCTGCTACGACACCTTTGCCGAGGGTCTCTCCGGCATGCTCAAGAACATGCACCGAGGCAGCATTCATGTCGGCAAGGTGCCGGCCAAGCTCGCCGCCTCGCGACGCCGGGGGCAGGAACTGGCCGTGCTGCAGGGTGATTTGGAAAAGGCGGTGCGCGAGGAACATTTCGAGGAGGCCGCCTCCCTTCGTGACCAGATACACCGTCTGGAGGTAGAGGCCACCGTCGAAGCGGCAGAGGCGGCGGCTAGCGGGAAGTCTGACGAGGCTTCCGCCGCAAGCCGGGTCACCGAACTTGCCGCCGGAGAGGCGGAGCCGGTCGCGCCCAAGCCACGCAAAAAGTCGTGAAGCTCTCCCGCATCATCGCCAACACCGGCGAATGGCTCAGTGGGGCCGGTCCCCACGACCAGATCGTCGTGAGCAGCCGTGTCCGCCTTGCCCGCAATCTCAAGGGGAAGCCCTTCCCCGGCTGGGCCAAGAAAGCGGAACGCGTCGCCGTTCTCGAGGAGATCCGCGGCGCTGTGGAGGGGCTTCCCGAAATGTCGGAGTCCTTTTCCGAGAGGCTTGAGGATCTCTCCCCGCTTGAGAAGCAGGTGCTCGTCGAGCGTCACCTGATCAGTCGGGAGCATGCCGCCAAGGGGGCGGGAAGCGCCGTTGTGATGAACACGGCCCAGACCCTCAGCTTCATGATCAACGAGGAGGATCACCTCCGGATGCAGGCGATCCGGGCGGGGCTGCAGCTCGACGAGGTCTACAAGATGATCAACCAGACCGACACTGAACTGGAGGACTCGCTCGATTTTGCTTTCCACAACGACCTAGGCTACCTCACTGCCTGCCCCACGAATGTCGGCACCGGAATGCGGGCCAGCGCCATGATGCACTTGCCCGGCCTTGTCATGTCGGAGCAGGTCAACAAGATCATCAACTCGGTCAACAAGATCGGCCTTGCTGTCCGCGGCCTTCACGGAGAGGGAACCGAAGCGATGGGAAACCTTTTCCAGGTTTCCAACCAAACCACGCTGGGCGAGGCCGAGGAAGAGATCATCGGTCGTCTCAATAGGGTGATTTTCCAGATCCTCGAGCACGAGCAGAACGCCCGCCAGGTCCTGCTCCAGCAACGCCCCGAGACCCTGCTCGACCAGATCGGCCGGGCCTATGGGATCCTCTGCCACGCCCACTCCATCACCTCCAAGGAGGCGCTGAACCTACTCTCCTTCATCAAGATGGGGGTTGATCTCGGGCTCTTCCCATCCAGGTGCCGACTCCAGGTGGACGAACTTTTCATCGAGACGCAACCCGCCCACCTCCAGAAGGGGTTGCATGCCGTCAAACTGGGGGCCGAGGAACGCGATTCCTTGCGCGCCGCCCTGATCCGCGCAAAATTGAAGCAGATGCCGGAACCCGAGATCGGGAAGATCCCGACCAATGGAAACCCCGGAGCCACCACCAATACGTCCGGCACGACGACACCGAGCGAGGAATCATGATGAACAACTTCACTCCAAGGGCCCAGCAGGTCCTCGCCCTCTCCCGCAAGGAGGCGGACCGCTTCAATCACAACTATGTTGGCACGGAGCATCTCCTGCTTGGCCTGATCAAGCTCGGTCAGGGCGTCGCCGTGAACGTCCTCCAGAAGATGGGCCTTGATCTCGAGACCGTGCGACAGGAGGTCGAGAAGCAGGTCGGCTCCGGGCAGGAGAACAAGATGTCAGGGAACATCCCCTACACGCCCCGCGTGAAGAAGGTGCTGGCCCTCGCCGGCAAGGAAGCCAAGGCCCTCCAGCACTCTTACGTCGGCACCGAGCATATCCTGCTCGGACTCCTCCGCGAGGGGGAGGGGGTCGCTGCCCAGGTTCTCAAGAATCTTGAGGTCGACCTCGACCGCACTCGCAACGAAGTGCTACGCGAACTTGACCCCAACTTCACCCCCTCCGAGGAGGAGGATGGCGAAGAGATGACCGAGGGGGAGGAAGTTGCTTCCGGAGTCGGAGGGCCCTCCCGCAAGGAGGCCAAGACACCGGCGCTCAAGGCCTTTGGCCGCGACCTAACGGAGATCGCCCGCAAGGGGGAACTCGATCCCGTGATCGGTCGTGCCGAGGAGATTGAGCGTGTCATCCAGATCCTCTGCCGCCGCAGCAAGAATAACCCTGTCCTCATCGGCGAGGCCGGCGTCGGGAAGACCGCCATCGCCGAGGGACTCGCCCAGGAGATCGTCTCCGGGAACGTCCCCGAGATCCTCGCCGACAAGCGCGTCATCACCCTCGACCTAGCCCTCATGGTCGCAGGCACCAAGTACCGCGGCCAGTTCGAGGAGCGCATCAAGGCGGTGATGGACGAGATCCGCAAGAACAAGAACATTATCCTTTTCATCGACGAGTTGCACACCATCGTCGGGGCAGGTTCCGCCGAGGGGGCCATGGACGCCTCCAACATCATCAAACCGGCGCTCAGTCGCGGCGAACTGCAGTGCATTGGGGCGACCACGCTCAACGAGTACCGCAAGCACATCGAGAAGGACTCGGCACTGGAGCGACGCTTCCAGTCCGTGAAGGTCGAGGCCCCCTCCGTCGAGGACACCATTCTCATCCTCAAGGGGATCCGTCCCAAGTACGAGGCGCACCACAAGGCCGTCATCACCGATGCCGCGCTTGAGGCCGCCGCCAAGCTTTCCGACCGTTACCTCACCGGACGCTTCCTCCCCGACAAGGCGATCGATGTCATGGACGAGGCCGGTTCCCGTGCCCGCATCGGGGCGATGACCCGCCCCCCCTCCACCAAGGATCTCGAGGCCGAGATCGACCGCATCCGTGGCGAGAAGGAGGCCGCCATCAAGGCACAGGATTTCGAGAAGGCCGCCGCCCTCCGCGACACCGAGAAGAAGGCCAAGGAGGATCTCGAGACGGCCCTCTCCACCTGGCGCAAGGAACGCGATGAGCGCGAGGTTGTCGTCGACGAGGAGGGAATCATGCATGTCCTCTCCAAGTGG
>Ga0209189_1001166_pt1 | contig 20022 bp, 29 predicted proteins | sample C_130820_EF_Meta_FD_187308 | JGI IMG/M metagenome (GOLD analysis project Ga0209189, IMG submission 187308) | Freshwater microbial communities from Lake Croche, Canada to study carbon cycling - C_130820_EF_MetaG (SPAdes) (version 3) | ecosystem: Environmental > Aquatic > Freshwater > Lake... | reverse complement strand
TGGAACCTCCACGGCCGGAGCCGGAGGCGCGACAGGTGGAGGAAACGGCTCTTCTGCCGTCGCTTCAGCCGGGTCCGCTGGTTCCCAGAATCTCGGCGGCGGCGGCGGCGGCGGAGCGTGTAATGGTTCTGCGGTGAGCGCGGGCGGGGCAGGAGGCAGTGGCGTGGTCATCCTCCGTTGGAACGCATCGCAGGCACAGATCGCGATATCGTCTGGATTGTCATTTTCTCGCACTACAGTCGGCACTGACACTGTGCTGACCATCACGGCAGGCACCGGCACCGTCTCGTGGAGCTAACGTGGCACACTACGCTTTCATTGACAATCAAAACATCGTCACCGAGGTGATCGTCGGGCGCGACGAGGGTGAGGGCGTTGACTACGAGGCTCTGTACGCAGAGGTTCGCGGGCAACGCTGCCTGCGAACTAGCTACAACACGCAGGGCGGCGTGCGGCCAGATGGGTTGCCGGGGTATAGGCTCAACTACGCGGGCATCGGGATGCTCTACCGCGAGGACATTGACGGGTTCATACCGCCATGCCCCGGCGAGGGCTTTGTGCTCAACGAGGCGACGGGGACGTGGGTGGAGGCATAGCCGGTCACTCTGCCGCTTGTCGCCGTGACAATGCCACGCACGAGGAGCCTGCAAAATGCCGACGTTTTCTGCCCTGCCTGGCGACCTAACGATTACCCATGTAATCGGAGACGAAGTCAACTTCACCATTGACCTAGACGTCAGCGTAACGGGCTATACGTTCACCGCCGGCGTCTATGTAGTAAGCACTCAGGGCTTCCAAGGCGCAGGTGGTGGCACATCTCCAGGCATTGGATCGACAGCTTTCACGCCCACAATCACGGTGGCAAACGCAGCCAACGGCATTCTGACATGGGGTGCTGGTGAGACTCAGACTGCGTCGTTGTCTGCTGGCGTGCGGTATCGGCACTACGTGCGTTGGGTCGCACCTGGCGGAATCACTCGAACGATCATCTCAGGCGACTATATCCCGGTGGCTCCGTGAGCGACATCACAGTCAACGTCACGAACGCAGGGGCGACCAACGTCGCGGTGTCGTCCGCATCGACGGTCAATACGACTGTCGGCAACGGCGGCACGGTTAGCGTTTCCATTGGCGCGATCTCGCCGGGTGACGCTACGGTCGTATCAGGCACGGTGCAGGTTGGCAAGGTTACGACGCTCGCGCCCGGCAGTGCTGTCACTGTGGTCAATTCTGGAACAGCGTATTCAGCCACGCTGGACTTTGGCATTCCAGGCACGACCACAGATGCAAGCCTGTTGTCTACTGGGACTGTTCCAGACGCTCGCTTGGCTAGCAACATCCCAAGGATGGTCAACAATCTCTTGCAGGCAGCAAATCTGCCTAGCTATGTTGACGATGTCGTGGACGTTGGCGGCACGCTGCCAAGCACTGGAGAGACCGGAAAGATCTACGTCGTGTCCACCGGAACTGACGTCAACAAGATATACCGATGGTCTGGCAGCACGTTCATTGAGATTTCGCCCTCACCGGGCAGTACAGACGCCGTGCCGGAAGGATCTGGAAATCTCTATTACACAAACGCCCGTGCCGCAGCTGCTGCCCCAGTGCAGAGCGTTTCGGGACGAACGGGAGCCGTGACGCTTACGGCGTCCGATGTCGGTCTAGGCAACGTCAACAACACGTCCGACGCAAACAAGCCGGTCAGCACTGCACAAGCTTCGGCGGACGCTGCCGTGCAGGCGTATGCGATCCAGAGGGCTAACCACACCGGCACGCAGACCGCATCAACAATCAGCGACTTTGCTGCCGAGGCTGCGAAGTATGGGCCGGTAACCAGCGTAGTAGGCAGAACAGGTGCGATCAGCCTGTCAACCTCCGACATTCCTGGCTTGCAGGCGGCAATTGACGGCAAGCAGGTCGCCGGCAACTACGTCACATCGGTGAACGATTTGTACAACGCCGTAAAGCTTGCGGCTGGGACCAACATCGCAATCACATCGTCAAGCCAGACGATCACGGTTGCGTCAACAGGTCTTGGAAAGAACGATTCTGTTGATTGCGGATTTTTCTACGGTGTCTCGTCGCCCACGATCTTCATAACAACACAGCCATCATCGCAGACGGCTAGCAGTGGCTCGGCAAATTTCAGCGTGTCCGCATACGTTACGCACGACGGAACATTGTCCTACCAGTGGCAGAAGAAAAAAGCTGGCGGAATTACGTGGACGCAAAGAACTCTTCCGGCGAGCATTGATTGGAAAAGCGTTGCTTATGGCAATAATACTTTCGTTGCGGTTGGATATGGGGCTGGTGGCGGAAGCGGCAACATTGCAGCCACAAGCCCTGACGGCATTAACTGGACGCAACAGGCGATGCCAGCAAATCGTCAGTGGGCGTATGTTACATACGGCAATGGTCTGTTTCTCGCCATAACAAAAGGCCCGGACGCTGCTACTAGCACAGACGGACAAACGTGGACAACGCAAGCCTTGCCGTCTGTCACTTGGTCTAGCGTAACTTATGGCAATGGCAGGTTTGTAGCGATAACAGATGGAACTACTGGGGGTACAAAGAACGTAGCCGCGACAAGCACAAACGGAAGCAGTTGGACGCAACAAACGCTTCCCGCAGAAGCAAGATGGACTGGCATCGCATACGGCAACAACACGTTTGTCGCTGTTTCGCAGTTGAACAGCGATGTGGCTGCGACTAGCCCAGACGGAGCTACATGGACTAAACGGACAATGCCTATTCCTGGAGAGTGGAGTAGTATCGCGTTTGGAAACGGCCTATTCGTTGCGGTCGATTATTACAGATCACGCGCCGCCAGAAGCACAGACGGCATTTCATGGACTGAAAGTTCAATTCTGGGTGATGGCTGGACGTACGTTACCTACGGTGACAATGCATTTTTTGCGGTGGCGTACACTGGCACATCGCAGGGGTATGTTGCCAGAAGCACTGACGGAATTACGTGGACGATACATTCTTTGTCTGCTGGAACCAGATACGCAAGCATCGCCTATGGCAATGGCATTTATGCAGCTGTCTCATCAAACAGCTCTGCTGCAAGTTCAATAGCGTCTAGCGCACCAGGCTCTGCCGGTTATGCAAATGTCACAAACGCTACTGGCTCTGTGCTATCGCTAGCCAGCTTGACAAACTCAACTGACGACCTTGACCAGTACAGAGTGACGCTGACGTCAGATGTGGCGTCAAGCGTGACCAGTAGTGCAGCAACACTAAGAGTGTCTTAACGGTACAGCATGGCTAACAAGGTACAACCACGGCGCAGCTACACAGCTGGTGTCACGCCCGCTGCGTCAGAGCTTCAAGTTCACGAGTGTGCTGTGAACTGGGCAGACGGCAAGCTGTTTGTGAAAAAGGAAGACGGCACTGTACTAGCCATCACGCTCGGCGGCTCCTACACACTGCCCACTGCAACATCCAGCGTCCTCGGTGGCATCAAGGTTGGCTCGGGCCTAACGATCACGAACGGCGTGCTTGCCGCTACTGGCGGCGGCTCTGGCGGCTCCGCAAACATCGTCGAGGCGACAACGGCGGCGGGTTTCCCGGCGACGGGTAGTGCAGGAACCTTGTACCACGCGACTGATAGCAGTCGAATCTATTTTTGGGATTCCAGCGGCGTGTACGTTGAGGCGGGCACGTCTGGTGGCGGAAGCGGCTCGCTCTCAGCGACCGTGACCATACCCTCAACTGGCGACCAATACTGGGACTCCACTGTGCTGCTTCTCAAAGGGGATGGCAGCCTGACGGACAGTTCGAGCTATGGCCGCACGGTCACGAACTACGGAGCGGCGGCTAACGGCACTGCGAAGTACGGCAGCAACTCACTTTCGTTCAGCGGTTCGTCGTCCTACCTGCGAGTTGCTGGTAGTTCAGCCTTCTCGCTGCCGAGTGATTTCACCATCGAGACATGGGTTTATTTCAACGCTGCGCCGTCATCGTTTGATGGTGCGTATGGTGCGTGCATCATGGCGACTTACCCCGCAGGCAGTGGCGGGTGGCAGTTGCGGATCAATGGCACGTCGACAAGCTACACCACGATTAATCTCTACACGGGCATTACGGACCTTAACTGGACTGGCACGTTTGCCATCAATCAGTGGCATCACGTTGCAGTTACTCGGTCTGGCTCCAGCGTCAAAGCATTTATCAACGGAGTTCAAGCGGGATCGACGGCGACGTGCAGTGACAGCATGGACTCGTACTCTGGCGATGTATGGATAGGTCGATTGAACGCGCCGCCGTATTACTTCCAGCTAAACGGACTTCTTGACGACTTGAGAATTACAAAGGGCGCGGCGCGTGCGTTCACGCCTCCAGTCGCCACCGCTGCGATTGGAACCTACACGGCACCGCAGACGCTGCCAGTGGTGTTCGCGTGACCGACTCAAACATCTAAGGAGCACTCATGGCACTAAGTTTCCCCGGCTCGCCCAGTACGGGCCAGCAGTCGCAGCAAAACGGCAGAACGTACACTTGGACGGGATATGCGTGGGAACTAGTCGCCTCGACGGCGATAGTAAGCAGCGTGGCAGGCCGCACTGGCGCAATCACGCTGACTGCCGCCGACGTGTCTGGCGTGGCGTCATCATCTGCCACAGGCATCACCGGGGCGACCGCGATCACGAACATCGTCTCGCTAACGCAGTCGTCCTACGACGCACTCGGCAGCAAGAGTGCCACCACCCTCTACATCATCAGCGGCTAAATCGTGGCTATCAAGCTCGGCACAGCAACACCATCGACTTACAAGCTTAACTCCGCGAGCGTGTCCAAAGTGTATTTGGGCACGTCGCAGGTGTGGCCGGTTGCGTCGGCGTTTACACCGATGGCGGTTTTGCTCACGTCGGGGACGAGCTACACGGTGCCATCCGGCGCGACGAGCATGAAGGCATGGGCGGTGGGGGCTGGGGCCGCCACGTCGTCTGCCAACGCTGGCGGCTGTGCTTACAAGACGTGGACCGTGAGTGGCGGATCATCGGTTGCATACGCTGTTGGCCCATCAAACTCAGGCGCAGCCGGTGGCAATTCCACCGTGACCTATGGCGGCGTGACGATTACGGGCGGTGGCGGACGCGACACCGGCCCCTCGGGCGTCGGAACTTACTCAGGCGGCGACGGCGGCGCGAACGGCGGCAAAGGCTGGAACGACTGCGGCGGCGCAGTCGGCGGCAACTTCTCTGGGTCGACGACCGTACTGTCATGCACGCGAGTGCCAGCCGCAGACGTGAGCGGACTGCTGGCTGCTGTCGCGCTCGCCGGAGGTAAGAGCACAGAGGACTGCGGCACGACTGCCGCGTTTGGCTCTGGCGGCGGCGATAAATACAACCCGACCAAGGGACCGGGCTACGGCGGCGGTGCTGGACGTAACAGCACGCGAGCAGTTAGCGGCGCGGTCGTCCTGTACTTCACATAGGCAGCGTCATGGGCAACATACTACGCACTCCGAATGGCAACGCCGTGCTGATGACTCCACGCAGCGGCAGTCACTCGCTGGCACGCGCTGCGCTGATGCATTACTGGCCTCAATTGTCCGGCAACGGCGACGATCACCCAGCCGCGCTGCTGCCATCTGACGAGGGATGGGACGGCACGAACGCCAGCGTGGGCCTGATCGTCCGCAATCCAGTCGAGCGATTTCGCTCGATGTGCGCCCACCGTCCAGAACGGACGCTGGAAGAACATCTCGCAAGGCCTGCCTACGGGCCTCTTCCGCGAGGAAACTTCGCTCGTTACTTCCGCTTTGAGACTGAGCTTGACGCTGCCGCCGAATGGCTGGGCCTGCCGACGCCGCTTCCGCAAGAGGATGCGACCGACGAGGCGGCGAAGCCTGTGCTGACGCCAGAGCAGGAGGCCCGCGTGCGGGAGATATACGCTGACGACATCGCTCTGTGGGAGTCGCTACAGTGAACGACCACGAGACCATCACTGTCGCTCTACTCTACGCGGCACTCGCGTTGGTGGGGCCGTTCTTGCTCACGCGGCTCGCGCGTTGGGCGGCGAGCGACGACGCGGCGAGTCTGGCGGCTGAGATCGCTATGGTTGTTGACGAGGTGACGAAATGAGCAGCGTTCTACGCACTATCGCCGACAGCCTCGCCACCGGCTTGCAATCCGTGACGTGGGGCATCACGTCGACCACAGTTGAGCGCAAGAATTGGGCAAACGTAGACGTAGACGCCATGAGCACGCCTCGCGTGTTCGTCGTCCCAGGCGGCGCTGATGTCACTCGAATCAGTCGGACGCACATGCAGACAGATTACAGCGTCATCGTGTTTGTCGGGCGTCACGTCACGACTGATGCGGAGGTTGATGGCATGCTTGACCTGGCCGACAGCGTCATGCTCTACGTGCGTGCCCATTCGTTCGGGTCCAGCGTGACTTGGCCGACTGGAGTGACCAGCCCGCAGACAGTCAGTATCGACATCAATCCTGACGACGCTCTCACGGAGCGGAACGTCTGGCGAGCCGTCATTACGGCGACGTATCGAGTGTTTGAGGCGAACGTGCTGCCGACTGTCTAGGAGGCTTGCATGGCATTCGTAGGAACGAAACGTCGCGGTGGGACGAAGTTTCACTGGAACAAGAACGGGCTGAAGCAGCTGATCGGAGAGGCTGCGGCCCAAGCGTTGCAGAAGGCTGGACTGCAAGTGCGTCGAAGCACGCAGCGAGGCATGGTTGGCGGGTCAACCAAGACGGGACGCACGCCAAGAAAAACGCCAGTATTTCGCAAGTACGGAGAAAAGGACGGCCTTCCCGTTGTCGGTGCAATCATGGAAGTTGCACGTCCCGACAAGGTTTCTACGTGGTCGCCACGGGCATGGCTGCGAAATGACATTGAAACCGATTGGGACCAAGGCAGTAGATCCGTCGTCATCGGCCCAAGCAAAACGCCGTGGCTCAACCAGCTGCACGAGTTCGGCGGTGTTGAGCACTACTGGGTGGCAGCGTCGCTTCACTACAAAACCTATCGCGGCGTTTCCATCCCACAGAAGTTCTTGGCAAGCGGCAAGCAGGGGCGTGACGCCAGCGGGCGGTTCACAAAGCGACTGCGTGGCGCGTACGTTGGGCCTGTCGTGAATCGCAAATACGGGCAGAATGCCATCTACATCGGCTCGCGGCAGCTGCGTGGTCGTGGCTATATGGAAATAGGGCTGCAAGCGTCCTTGAGCAAGATTCGACCGTGCTTTCTGAACACGATCAGCAAGAGCACCTTTTCGGGCGGAAGCGTCGGTCCGTGACGGCATACCCGGTCTAAAAACGCCCTCTATGCCCATACCGTGAGCGAACCAGCCGCACCGCTGGCACTCGCACACGAGGGCATACATGCCAGTTACTCCTTCTGTCACGATCACGCTCGGCAAGGACGTGACCGTCACGGGCGTCACAAACGCTCGTTCCGCAACCGTCACCAATTCTGCCAGCGACGTTGACGTCACCAAGTTTGGCGACACGTCACGCAAGTTCCGCAAGGCGCTCATCGAGCAGACGATTGAGCTTGAGTGCGTTGACGCTCCAGGCGTCAGCATCGGCGGCACGTTCACTATTGGCGGCACGCAGACCGGCAACGCCACCTACGTTGTCACCAGCATCGCTCAGAGCCAGCCGCTCGACGGCGTCATTACCTACACCGTTTCCGGCAGTCGCACCGTTTCTGCCTAACACACACAAGGACTATCACGCATGGCTATCACGCTTGGCAAAGACGCAGCGTCTTCTCCCCCGTTCGGCACTGGCATCATCTCGGCGACCTATACCGAAGAATGCGAGACGATTGACGTCAGCAATCGTGCGAACATCGGCGGCTCTGCTGGTGCTCCCGGCAAGAAGGTCGCAAAGGCCGGATTTACCACCAAGATGTGGGAAATCGAATGCCACGATCCGACCTCGCTCATTTCGTCCCTTGAGGCTGCCGGCAGCGGGTTCACGGTAATGAGCGTTACGGAAAACATCAGCATTGATGGTGCCGTGACGTTCAACGTGACCGCCAAGGAGTTCTGATGGCGATCACGCTGGGGAAGGACTGCACCATCATTCTTGATGGTGGCTACATCGCCAGCGCTCGCAACGTGACGCTGACAGAGTCGGCACGCACTATCGACGTCAATCCATACGGCAGTCGCTACGCGGCAACCTACAGCACCGGGTACGACTGCACCGTAACCGTCGAGCTTAATAACGCTTACGACCTCGGTACGGCATTTGAAAAGATGCACACGGGCGGGACGTTCACTGTGTACGGCGGCGCTGCTGGATTTTCATTTCTCGCAGTAATGACCGGCATCAGTGAGAGCGATCCGATTGACGGCGTGGCGTCGTTCACGCTTGAAGGCAAGATGACTGACCCTAGATTGACGAGGTAGTGGGATGCGTGAGTTTCGGGACGACCAGGGCAGGCCGTGGCAGGTGGCGTTGACTATCGCCGCTGCCATGCGAGTCAAAGACAACGTCACTGTTGACGTCGAAGGGCAAAAGGTGCCGTTTGACATCGTGGACGTCTCCAGTATCGCCACGACTATGCAAGTGCTTCGAGGGCAATACACGACGATAGCTGAGACGCTCTACGCGATTCTTTGCCGTCAGGTGGAAGACAAGAAGCTGACAAAAGACGATTTCTTTGACGGCTTGCGTGGCGATGCTCTGGACTCTGCCGCCAAGGTGCTGGAACAGGAACTCATTGATTTTTTCCCGCCACGCCTCCGCAAGACAGTCGGTCTGCTAGCCGCCAAGATGGACGAGGCGACGCTAGAGCTGATGGAGCGAGCGGAGGCGAGTCTGGCGGGATCTGGGGAGCAATCTGGGAAGCCGCAGGCGTCGTCGGAGTCTACCCCGGCGAGTGGACATTCCGACAACTCATTGCAGCCCGCAATGGTCGCCTAGAAGCCGACTGGTGGCACACGGCAACTTTGCTGGCACAGACCTACAACATCAATCGAGCACAATCGAAGCCGCCAGCGGACGCCACAAAGTTTCACCCATACGTCAAAAAGCCAAAGCCGCGCGAGGCAACGCCAGAGGACTTGAAGCGGCTGTTCGGGCCTAACTGGGACAAGCACATCTAGCTACCGGAGACAATCATGGGCAAAGCCGGCAGCATTCGGATGGGCGGCGTCTTCGTCGAGATCGGCGCAGACGCAAAAGCGTTCTTTGCCACGGTCGGTGCCATCGATAAGCGGCTTTCCAAGCTTGGTTCATTCGGCGTTGGTGCTGGCCTAGCTGGCATGTTCAAGGCGTTTGACGGCATCAGCAAAAGCGTTGTTCGCGTAGGCAACTCAATTGCCGGCGTCGGCACAAAGATGGCGTTGCTCGGCACTGCGGTTGCCGCTCCGGTCGCATTGTCGCTCAAGCAGTTCGCGTCGTTTGACGACGCCATCCGTGCGACCGCTGCCGTCACTGGCTCGCTCGGGCCGCAAGGTGCAGCTGCGTTTCAGATGCTCAACGACAAGGCCCGTGACCTCGGCGCTACAACGTCGTTCACGGCTGTTGAGGTTGCCAACCTTATGACTGAACTTGGGCGGGCTGGTTTCAAGCCCGACGAGATCAACAACATGACTGCCGCAGTGCTGGACTTGTCCAGGGCGACCGGCACCAACGCTGCGATGTCTGCCGGAATCATGGCGGCTGCTTTGCGTCAGTTTGACCTTGGTGCCACTGACGCAGCGCATGCCGCCGACATTCTGACCGAGACTGCCAATCAGACGTTTACAAGCGTTGAAGGGCTTGGCGAATCGCTGAAATACGCCGGCCCTGTAGCGAAGTCGCTCGGGATGTCGCTTGAGGACACGACTGCGATCCTCGGTGCTCTCGGAAACGTCGGCATTCAAGGCAGCGAGGCTGGCACGGCTCTGCGGCGTCTGTCTGTGATTTCCGCCGGTGCTGGCGAGAAATTGCAGGATCTGTTCGGCGTCAACAACACGGATGCAGCTGGCAATCTCAAGCCGCTTGTGCAGGTGCTGGACGAGATCAACACGGCGACGATGAACATGCCGGTGGCTGAACGCACAGCAAAAATGGCGAAGGCGTTCGGGCTGTTGGGTATCACCAGCGCAAATGTGCTTTCAAAGTCAGCCGGCGGCGTTCGGGAACTTGCCGACAAATTGAAGAATGCTGACGGCGTGGCGATGAAAACAGCCAAGGCGATGGACGCTGGATTAGGCGGCTCTATCCGTATCGCCTTGTCTGCGATTGAAGGCACGCAGCTGGCTCTCGGTGACGCTCTGGCACCGGCTCTTATGGTCGTCATCGGGTTCATCGAGGACTTGGCGACGGCTGTCACGGGCTTCGTCAAAGAGAATCAGCAGATGGTCGTGGACATCGCCAAAGGCACTGTAGCAGTCATTGGCTGCGGTCTGGCGTTCTACGCTCTCGGCACTGCGATTGCCGTTGCTGGCGGCATCCTCGGCGCTCTATTGAGCCCGCTGGGGCTAGTGGCGGCGGGCATTGCTGCCCTGGTCGTGACGACGCCGGAACTGAAAGACTCGTTCACGTCCACGTTTGGCGAAGTGCAGTCGATTGCGTCCACGACGATGACGGGCATCTACGACGCAATCAGTGGCGGGGATCTGAAGGGTGCGATGGACATCGCCATGACGGGATTGATGGCGGCGTGGCAAACCGGCACCGCAGATCTCCAGTCGGCATTCGTGAACTGGTCAACGCAGTTCCAAAACGGATTCACCGACCTTGGCACTAGCATTGCGGTGGCATGGGAGCATATGTGGAGCCAGATCGCACAAACGGCAAACTCATGGAATCTGACTCTAAGCAATGAAGAAATCAAAAAGAGAAACGATGCAATTCAATCCAATACTGACCGAAACGTGTCAGCCATGGAGTCCGAGAACAGCCGCGTCATCAATGAACGAACTGCCGGCTCAAAAGCGTTTGGCGACAACCTTCGTACGTCTGCTGTCGCGTCAACGGAAAAGCTAGGACAACTCACCAGCAAGGCGAGCCTTCGCCGCACTCTTTCCAACCAGGGCGAAGACGTCATCAACAGCGTTGGTCAAGCCAAGACGATGGACGAGCTTCGCACGTTGGCGGATGAGTTCTTTGCCTTGCGTGACACGGGCATGCTGACTGATGCCCAGCAGAAAAAGTACGGCGAAGCCGTTGACCTCGCCTCTCAAAACGTAACGCCAACCGCGACGTCAGGTGTCATTGAAGCATCGCCGGGAGGCATCAAGCCGCCAAACCAAGATGCCCTTCTAAAAGCAGCGGCGGAAGCCGCCAAGCAAGTGGAGACGCAAGGCACGTTCTCAAGCGTGAACCTCGGCGGCATGGGTTTCGGTTCAACAATTGCCGAGCGTCAGCTGAAGGCGTTGGAAGGCATCCAAAAGAATACCGAGCAGTTCGGTGATGAAGGGGCGGTGGCAGCGTAATGGCAGATCTCGTTTGGGTTGAAGACGGCGACTCACGGCAGGCCACGATTGTCCGCAAGGGCAAGAAGGCGGCGTCCAACTACGTCGCGTCATACAAAGTCTTTGGCACGACTGACGACACGGTGTTGCATGCTGACATCAATGCCAAAGTCACGTCAAGCATGCAGTATTGGCAGTATCCCGGCGTCACGGGCATGCAGCTGCGTGCCGAGCAGTACAGCGTCAGCTACCTCGGCGACAACGCTTGGCAAGTCACGATCCAGTACGAGAAGAACGGTGCCGAGGACGGCACTGAGCCGCTGAAGCGTGCCAGGTCGTTTGACACGACGGGTGGGACGCAGCACATCACACAGGCTGAAAGCGAGACTGGCTACCCATCAGGATTCGGTGGCGCTAATTACCAGTTCATGGCGATTGGCGTTGATTCCAATGGCGTGAACGGCGTTGACATTGTGGCACCGCAGTTGCAATGGCAGGAGAGCTACGACGTGCCTGACGCCTACGTCACGAGCAACTACATAAAGTCGCTTGCGTCTGTGACAGGCACAACTAATAATGCCAGCTTCCGAGGCTTTGCGGCAGGCGAAGTGCTGTTCGTTGGCTGCTCTGGTTCGCAAGAATGGGACGACCAGAAAGGGCGAGGGCCGTGGAGCCTTTCCTACAGATTCGTCGCGTCGCCTAACGCAGGAACGGGGCAGACATTGCCTGCGAGGTCAGTCGGAGACATCACTGGGATTGAAAAAAAGGGTCACGAATACCTGTGGGTACGGTACGAAGACTCCGTCTCTGGGGCTAGCAACGCACTGCTGAAAAAGCCAAAAGCCGTCTACGTCAACAAGGTATACCGCGAGTCCAACTTCTCGGCACTCGGCATAGGGACAACATAATGCCACGCCCAGACGGACGCCTAGAGCCTGGCCAGCCGCTACGCGGGGCAATCAGTGCCCGTGCGTGGAACCGGGCGCAGGACGCTGCTGACTTGGTGCTCGGTGCGTACGCCGGCACGGAAGGCTCTCCCGGCTCGCCGGTGCTCAAACCGTACACATGGGCCTACTGCAAGCCGTCTGTGACAGTGGCACGCTGGGGCGTCTTGGAGATCACTGGCGTGGCGATCACGCCTACGTCGTCGCCAGGCGGTGCTACAGCGTCATTCGAGGAGATGCCGGTGCTGACGGGCGGCACGCCGTCCGCGACCACGACGGCCTGGTGCGTGGCCGTCGAGCCGATTGCGGCGAACGCTGTAGGCAAGGTGGCTGTTGGTGGCGTGGTGCAGCTGAAGGTTGCGGATCTCGGCAAGGCGTCTGGGGCTCACGTTTTGTGGAAGGATTCCAACTGGGCGCTGATTCGCATGCAGGCCGGCGTCATTCGCGGTACGTTCTCTGGCTCGTGGACGAAAGGCAGCACGACAACCGTCACTGATGCAGTCGTCTCTGGGGCGACGTACACGGCAAAGAACTACATCGCCACGCTGTCGGGTTCTGTTTGCCTCATCGCGTATGTTGCAAATGAGTGGGTGCTAATCGGATGGGATTGGCACAGCATGACCGACTACGACGCCACGAAACAGCAAGTGCTCACGCATGCCGCAAACGGCGGATTGGCGTGGGTCTCCACCACGGCCTGCACCTAATGCCACTCGCCACCAAAAATAACGCGCTCATCGTCAAGGACGGCCTGCTCGCACAGGACTGCGCGTGCTGCGGTGGGTGGTATTGCTACGGCGGCGGCTGCGGCTGTTCTGATCAGCGACCTAGCACGCTATCGGCATCGTTGTCGTTTTCTTTGAATCAGACAGCCTACGGTCAAATGCAAACAGGTGCTTTTGGTGGCGGTCAAATGCACCAATGTGCTAAATACACATCGTCTAGTTTCTCAGACGTAAGCAAGACAGTCTCGCTCTCATACACCGGAACAAGCTCTGACGGCGCGTCGTGCTCATACGCTACTCCAATTACTGGCGAATACTCGTTTACTTCTGGCGCGCCAGTTCCCGTTGGATTTGTTTACATGAGTGCCGTTCTTCAATGCACTGCAACAGGCACGTCTCTTTTGATTACAAACTTGAATTACAGCGCAAGGCCGTTTCGTGGCACAAATCAAGTGTACGTGCCGAACGACACGTTTTACTCAATCAAAGCGCCTTGCGGGTCGGAGTCTTACGAAAGCGATCTATTTGTTGTTGGGCTAAACGCTGCATTTATCAATTCTCCTGACGGCCGCAGCGACAGACAAAAAGTTTTTGCACCTCCATGCCCAAACAAAACACCAACATCAAGCCCAGCTGCAAAAGCTGATTACACATGTTCCTCGTTTGGTCAGTTTCAGTATGAGCTTGTGCAGTGGACGCCAGTGTCAAGCGACTTGTATCAGACTGTTGTGTCTCCTGTAACCGTTGGCACGCTTACCGTCACCGTGTGAGTCATCATGCCCTGCCGCCAAGTCTCCACCTACAACGGCCTTACTGGCTCCGGTCAATCCGGCGGCGGAGGCTACACCACCGAGGCGGACTGCCTCAACGCCTGCCGCGAGGGCGCGTGCTGCGAGGGCACGTCGTGCAGCGTCAAGCCGCAGTGTCAGTGCCAAGGGACGGGGCAGACGTTCAAGGGCGTGGGGACGACGTGTGCTGGAAATTCTTGTGGGTGTGAGGGATTGCAGACTGGCGCGTGCTGCGGCCCAGAGGACATATACACCCCATACGGAACTGGGCCGTACAAGAAATGCCGTGGGCGTATGACAGCGTCACAGTGTGCTGCAATCGGCGGCACGTTTGCTGGTGTGTGTTCAGGATGTAACGCAGATGCGGCATTGCCCTCAATTGCTTGGTGCAACCCACTCCCGTGATTACCACCCACCGTTCCAACCTTGAGGCCCGTTGCACCGAGCGTGGCTACACGCTCGACGAGGTGATGCCGTGCGTCGTCAGCCAGGACGGCGACGAGTGGACGATAGACGTTGAGCATCCGGCCTATCCGCGAGTGTCGCGGCTACCGGAGCCGCCAGCACCGCCCACCCACGGCCCAGGCACCGAGCTATCCAAACTGCTGAAACGGTTTGGCATCTCGCCAACCCCAACGTGCCAGTGCCGCGCCAAGGCGGCACAGATGGACGCATGGGGCTGCGACGAGGCCAGCAAGCCCGAGAGGATCGACGAGGTGGTTGCCGTCATGCGCGAGGAAGCCGCTGCACGCGGGCTACCGTTCGTGGATCTGGCCGGGCGGCTGCTGGTGCGGCGGGCGATTGCCAACGCCAGGCGCAACGCTTGACAGCCCTGCCACTCTAGCGGCATGGGACGCACTAAGCCAAAGCCGACACCCGAGGCGGTGATCCTGCCTCCAGACCTCGATGACGACGAGGAAAGCGCCGGGGGAGGCATCCCAGACGACGACGGTTGGATTCATCTCACAGCCCAGGAGCCCAAGAGTGAAGACGACAAGCCGAAGCGGCGGTCTGCTCGAAGACCTTCGTGACGCTATGGCAAAAGTGCGTCACGGCGGAAAGCGCTGGCATGAAAAGCTTGCACCGAAGCACGCCCAAGAGCTTGCCGCAATCAAAGCGGCATGGCGAGCCGGCGAGCTAGGCACGCGCAAAAAGACGCTGGCACGGAACATTTCAACTCGGTTGCGTGAGCGTGGCATTTCTGAAGTTGGCGAACAGGGAGTGATCGCATGGCTCGACGAAGCCTGAAAGACCAGATTGAAGAGGATGTGAGCCACTCGCAGCAGCTGGCGACTGACGCTGAACTAGCGCGGTTGCGGTCGGAACTGGCAACGTACCGAAATAGGTACAAGGTCGCTCTTTCTCAGATTGACCGCGAGCGTGAGCGTGGTGATGCACTGGTGCAGCTGCACGGCATTGAGGCTGTGAAGCCGTCATTGCCCAAGTCTGTCAAAGGACCGAAGCACGCCGCGACGATGGTCGTGCTGCTCTCGGACATCCACTGCGAGGAGCGCGTTGATCCCGAGACCGTCAACGGGCTGAACGACTACTCACTTGACGTATGTCAACTTCGTCTAAACGAACTCCACGAGCGGTTCTTCCGGCTGCTTGAGCACGAACGCCAGCTTGCAAAGATTGACCGTGTCGTTGTTTGGCTTGGAGGGGACTTTCTGAGTGGTCACATCCATGACGACACGGCTGAATTGGCACAGCTTGCACCGCTGGCTGCTACCCGGTGGATAGGCGAAAGGCTACGGGCCTTCATTGACGCCGTGGCCGATAGTGCGAAGTCTGTTGTCGTTGCCACCAACAGCGGCAACCACGGGCGCTCAACGGAAAAGCTACGAATCGGCACCGAGATGGAGCACAGCTTTGAGCAGCACCTATACCTCACGCTAGCCAGCAGCGAGAAGCGGAAGAACGTGCAGTGGCAGGTGGGCACCGGCTACCTCAACTACGTTGACCTTGATGGGTTCCTAGTCCGTTTCCACCACGGGCACGCAATCAAGTACGGCGGCGGCATTGGCGGCATTACGATCCCAACAAACAAAGCTATTGCAGCGTGGGACGCTGTGAAACGAGCGGATCTCACCTGCTTCGGGCATTGGCATCAGTTCCAATGGCTGCGAGCCGGTCGCTACGTCGCCAATGGCAGCGTCATCGGGCATTCGGCATACGCCACAAGAATCAAGGCGGCATACGAGCCACCGTGCCAGGCGTGCATCGTCATTGACCACGGACGCCACGAAGTGACGAAGGCTATGCCGATCTACTGCGACCGTGACCTGCGGACGCAGAAGACTTGACGCATGGAATACGAATTGAGTGACGAGTATTTAGCCGACGCACGCCAGCGAGCGTATCGCTACCAAGGGCAGTGGACCGGCACGGCGGGATCACTGGCGGCTGACGTCGCCAGACTTCTTATCGAAAGGAAACGCATGCAGGGACACATCACAAGCATTGAAGACACGAACGCACAGTTGCGAGCAGCCGTGGAGACTCGCCTCGCTGGCGGCTGCTGCGACGGTGGCAAGTGCCAGCCGGCGGCGGACGACGCATCAGAGCGGTGGAAGGAAATCACGCAGGCGAGCGCAGCCAAGTACAACGCAGACAGGGCCGAGCCAGAGGAGCAGATCCCGGTCGATTGGATCTTGCAGGGGCAGAAGGAGATGGAAGCGGCACCGGACGACATCCGGTGGACCGGAGATAGCATCCTCGCCAAGGATCACGACGACGTCAGCCCTGCCGAGAAATTGCTGATGGATGCCATTGACGTCGTGCGTGACAGACGACCGAAGTACGGCGGCCCGAAGCACCACTTCCGACGCACCATCGGAATGATCAATGCCGCTTTCGCTGACGTACTGAAACGTCCGCTCACTGAATCGGACTGGGCGATCTTCATGACGTTTGACAAGGTGGCACGATTCCTTGGGCCAAACAAGACGGCAGATGGGCCGATTGACCTTGCTGGATACGCAGCTTGCCTCGCAGAGTGCGAGTCGGCAGAGCCGGTCTAAAACATCTTCCCACCGGCCTAGTCTGACGGCATGGCACAAGATGCTCCATCCGCCGTCGCCGTCATCGACGCACAAATATCGTCATTCCTCGCCGATGCACGGCGCACGGCAGCGGATGGACTTACATGGCAAGAGTTCGGTGAGTTGCTCATCGCTCTCTTGCACCTTGTCACTGACACGCTCGACAGGGTCAACACGCTTTCAGGGCCAGACAAGAAAGCCATCGCACTGACTGCCGTCGCTGCGCTGTTTGACACAACTGCCGGTCGCTGCGTGCCGCTTGCAGCGTGGCCCGCTTGGGCGTTTCTGCGACCCGTTCTGCGGGCGTTTGTGATGGCTCTCGCCAGCGGTGCCATTGAATCCATGTTGCATATCGTGAGGTCAAAGTGATCACAGCCCTGCTCGTGGCTTTCGCCGTCTATGTCCTTGCCGGCCAGCAGATCACCGAGAAGGTGAAGGCGTGGTACGCGACTGCGAAAATGCCGACCATTGACGGCAAGCACGTTGCGGCACTCGCCCTGGTCGTGGCTGCTGCGATTGCGTTCATGCCGAGCCGCTCAAGTACGCCGACTCCGCAGCCTGCACCAGTTCCGCCGGATGCGTTCAGCCTGCGCGGCAAGTTTGTCGGACCGACAGCTGCCGAAGATGCTGCGACGATGTCGGCACTGTGTGGCGAACTTGCCGAGTGCATCGACTACGACGAAAAGCACGATCAGCGTCTGAAGACCGGCGTCGCGTTTGACGACCTGCGGATTGCCGCCCGCGAGATGCGTTGCAAGGGCGAGTCAATCGGTGCTCGTCAACCGCAAGTGCGTGACGCCGTCCACAAGTTCTTGGACGACGCCGTGGGCTCGTCAGGCGGTCCCGTGACGCCCGAGAGCCGAGCGGCGTGGGTGTCGGCACTCCGTGACCTTTCGAGGGCTGCCGCTGATGTCACGCGCTAACCGCTGGTCTGTCGGTGCTGTCACGTTCGTCATTGTGATGGCGATCTTGGGCACGCTCGTGGAGCGAGCCACCAAGCGAGTCGCTGCACGCATTGACGGACAGTTCGGCTATACGCCAGACCCGGAAGGTACGCGGGCGTTCTTGGCGACTCTTGGTGAAGAGAAGTTCTTCGCCCAGGCTGGTGCCGAGGCGATGAAGGAAGCCAAAGGCGTCGATACGTTTCTGTATCGGCAGCTGGATGCCGCACATCGAGCACGCTACGGCAAGCCGTTTGTCGTGGGCCGGCAGTTGATTGGCGATTGCGTCAGCTGGGGTGCCATGCACGCTGTCGCCGTGTCCGAAGCCGTATCTTGGTCGCTTGGCAAACTCCCAGAGCCGCCACTAATGCCGAGTTCTGAAGCGTTGTACGGCGGTGCCCGCGTCGAGGCCAGAGGCAGACCGGGCGACGGTGCCCAGCCCTACGGCGGGTTTTCAGACGGTGCCACGGGATTCGGTGCGGCAAAATTCCTGCGTGAGTTTGGCGTGGTCTATCGCCAGAAGTACCCGACAGCAGACCTGACAGAGTATTCGGGCGAGCGTGCCCGCCAGTGGGGTGCCTACGGCTGCGGCGGGCAGGGTGACGCGGGCCGCTTGGATGTTGAGGCGAAGAAGCACCCGCTGCGGCATGTGGTTGCCGTTCGCTCGTGGGCGGAATTGGCGGCAGCGTTGGAGTCAGGCTATCCCTGCACACTGGCGAGTTCCCAAGGCTTCACTTCTACGCGAGACAAGAACGGCATCTGTGAAGCGTCTGGGGTGTGGCAACATCAAATGTGTGCGATAGGAATCCGCCACAAGAAGAACGGCGCACCGGACGACTTGTGCCTTGTGCTCAATAGCTGGGGACCAAATTGGTGCGGCCCGAAAGAAAACAAGTTCCCGAGCGATCAGCCCGATGGTTCGTTCTGGGCACGCCGCAGCGTCATCGAGGGGATGCTTGAAGACGCATGGGCTATCGGCGACACGGCGGGCTTCAAATACAGAGACATTCATCACGGCAACTGGCTCGCACCTGCACCGCCAGAGAAGCAGGCTCGCACGCCGTCGCCCGCTCGCCTCATCGCTGACACGTTCCATCTCGCACAGTAGGAGTGCCCTATGTCGCTCGTCGCTTGGCTTGTGTTTGGTGCCGTCGCTGGTGGTATCGCCAAGTGGTTGATGCCGGGACGCTGTCCTGACGGCTGGCTTCCCACAATCGGGCTTGGCGTCATCGGATCGCTCGCTGGCGGCTTGCCGTTTGGCGACGCTCCTGCCGGGCTCATTGGCAGCGTCATCGGTGCCTGCGTCGTGATGTTCCTGTACTCGATCTGGAGCGTAGACCGATGACCAAGCGTGAAATTCAGACAGCCGTCGTCGTGGGCCTGGTCGCCGTGATGCTGACTTGGTGGGCAGCCACTAGCGACTACAGCCCTGTGAAGCCCGAGCCGCAGCGTCCCGTTCTGCGACTGCTCGCACGGCTCGCCAAGGCTGGCCTGTGGGTGATGATGTTTGCCGAGCCGCCACCGGCAGAGCAGGCGTATGTGGTACACGCTCGCGTTGATGAGAACGGCAACCGAGTCCTCAACCACGGGCAAGGGTGGTGAACCATGTGGCAATGGCTGCTCTCCGTACTGGCGGCTCTGTCCGCTGACCCTGCACAGATTGACCGTGAGGCTCCTAGAGCCTCGGCGGCAGTCTCGGCAGCGTATGCCGCAACGGCACAGGAAAAGGCTCCACAGCCGCAGCCAGAGCCTCCCAAGCCTGCCTGCTGCACTGACTGCGGCGGGCGAGGCTACATCGTCCACGGCGACGGGCATCGCACGGCGTGTCCATGCCCGGCATCGTGCAAGTGCAAGAACCCGCCCGGCGCGTCGCTCACGCCTGTTTCATCTGCTCTGCCTGCGGGCGGGAGGTGACGGTGGGCGACGCGCCGGCTGGGATGCTGCCGCACCTCAGAGGCCGGCTGCGAGCGGAAGTCGGTCCGCGAGCCGTCCAGGCTGGCCGGGCATTTGACGAGTTCTGCGATGCGATCTGCCGCTGCTGGAACTCCGAGCACTGGACACGGCTCGCACGGACGCAGCCAGAGTCGCAGATCCTCGCTGTCATGGATGCCAAGGTCTTAATCGCCAAGGTTCAAGAGGACGTCGAGGCGATGTGGGGCGACTCGCCAGAGCTGCGGACGCTCTACGCTGACGT
>Ga0209189_1001164_pt1 | contig 20035 bp, 20 predicted proteins | sample C_130820_EF_Meta_FD_187308 | JGI IMG/M metagenome (GOLD analysis project Ga0209189, IMG submission 187308) | Freshwater microbial communities from Lake Croche, Canada to study carbon cycling - C_130820_EF_MetaG (SPAdes) (version 3) | ecosystem: Environmental > Aquatic > Freshwater > Lake... | reverse complement strand
TTCATGTGATGTATATATAATTATATATTATTATCTATAGATAGATTATCTATAGATAGATTATTGCGTTGTTTTTATTTTTGTTTTATTTTATTTTTTGTTTTATTTTATTTTTTGTTTTATTTTATTTTTTGTTTAGTTTTATTTTTTAGTTTTATATTTTTTAGTTTTGTTTTGGTTTGTTTTGATTTGTTTTGGTTTGGTTTATGGAACAACATATGCCAACTTTTTATTATGCATTGGTTGAAATGTAGATTGTGTGGATGGCATTTCATTTGATAAAAGTAATGAACCCGTAGTCGTTATTGGAAAAGTAAACGTGATTGTAATTTTTTCCACCATAGTAAAAAGTTTTTCTTCTTTACTTAGATCAACCATTGAATTTTTTATAGCAGTAAAACATTCAACCCACTCATGCGCCATTAACCCTTGACACTTTTTTTCGGAAACTTCCAATATTTTATTTTTATCAAATTCAAAAGTTTGCAATATATCTTGCGCTATTTCTAGCAGTTTTGATCTTTCGTATGCCATTTTATCTATAACATTTGCTAGCATAGCATCTCGCGATACAGTGCTTCTCTCTAACGCATGATTTGTGGCTTCAATGCGTGCCGCATTTTCCCTGGCTGTAGTAACAGCTTCATGTAAAAATTTGTTCTCTCTTTCTATAGAAATCCTATCTTTGTTTGCCATTTGCAAAAGTTCCTTTGCATTCAAGAGAATTTCTTTTGTTGAATCTTGGGCTTGGGTCGGTGCCGGTAAAGGTGAACTTCCAAAATGAAAGCTACCAAATAAATTATCCACAAAATACATTGACTTGTATCCTAAGTAAGCAATAATAACCACACCTGTAAATAGTCCTATTGTAATCATTCGCATTCGATGTTGTGCTTTGGGTTAATACTGATTTTATGTTTTATCAAATCCGAATCAATTTTTATTGTTATTGATGTTGTTGTTATTGTTCTTCTTCTCTCTTGTGGTGTGTTTGTCTCTTGTGGTGTTGTGCTGTCTTTTCGAGATATTGGTTTATTATGAAACAAATAACCTGTTCATATTTCTGACTTCGGGTTTATCCGTTTCCGTTGAAAACAATTTTTTAATTTGCTCATCATCACGAAAGCGTACAGAATAATTTTGCTGTATTTTATTTCTCCCAATGCGCCCCATTGCTTGTATAATTTTTTCTTGTGTAAGATTCATATCTTTACTCAAGTAACCATGACAAAACTGATAATTTGTACCATAAATATAATCACTCGATGAGATTATCATGTATAATTTTTGCTGGTCTGCCAAAGTTTTCATAATCTCTGTATAAGCAATACTTTCATGATTCGTAAATACACCGATCCCCATTAGCAAGAGCACTTTCCAACTATTCTCAACATCTTCTAGCATCATAATTTTTAATATTATTTCGTCCTCAATCGTACTTGTAAATGCATTTTTAACATTCATATCTTCCGCCCATTTTGATAAATGGTTTGGTGTGTTTGGAATATATATTTCATTCAAACTTGCGGTTTTTATAATTGAACGCATAATTTCAAGATCTTGAATTACTTTTCTCGTTTCACTGTAACCGCCGGTGGCATCGTTTCCCTCGCGGTTCATTTTGTGGTCGGTCTTCTTTTTCTTGTTCGCGAGCAATCCCTTATCCGCACTAGAAATATCCGTTACTTCCTTTGCTTCTAATCTTTCTTGAATATCTTCCAGCATTTTTTCCAATTTGCGAATTTTTTCATTAACTGAATTGTTAAACTCGATCTTCTCCATTATATCTTTCATCATAGCACTAGGTATAGCTGCTTGTTGGATGCAAAATTTCGCAATCTTTTCAACATCATTTGCCATGAATATGGTAGGACCATCCGTCAAAGTATATGCATCTTTTGTAGTAATATAAATTGCGGAAGAGCCCGATTCATTTGTTGCAACTGGAGCTGTGTGAGTGTGAGTGTGAGTGTGAGAGGCATGCGCCTGCAAGCTATGTCTCCTAGATAATTCACCGCCACCAGTGATATTTGCATCTAGACGAACACCTGGTCCCAAACTGCTATGTTTCTTCATCCTATTGCCTTTACTATCTATCGAATCATTAGGTTTAATACGTTTTTCTCGATTTGCCATGAAATATTCGTAGACTTGACACCAATCTTCTGGCACAATATTTTTCAAAAGTTTCAAATAATATAATTTTATAGTTTTCATATCAATTTCGTCCAAGGATCCAAAATGGCGCTCTATTTTCACATTTGCTGGAACCAGATTATTTTGCAATATATACATTATAAATTTAGTCAACTCTTTCAAATCAAAATAGCGCAACAAAGTCAAATAATTTTCGCAATGTGCAACCATTTCTTGCATTGTCGTATAATCTTGCGCCATGTGATGTGGCAAAACGGCATACCCATTTTTCTCGATAATTGGTATCGTTTTTTTGCAATCATGACTAATGATGGAAATTACATTTGCATCAGGAAACTTCAACATAAAATCGCTAATTGTCTCCGGTATTTCGTGGACTTTCGGTAATGTGGCTGATGATAAAACCATGTTCGGAATCACATTTTCTCTCCAATTCTTTTGGATAATTTCATGAAACTCGTGTTCGTCGTAATCCAACGATATAGTTGGCTCATCCCAGTATGTTATGATGTTTTCTTTGGGATTAAATGCTAGCATATAAAACATTGCAGGAATATACGATTTAATGTCGCAAATCATTATTTCTACCTTGTCACCCACGCTATTATCCACTTTCCAAATACCGCCCGTCTTCCAATTTTTCGTATATTCTTTCGCCGCAAAATAATGCAAACGAATTTCCTCTGCACTTGAGCAACCAAATGCAAATGCAATCTTTTTATTTACTGAGATTGCTGCTCTTGCCAAAGCCAACCCTACATGTCTCGCAGCACAAACAAATATAACCTTTTTTGCTTCTGACAACCCTATTGGCGAGAGAGTTTTACCTGTGCCAGTTGGCGCAATGTACAAAATCAGTTTTGCTGCTGGGCTTTTACAATGAGTGAATAATTCTTTCTGATGATCATAAAGCATCATGTCGCTGTATTTCAAAATATTCTCATTTTTTTCTATGAAATCTACAGAATTTTCTACAATTTTTGTGATATTAACTTCGTCTTCATAGTTTCGCAATACTTGCTTTACAATTTGTACAATATGGCAATTCATATTACCGACGCTGTTGCGAATCAATTTATAAATTGTAAAATAATAATATTCCCAATTGCCGTTGGTTTTCTTTAATTTTAGAAGGTTTTCAATCAAACCTAACAGCACATGTTCATAGATAGTTTTTTTTGAATCTTCGATTGCTTGTGGACTATTTTTTTCTAGACGAATCAGGTCCGCTTTCTTTATTTTTGTTTTTGTATTAACTGAAATTTCCATAAAAACCGCAGCGTACTTGGTTTTAATCTCTTGAATCCTTTTCGAGAAATAAGTATTATACAAGTAGTTTTCCATTTCGGAAGACTTTTCTACTTTCAAAAATGTCAAGAGAGAAATGTGTTTGTTATATTTCAAATTTACATCAGTGAATCCTTTTATTATCAATTCCAATACTTCAATTTCATCTGCTGTTACGGGGACTTCTATAGATTCCCATTCTGATTTAGTTAGCTTACGTTGTTTGAGATCCATGTTATAGTATGGTATGTGTGATATGTATTGTTATTTACAATCCTTTATATTTGTTTTTAAAATCAATTTTTCTTTTTATGATAATAAAAATCGTTTTAATATCATATATAGTTTCCGGGTTGCCTGAATCGAACAGGCGACAATCTGATAACTAATAAAACCACTACAGTCAGATGCTCTACCAACTGAGCTAAACCCGGTTTATTGAGGGCACCACCTTTGCACCCCAATTACAATACGAGGAATGTATTTATATTGTTTTTTAGGAAAATTGATTCTAAATTAAATATATAAATACAATACATACAAACAAGGCAAATGTCAAAAACCCGTATTTTCACCATTGATGGTAACATTGGTTCAGGTAAATCCACTCTTTTGAATCACTTGAAAAAATATTTCGGAGATGGTTCGAAAATTATATTCGCGGATGAGCCGGTAGATGAGTGGAATACTATTAAGGATGCCGTGGGGGTCACAATGCTGGAAAAATTTTACAAGGATCAAAAAGCGTATTCCTTTTCGTTTCAAATGATGGCGTATATTTCTAGGCTTCATATTTTGAAGACGATTGTAAGAGAGAATCCGACTGCTGTTATCATTACGGAACGATCGCTGCATACAGATCGCCTTGTTTTTGCAAAAATGTTGTTTGATTCGGGACTGATCGAGGATGTAAACTATCAAATCTATTTGAAATGGTTTGATAGTTTTGTGGATGAGTATCCTATAAGTGGGGTTATTTATGTAAAAACAAAACCGGAAATTTGTTTTGAGAGAATCAAAAAGCGGTCTAGAACTGGGGAAAGTGACATTCCCATGGATTATTTGATAAAATGCGACGAATATCATGACGGAATGGTGAAGGAAATGGGAAGAAAAGCGAATATGCATATTCTTACTTTAGATGGTGACCGAGATATATTTCACGAACCAGAATTGGTTGATAGGTGGCGTGAAAAGATTGTTCATTTTATTCAATAAATGATATTTTAGAAAATATCATTATATATATATATATATATGTCTTTTTCTAGAAAAACTAGTTCAGTAGGTTTAAAAGTTCCAGGGGGTCCACCACCATCAGGATATATGAAAAGAAAGACTGCAAGGCAACAGAGATCATCTAACAAGTCAATACGTGCCAGTAGTTCAAGGCGTGCGCGTTCAAGCGAACATTGGCGAAGTGTTAGTTCGAGAAGCGCGCGTAGACGAGCAACACATAGCCAACGTGCGCGTAGCCATGCCACATTAAAAAGAGGACGACATTTGATCGATGATATTATGGATAACCAATCACAAAAACCCAAAGGGCCGTTTCTTCACCACACTGCTTGAATTTTTTATTGTAAAAAATATAATAAAATAAAAATATAATAAAATAAAAATATAATAAAATAAAAATATAATAAAATAAAAATATAATAAAATAAAAAATATAATAAAAGATTATTATAACTAATATGGCATCTACTGCCGTAGCAAGAGAACCAGAACCAGAACCAGAACCAGAAATAGTAGCTACGTCTTTAATTCATATTCCATTAAACCAACACAATAGTGAAACTACAATTATTGCGACAATTGCCCGCATGAATCCTCCAACGCCAGGTCATTTGTTACTAGTTAGTCGAATGATACTTGAAGCTGCTACGGCTGGTTTAACTCAAATCACTATAATATTATCACATTCTCAAGATGGTGATGAAAATCCTCTTGATTGCTGGACTAAACGCGATGTTTTTTTATATACTTCTGTAAATAGATTAAGACAACACTTAATAGCGCAATATCCTGATTTAGCGGCAGCAATAAATAAGGTAAATATTGCTATTATTTGCATGAATGATCCTTTTCAAGAAGAGGTTCCAGAAATAGCATCGAATAAAACCCCGATTCTTAAAGCGATTGAATATGTGTTGTATCGGTTTTACATGTATCCACGCGAAGGCATTACATTCAAATTATTTGTTGGCGATGATAGAGATTATAGCAAATTTTTGGGACCATCATTAGCAGGAATGCCCCGCGCTGCGGTTGGGTTTCAACAAATTACACTCGAGAGAACTGATATGTCATATTTCAAAACCATTTCACAAGATTGCAGTAGATTGGCTACATTAAACATAGCTTCAGTACCGCAAACGGCAATGTCAGCTTCTTTTGTTAGAAACTTGGTAAAATGTGGCTTTTATGAGAAATTCCAACAAGTTATGCAGCAGGCTTTCCTAGATCCAGGTCAAGTGCTTGAACTTTATAACCTGTTAAGTGATGCGTTAGTACCTGGTCGTGCTGGCGGTGCTAGCAGTCCTGGCAAACGAAAACGCACCACGAAAAAAAGACGCGTCACGAAAAAAAGGAAACAACTGCAAAAAACCACAAGGATACGTAAATATAAAAAATAAAACACAAATATAAAGATATTCTTAACAAATAATATAAAATACACATACAAAGAAATATATGTCACAAGAGGAGAATTTTGTAGTAGAGTGTCCCCATTGTAAATTATTTGTTTTTATTGAAAAGTTGAATTGTGGCATTTTTCGCCATGGCATAATTACACGCACCGGTGAGCAAATCGAGCCTCATGCCAAGAAAGAGAAATGTGATGAACTTATAAAAAACCAAGAAATTGTTGGGTGTGGAAAGCCATTCCAAGTCATAAAAAAAGATGGCGATGGCGAATTTACTGCTATTGTATGTGATTATATTTAGATTGATAAAAGGTATAAATATAATTTATTGATACACATTATATTCTATTTCATAAACTGTTAAAAATGAAATCAAGTATTCGTCAAGAAACAATTAGCAACTTCTTTATTCCATTCTGTAACATAGTAATGAAACCTGTTTTAGAATATAGTTTAAAGTTTGATGGATGTTGCAAAGGAAACCCAGGGCCTGCTGGCGCCGGTGCTGTTATTTACAAAAATAATAATGAAATTGCAAGCGTCTATGCATTTGTTGGGGATAAAGCAACAAATAATATCGCGGAATACCATGGATTAATCATAGGTCTTGAAAAAGCACACGAGTTAGGAATCAAAAATTTGGCAGTAATGGGAGATAGCAAATTAATTATTGAACAAATGAAAGGTGAATTCAAAGTGTCTTCCCAAAATATTATTGGATTTTACAAAAGAGCATCCGGTCTCTCGAAATTATTCGATGAAATAACCTATGAACATGTAATTAGGAAAGAAAATGCGCGAGCAGATGAACTTGCTAATATGGGATTACAAAGCAAAACTAATGCATAAACAAATCCATCCATATATCTATCAATAAATCCATCAATAAATTAGTACTGCAATAGTGCGATATTGAGAATTTGTTTGGGTTTGTATTTGAGAAAATCTAATTGCTTGGTGGTGGTGGGAAATTCACTAAACCCATAAATATCCTGAAGAATTAGCCATTCAAAGAGGCCGCCAGTATATAAAAAAATATTGTGAAACCCTAATTTCTGTAATTGTTGATATTTGTCATATATTTTATCGTCATTAGAGTTTCTCCCATAAATGACAATGCGCACCTGCTTCATTCTTTTTTGCAAAAAAGAATTAATCATCGTCTCTTCTTGCGCTGGCGAAATCGTATTTGGAATCAAACAATTTTGATCGATTTCTGGTAATGTATTTATCAAAAGATAAATTTCTGGGTTTTTAATAACATTTTGCATATCTTCGAAATTTATTTTTTGAATAGATTGAGAAGTTCCCATAATTTAAAAATGCTGTTATTTTTAAATTATTGTTATTTCATTTTGTTTTTATTTCCTTTGTTTGATATTATTGCGTTTTTTTTATTGTTTTGGTGTTTCATAATAACCCTTAAAATATTTGTATTTTATATTGTGATAATATATCTAAACAAAATATTGTATGCAAATAAACTAAATAGAAATAATATAATAATGTATATTTTTTTCAAAAATGGTAATGAGTCAAACTCAATAAATGCATTTTTTTTTGGAAAAAAATTAGAACCAGGGGTTATCCACATAGCAGATTGACTATGAGAAATTAAAACTATGACAGCAATACTTGCCATAAATATACGAAATTTACTATTTAATAATTTGTTGTAATTTGTAAATCCAATAAATATTAAATAAACTATACAAGGAAATAAAAAAAATAAATGCTCATAAGTTGCCCAAGTAATCATTATATTTTACATAAAGATTTAATTTTTATAATATCTATTTTGTTTTTATTTCGCTTTTGTTTTTATTTCCCTTTGACAAGACTTTCCTTGTCAATTGTTATTTTGGGCGTTATATTTGAAATTATTTTCTCGACTTCATGCGGTTCGCCGCTATTCGCCTCTGAAACTATTTTCATATACTTATCATTTTTCTTACTTTCAGGATCATTGTAGCCCTTGTTTTCTCTCGTCCATGCACCCACTTGTTTTGCATTTCTGTAAGAAATATGTTTAATCATTCGAGTAATTTTGGCCTTTTCGCTATTGTCCTTTTCCCACGCATCGTTATCTTTCACATAAAGAGTTTCTCTCTTCAAATCACTGCAATGAATTGGGCGTGTATAAACATCCAATTCGTTCAACCCATTCACAATAATGTTGGTTAGGCCTTTCACGTATCCAAGTTCTGCGGTTTTTTCAAGATCCTGAAGTGTGAGTTTGAGAGAACTTACAAAGTCACTAATATTCATCGCGTTCTTGCATTGCTCATTCAAGAAGAGATTGATATTGAAGCGGTTGTTGTTTGTAACACTGGTTGGTTTGTTCGCCAATTCTGCGATGGTTTTGCACTGCTCTACGATTGTATTTTGTAATTCCTTGTTTTGTTTTATCAATTCCAAGACACATTCCGTCGTGATTGGTTCTGAAAGAGTCTTTTCTAGACATGTTTTTTTATGTTTCCATAATCCTGTGCGATCTTTATAATTTTTATTACATTTTTCACACGTAAATGACGATTCCGGCTTGTTTTCTGTTGCCGCTGTTGCCAAAATGTTGCCATTTGCATGTTTTTTGTGTTTTGCTGTCAAAATATGAGAATTATAATTTCCCTTTTTGCACGTTGTATAGTTACAAAATGAGCAATAAAATTTTGGTGCTAGTTTTGGCTTAATTTCCGTTGCCGCTGTTGCCATATGTTGACAAAAGAAAATAATTCTAAACCTTTTCTTAAAAGAAATATATACTTTTCATAAAATTTTTCAATCACAATTTTTTCTTCAAAAAAATGAGATTTGCTGCATTATGGTCTGAAACGCATTTTAAAGAAAATGCAATTTCCAAAAAACCCAAAAGTATTTTGGAAAGTCAATTTTGGACATTTTAAAATGTCCATTTTTGAAAAGTCGAAAATACTTTTGGAAAACGCGAATTTCTGCTTTTTCTTTAAGTAGGTCGGAAATATATATTATCTCTCCAGCAATAAAACAAAAATTGATTCCCTTTCTCGGAAAAATTGCGAACCAAACACTAATGACACAACACAAATGTACGATTGATTACGAGAAACAATTGCTTATAAATAATCTACAACACTTGCCTAGGGTTATTCACAATATGATAAAAGATTTTTGCTTTTATGATATTGAAACTAGTAAAAAAATACATTTTGTCCGGTCTAAGAAGAGAGAAATAGTTACTTATTTTGAGGAAAACATGCGGTTCTATCATTCAATAGTATGCATTATGTGCGGAGATTTTCAATTAATATCTTTTCGTCGAAATTTGGATCCTGGCCAGAGAATTATAATACCAAGGATAAGGTGCGAATGTGGCGAATACTCCATGTGGCTATCTAACAATCCACGAGTTGATTACTAGATTACAATTTAGGTTTTGTCTGTCTTTCTGTTCTTATTTTATTTTTACGTTTCCTTTTTATTGTTTTTTTTCTTATTCTTTTTATCGTCTTTTTCTTGCCGCCTTTCCCGCTAAATCCTGTCGCAAATTCGCGTTCAAAATCACTAGCAGTAGGTTCCCGAGCTCTTCTCATATCCTCTGATATTTTTCTACTTTCTTCATCCGTCCGAACTCTTCTCTCTTCTTCTCTACGGCGTCCTTCTTCGTATTTTTTACGTAGTCCCGCTAATTTCGCAGCTTGTTCTTCATCAACCCTTTTGCTTTCTGCCTCAGAAAAATTTCTACGTTCTTCTCGGTTTTCACGTTCTCTTATCCTTTTTTGCACAAATCTATCTCGCTTCTTCGCACGCAGCCATTCTTCATAAATTTGTCTGTACTTTCTTATAACTGCGTTCAATTTATCTGCAAATTGGTTACAAACACGCAATCTTTGGATAGAACGAAAAAAATCAAATTCTCTTCTACATAGAGGACATTTACAGCCACGAGGCATTCGACGATGCATATTTTCAGGTGTATTACTACAATATTCGCGAAGACAATCATAGTGAAAAATGTGTTTGCAAGTTGTTATTTCAACAGGAGTATTATCATATGTATTTGTAATATGATAACCCATGTATTCGCCATTTCCAAACTCTAAATTACAAAAAGGCAATAGACAAATAGGGCAACCATTGCCATCTTCATTTGAAAAAAAGGTTTGATATTCTGGTTCTTCTTTTATTGCATCAATTTCCATTTCAGTTTTTTGTTGAATCGTTTCTTTTTCAATATCATCCTCCCGTTTCTCTTCTTGTTCTATTGCAGTTTCACGCATATTATGTTTTTGTTCTAATGTTGAGGCAGACGTATTCATATATTAAAGTAATATAATAATATGCTAGTAGATGTGAAATTTATATTATTATATTAAATTTAAAAAAGTGGAGCAAAGATTTGGCTCAACCTTTCCCAAAGGTTGAATTTAGTTAAACTGTACAACAATCTCGACCTTTTCTTTTTTGATGCTTTTCGTTGCAGAAATGGAAAGCTCTTCTCTCTTCTTTCTTGTTTTGGAATTGTCTGTGATATTTTCCTTCCGCTTGGAAGTACTATTTCGCATATTCATATCCTTTTCAATCGTCTCATAATTTTCTTCAATATATTGGATAACCTTGTTTTCAAGCGCCCATTTGAAAAAATTAAGCTGGCCAATAGTAGTTTCTACGCACGTTCCATCCTTATATGGAATACTTATTCTATCCCACCTACAAAAGGGATCAAACCTCTTTTTGCTGTAAGCCTTCAGTTTCAACTTGTAATCTACATATACCTTGAATCTTCTAGTTTCATCGATAGAATACAATGTGTAGTATTTTTTTGCATAATTTGTAGCAAACCAATCAACAATTCTGAGAGAAATCTTGGATTCACCTGTAATAATCTTCAACATCGTATCCATATTGTTATCTTGTGCATAAAACTCCATTAAGTTATTCAATAATAAATCGTTTTGACTCGTATATGTTGCTTTTGTAGTCATAATTTAATTGTTATTTTCGCCTTTTATTTAAATACTTATAGAGGGAAAACATTTTTCCACTTTATCCACTTTTAAGAAAAGTGGAGCAAAAATTTCAACCACTACCATCCGCGGGTTCTTTCTTCTTCTCTCGATCACCATTGGTATTCACGGGTTTCAAAAATAAGTCGCGTGCAACAACATTTTTCACATAATCATTTCCATCTAAAAAAGGATTCTGACCAATTTGGCTAATCATCTCGCGTTCCGCCATTCTATTATATGTGTTTTCTCTCTTGTTATCAACTTTGAATTGTTCCTGTAAGAAAGTATCCGATTCCCACCCGCTAGTTTCGTGACAATTCAATGAATGTTCATACGCGGAATTGCCAAAATCTGGTAGTTTTTCCATTTGAACTGGGTCTTCTCTCTTAAAATACCTGGCTGTTTTCTCATATGGCTCTTTATTCGTAGGGGTCCATTTCCATTCCATATGTTTCTACTATATAGTATATACAATTATAGTAATATCAAGTAAAATAACGAAATAGTGTGCAGTGCCTTTTTTTCAGTTCGTTGGATGTAACGCCCTGGATCTAGACGGATCGTACTATTTGCAGCTGTTTTGTGAACAAAAATTTCTCGCTATTCTGTTTTTTTCTTTTCAGATTGCAATCCAAACATGAAATTATAACATTATCCGTAAAATGACCAATGCTGTTATCGATTCTATCGAGGGTCCATTGATTCATTTCTCTCACAATTTCATACAAAACAACGGTTTCCTTTTTGCAGTAGAAGCATTTCAACTGACAAGTAACAAGCTTTCCGATTATTTCATCTAATTTGATAATCCTAGATTCATCGTGCACTTTTTTTAACAAATCTTGTTGCTTGTAACCATTCAATTTGGTTTCTAGTTGCGATATGAGTAATTTATGCATCGGGCTTCTCTCGATCACACTTCTCTCATCTAGATTGACCACTTCTTTCAAAAGTTTCAATTGTTCGCATGGAACCAAAAACTCGTCAGATAAATTCCATTTATTCGCAAGAGATCTTTTTTTCTTTGGATCATTTGGATTTGTCAATTTTTTAATTTGATACCTGTTGGACGTTCCTGTTATCTGTATTTGTTTTTTTTCATCCTCTATCATATTCTTATATTTATAGGTTATTTTTATTTATTATGTAAAAATAAATAATTTTAGGTTTGATATAATATAGGTTTACAATTTTTTTTAGGACATTTACAAGAAGACCTACAGTGCGGTGGCTTGGGTGGCGGGCAAGGAGGCCTAGGCGGCGGGCAAGGTGGACAAGGAGGTCTAGGTGGTGGGCAAGGTGGACAAGGAGGTCTAGGTGGTGGGCAAGGTGGACAAGGAGGTCTAGGTGGTGGGCAAGGCGGTGTCGGTTGTGGGCAATATGGATTATAATAACATCTTGATTTTGTTTGAACCCGGCAACAATTTTCATTGATAATATTTGAAGCGTATATATTACTACTAGTTGGGTCATTCATATATTTATATTTCTTAATTTCCAGATACTGACAAGGTGGATGGCCATTTTCACATGGCACGATACTTATTTCATCAGATGAAGAACAATTACATCCATCATCTTTTACTTGTTCAACTTCAAGTAAATGGTTTTTTGAAGAACAACATTCGCTATAATCAATAGGTGTTGGAAATACCATATTGATTTCAGAATAAGGGGTTTCGCAACATTGATTCTCTAGATTATTACCTCGAAAATATCCTTTTGATAAATTTAAAAGAGTTTCGTGATTATTAGCATATTTTAATTTATTTTGCGTAATAATAAAATTATTATCATTTATATTGCAATTATTTGATAATTTTGACATAATATTTTTATGCATTTCTTGTTGCTTTAAAATAGCTATGCGATCGTAGCAACAATTTTTCTCATTATTAACAGAAAATGGTCTATGTTTTTTATACAAAGATTGAAAGCAAAATAGAGTAGGTTGTGAAGAAGGACACCGGCAATCGCATTCACACTCTTCTGTATGGCATGGATCTGTATATTGATTCATATAATATTATAATATTATATTAATTTAATTATTTGAAAGATTATGAAGACGCGGTAGGTGCTGCTGGTTCAGAAGAGGTGCCAACGCTTGGCCAGGGCACTGGAATAGTAACAGAATTAATTGTAGGTTGTGCAGGTCCAAATCCCCAACCGTAAGTTTGAGTATCAAAATTAGTTAAAACATATCCACGCATGTTTACTAGATATGTAAAACGAATAGATAAATCCGTATCTAAAACAAAAGAATGGTAATTCAATATAATAGATAGTGGAACAACTACCGCATTCTCAATATTTCCACTAGGGTCTAGTATTAAATTATTGCCAGATGGTTCAATAATTTGAGAGCGAACTAAAGAACTAATAACTTCATCCCAGGACATAGCAACAGTGCTTCCTTTTATAACGGCTAAAGATTGAGAAGCAAATGTTTCTTTTTGTAGAAGAATAATTGTACGGCTATCAATATCATTTACATTTACACCCTTATTTGTGCAGTAAGCTTTTAATAATTCTTGCGTTAAAGAGAATCTGTTATAACCACTGTTTGTAGAGGTATATGATTGTGATGGTAAACAAATTGCTGGGTGAGCAACATTTGTTGGATTAACATTGAAATAACCAGAATTAGTTGCATAGAATAAGTTTAAAAAAGAAGATAACAACATAGTGTTATTTGAAGCATCAACAATATTAGCAGAATTATCTATGTTACTCGAATCATAGTAAGGATTTAATACAATTCTATTGGCGTTATTAGTTTTAATAAAACAAGAATTTTCTGATAGCAAACTAGAGTCATAATAATTGTACATAACAGCAACAACTGTATCCGCCATAGGATTAGTAGTGGTTGGCGGTGCACCAATAACACCGGGTAAACCATTATTATCACCAAACATTGGTATTCCAGACATTTATATATTAAATTAAGAAAAAATAATATATAATAACGTGAAAAAGAAATAATATATTTTTATTGGTTTGTTGAATATTTTAACAAATTATAATGTAAACATCATGTAATATTTATCAAATCTGTAATGTTATATCTAAACTTAATAATGGTAGGAAGAACACATTTATTTGGCGTCTTAAAAATTATACTTATTATTAGAACTACTTTGGTAGGTGGGTTTGAAGGATTCATATTAATATAATCATTATTAATAATACTTATAATATTTTTCCATGATAAAGAATTTAGTATGCTACATTCATTAAGGTCACATAACGTCTTTATGCTACTTAATTCTTTACTTAACTCTAGCAAAGACGATGTTGTGAAACAATTACGAATAACATTTAAGTCAGTTTCGATATTAAGTATTATTTGTTCAAGAAGAGAAAATGGTTTTTTGCATACACTTCTATAAGGTGGTGAAAATGTAATATAAGGGAAATTATTGCGAGAACAGGATTGCTTATCTAAACCAAAAGTTTCACCGTATGGATAAAATATGCTTTTGAATACATTTGCACTAATATCAATATAATCTAATTCGACGATATGATTATTGTTGCAAACTATTTCAACAGGTGAATATTCTTGGCATAACACAGCAATATCAAGTGATATTGTATCGTTAACTAATGTAGGTTGTTGTGAAGAATTGGTATCGCACATCGTTAATATAAATAATATAATAATTTTATTTGTATTTATTTGTATTTATTTATTTGTATTTATTTATTTGTATTTATTTATTTGTATTTATTTAGAATATACGTTTTAATTTTATTAAAACTAGGATTAGGCATTAATAACATTTGTTCGATCTCTTTCAAAATAGATTCATTATATTTTTGATTTAAATTTCTATCAGGTTTACCAAGCAATAAATTATAGATTTCATATTCTGGCTTAAGTCTAATCATTGTTGTTTTATAAATAATAGTAGATACATCTTTTGTTGTGCCGTACATTTTTTGCTCCAATTCTTCTAACTGTTCATGTTCATTCAATATATATTCAAATGCATTAATTATCTCTTTATAAATAAGTAAATCTTCTATTTTATAAGAATCATAATAATAATCAAGTTTCTGCTTAATTGTTTTCAAACAATACATATTCTCCTGAAGAGTTTGCCATTGTTTTGATATTAAAGGAAATATAAGATTATTCAATATAGAAATTTTAATTTCTTTTATATCGGGCGGTATAAACGAAGAACAATAATATTTACCAGTTAAACTCATTCCGGCGATGTTGCATTTTTTTCCCGATAATGATAGAGGCATTTTATTGTTTTTATAGAATAAGATAAAATTATATAATATTAAAAATAATATAAAACATATTATAAGTAAAATGAGTTTTGATCTTGATATTAATAATTATAATTTCAACGAACTACTCAACCTTTTCAAGTTAAATAGCAATTATACAGAAAAAGACGTGATAAAAATTAAAAATAAATGTGATAACATAAAACAAAAATACGATTTTGAAATACACAATTTTTACGTGAAAGCATACAAAATTATAGAAATTATATTATATTTAGTAAATGATAAAACGATTAAATATAAAGAGGATGTTGGTATTATCAAGTCTTATGTAGATAAAATAAAAGCAATAGAAGGTTACGAAAATTATTCTAGTGATAAATTATTGCAAAAGTTAAATTCATTTTTGCATAATTCGTATGAAACTGATGTGGGTTTGAATACATCAAATTTTGATACAAATAGTAAACCAAATCCTAGCTTAAATGATAAAAATAATACAAATTATATTATAAATTCTTATCCAAATTCAATTGCACCAGGAAATTTAAATAGCATAAAAAGAATAACATTATTTCAAAATTTACATTTCAATAGTTGTTTTCGCAATAATTATTACACAAGTACTTCTACCGATTTTCAATATATATTACCTTCTGAAATAAAAAATGTTGTTGCAATGAGATTAGCCTCAATTGAAATACCCAATACGTGGTATTTATTTTCTTACAAACAAAATAATAATATTTTTAAAATAATAATAAAACCTGACATAAATTGTGATTCTAATCACGATTTGAACAGTAAAACTTATACAATAACGATTCCTGATGGTAATTATGATAATGAAACACTAGAACATTATTTAAATACAACATATTTTTATCAATCAAATTCAGATAATTGTTTAAAATTCATAAAATATAGTATTGATCAGTATAGTTTTAAATCAAAATTTGAAATATTAGATTTAACTGAATGTAATATATGTGATTTTACGTTTACATTGGTTTTCTTAGAAGATATGAACGATAATTTAAGGAATACGGCAGGTTGGATATTTGGATTCAGACAAAATATATATATAGGTATTAGTAATAGAATTGAATCCGAAGGATTATTTGATGGCGGTGGTGATAAATATATTTACATGGTATTAACCGATTATCAATACAATACAAATAACACGAATATTATTGGTTTTGACAAAAGTATTATGGAAGAAGATGTTTTAGCAAAAATACCAATGATGAATGGAAAATTATCATTAATTATTGATGACAATATTAATCCTTTAATTAAAATGAGAAAGTACAATGGACCTGTAAATATAAAGAAGATACACGTTAAAATTATTGATAAATTTGGAAATATTATAGATTTAAATTACATGGATTTTAGTTTTACATTAGAGTTTGAATTATTATATGAAAGTTTTAATTTTAAAGATGTATTTGCATAATGGAAAGTAAAATTTATTTAAAATTATATTTTTAATAAATTAAAATATAAATATTTTGAACATTATAAATATTTTATATATATATAGAGCATTTTTATGATGAACAGAACTGGCTCTAATTTTGGAAATAACATCTGCTTCCCTGGACAACCAGGACAAAACGGTGTGAATGGACAATCAGGACAAAACGGTATGAATGGACAACCAGGACAAAACGGTGTGAATGGACAACCAGGACAAAACGGTATGAATGGACAACCAGGACAAAACGGTATGAATGGTCAACCTGGTCAAAATGGAATGAATGGACAATTAGGACAAAATGGTATGAATGGTCAACCAGGACCTGCAGGACCAGCTGGCCCACCTGGTGCAAATGGACAAAATGGCGTCGCAGGACCACAAGGACCACAGGGGCAACAAGGACCACAAGGTCAACAAGGGCAACAAGGACCTCAAGGACCACAGGGGCAACAAGGACCTCAAGGTCAACAAGGACCTCAAGGTCAACAAGGACCTCAAGGACCACAGGGGCCATCAGGACCTCAAGGTCAACAAGGACCACAGGGCCCATCAGGACCCCAAGGTCAACAAGGGCCTGCAGGAAATGTAGGCTCCACAGGTGAACAAGGCACCACTGGTGCAGCAGGAAGAGATGGTTCAACTGGGAATAAAGGTGATACAGGTAATGCGGGAGCAACTGGATTACCGGGCGCAACAGGTCCGGCTGGTACTGCAAGTAACACAGGTGCAACTGGATATACAGGACCAACAGGTGAAAGGGGGGCAACAGGACCTGCCGGTTCTGCAAGTAACACTGGTGCAACAGGATATACTGGACCAACAGGAGCACCAGGCACTACAGGAGAAACTGGCGCAGCAGGATCAACCGGATCAACCGGCGCACCAGGCGCAACTGGCGTAACTGGCGCGCCAGGCGCACCTGGCGTAACGGGAGCAACCGGTGCAGCAGGCGCTACAGGAGCAACTGGGGCACCAGGAGAAACAGGTGCAACAGGTGCACCAGGATCAACCGGATCAACGGGAGAAACTGGCGCACCAGGAGAAACCGGTGCAACAGGCGCAACTGGCGTAACTGGCACAACAGGATCAACCGGTACAGCAGGCGCTACAGGATCAACCGGTACAGCAGGCGCTACAGGAGCAACTGGCGCACTAGGATCAACCGGAGCAACCGGTGCAGCAGGCGCACTAGGATCAACTGGAGCAACTGGTGCAGCAGGCGCTACAGGAGCAACTGGCGCACTAGGATCAACAGGATCTACGGGAGCTACAGGAGAAACCGGTGCACCAGGCACAACAGGTGCAACTGGTGCAGCAGGCGCTACAGGATCAACGGGAGAAACTGGCGCACCAGGAGAAACCGGTGCAACAGGCGCAACTGGCGTAACTGGCACAACAGGATCAACCGGTACAGCAGGCGCTACAGGTGCAACTGGATCAACAGGCGCCACAGGAGCAACAGGTGCAACAGGCGCAACAGGCGCAACAGGCGCTACAGGCACAACTGGCGCAACAGGTGCTACGGGCGCTACCGGCGCAACAGGCGCCACAGGCGCAACAGGCGCAACAGGCACAAATGGCGCAACAGGCGCAACAGGTGCAACGGGCACAACAGGTGCTACAGGCGCTACTGGATCAACCGGCGCAATCGGAGCAACCGGATCAACCGGCGCTACAGGAGCAACTGGCGCACTAGGATCAACCGGAGCAACAGGAGCAACTGGCGCACTAGGATCAACCGGAGTAACAGGAGCCACGGGAGCTACAGGAGAAACAGGCGCACTAGGATCAACCGGAGTAACAGGAGCAACTGGCGCACCAGGATCAACCGGAACAACAGGTGCAACTGGCGCACCGGGATCTACGGGAACAACAGGCACAACAGGAGAAACGGGCGCAACAGGATCTACGGGAGCTACAGGAGCCACGGGAGCAACTGGATCTACAGGCACCACCGGTGCAACGGGTGCAACGGGTGCAACTGGCGCAACCGGTGCAACCGGTGCAACGGGAGTAACAGGAGAAACAGGTGCAACAGGTGCAACTGGCGCACCGGGATCTACGGGAGCTACAGGAGCCACTGGAGCAACTGGCGCTACGGGAGCAACTGGATCTACAGGCACCACCGGTGCAACGGGAGCAACGGGTGCAACAGGATCAACCGGAACAACAGGTGCAACAGGTACAACTGGCGCACCGGGATCTACGGGAACAACAGGCACAACAGGAGAAACGGGCGCAACAGGATCTACGGGAGCTACAGGAGCCACGGGAGCAACTGGATCTACAGGCACCACCGGTGCAACGGGAGCAACGGGTGCAACTGGCGCAACCGGTGCAACAGGAGCTACAGGAGCCACGGGAGCAACTGGATCTACAGGCACCACCGGTGCAACGGGAGCAACGGGAACAACGGGCGCAACAGGTGCAACTGGCGCAACTGGCGCAACGGGTGCACCTGGAGCGACAGGCACAACGGGCGCAACTGGAGCGATAGGCACAACGGGCGCAACTGGAGCGATAGGCACAACGGGCGCAACTGGAGAAACTGGCGCCACTGGTGAAAGTGGCGCTACTGGTGAAACTGGTGCAACAGGAGAAACGGGCGAAACAGGTGCAACAGGAGCAACAGGTGAAATGGGTCCAACTGGACCCGCAGGTATTGCAAGTAGCACTGGTGCAACTGGATATACAGGAGCAACGGGTGAAATTGGCCCAACTGGACCCGCAGGTATTGCAAGTAGCACAGGTGCAACTGGATATACAGGAGCAACGGGTGAAATTGGCCCAACTGGACCCGCAGGTATTGCAAGTAGCACTGGTGCAACTGGATATACAGGCCCTACGGGCGAAACCGGTGCTACAGGAGCAACTGGCGAAACAGGCGCTACAGGTGCAACTGGCAAAACAGGCGCTACAGGTGCAACTGGAGAAACAGGCGCTACAGGGGATGTAGGCGCTACAGGAGAAACAGGTGCAACCGGAGAAACAGGCGCTACAGGGGATGTAGGCGCTACAGGAGAAACAGGTGCAACCGGAGAAACAGGCGCTACTGGTGAAACCGGCGCTACAGGTGCAACTGGAGAAACAGGCGCTACAGGGGATGTAGGCGCAACTGGTGCAACTGGAGAAACAGGCGCTACAGGGGATGTAGGCGCAACTGGTGCAACCGGAGAAACAGGCGCTACTGGTGCAACTGGTGAAACCGGCGCTACAGG
>Ga0209189_1001163_pt1 | contig 20051 bp, 18 predicted proteins | sample C_130820_EF_Meta_FD_187308 | JGI IMG/M metagenome (GOLD analysis project Ga0209189, IMG submission 187308) | Freshwater microbial communities from Lake Croche, Canada to study carbon cycling - C_130820_EF_MetaG (SPAdes) (version 3) | ecosystem: Environmental > Aquatic > Freshwater > Lake... | reverse complement strand
TCCAAGCTACTCATGTTCCATATAAAGGAGAGAACCCCGCTCTAAACGATCTTATTGCGGGACAAATTGATTTTATGGCTGGTAATTTTCCAGCGACTGGCGGATTCGCCAAGTCTGGGCAAGTAAAGGCTCTTGCTGTTACAAGTAGTAAAAGATTAAAGCAACTTCCTAATGTCCCTACCGTATCTGAGGCAGCTATTCCTGGCTTTGAAAATACCGGTTGGTTTGCCTTAGCAGTTCCGATGGGAACACCTCAATCTATCATCGATAAAATTTACATCGCCACAGAGAAATCTTTTAAGTCCCCTACTCTGATGGCGAATTTGGACACCAATGGCTTAACTCCGATGATGATGAAAAGCAAAGATGTAGACAATAAAATCCAAGCTGAATCTGCAAACTGGGAAAAAGTGATTAAAGCCCGTAATATTCCAACCCAATAAAGATTTTCTATACAAAGAAAATGATTATTGAAGCTGTACTTAACTCAAGACTGGTAACGATTGAAATCCAATGGGCTCAGTCCCATTGTGATTTTGAGCGTTCCGTGAAATGGCAGACGTATCCAAAATAATCAAGAGGCCCTCGTTTAATCGATAGGCTCCAAGAATGGCTTCATGACTCTGACCCAATAAATGGCTTGGTGGCAACACCAACTCATCGGGATTAAAAGTATTAATATCCCCAATAGAATCAACCATGAGAGCGATGTGATTGCCTTGAACGTTCAAAATGATACAAAAAGATTCTGATTTAGCATCCGGAATATCTAAGTAAGCTCCAATATCAATTGCAGGCATGAGTAGACCGCGTAAATTCAAAATACCCCGGATCATTTTTGGGCTACCTGGAACTTTGGTGCACTTTAGATTTCGGTTCACTTCAATCAACTCATCTGCAGGCACACCAAGCAAATAAGAGCCGACACTAAAGGTAAGAAAAGGATGCTCCATCATTAGTGCGGTGAATACACATCAATGACCTGAGGGTACTCACCAGATTCTTCCTGAATGTTATGCATAATAAGTACCTCCTCTAAGTCTAAAACATTAATAACCTGATCTTTGTAAATAATAGATCCACTCAAACCTTTTTGAGGCGTCGCCAACTCATGTAATTTTGCAGGAACTTCAATAATATCGGTCACCTGCTTCACCATCAAACCATACAGACCGTTTCGATATCGACAAATCAGTACCGGCACCCGCAATGCATTTTGATCATTGCCTTTTACGCCCCCGCTCACATAATTATTGAGACGGACTAGATTCATTAACTGGTCGTTGAAATAAACCACCTCACGGTTACCGTTTTTCTGAATTTGTGCTGCGTCAAATTTAACAATGTGGTCGATGGAGTCAAGCGGTAGAGCAATCTTATACAGTCCTGGTATTTCAAATAGCAGGATAGAAACCATTTCCTCGACCACGGGGATATATTTCTCCTCCTGTCTGATCGGGTTCCGATCGAGACGCTCTACCAAGCCAGATTGACGCGCAATGCCGTCGACATCTAGAATCAGCGCCACATCACCATTGCCCATAATGGTTGCACCTGCAAATTTAGATAGATCTCTTAATAGCTCTCCCAGCGGTTTAATAACAACATCTTGGATATTGAGTACCGCTTCAACCACTAATCCAAAAATAGTGCCATTGAAATTGAGAACGGCAACAAATAATTTTTGTTTTGGATTGGGAGGCGGCTGAGGTAAATTTAGTTGCTCATTTAAAAAGAGTAATGGAATTAATCTATCTCTCAGACGGTATGTAGGGGTTCCGTAAAAATCCTCTACCCCATTATTGGGCGCATTCGCAGTAAATCGGACTAATTCTAAAATCCGATTTTGTGGAATCAAGAAAATCTCCCCGCCACTCTGAACAAAGAGGGTTGGCAAAATAGCCAGTGTCAGCGGTATCTTTAACTTAACATGAGTTCCTTGATTCGGTATGCTGGTAATGTCTATACTGCCGCCAATATTTTCAATATTATTTTTGACGACATCCATACCAACACCCCTACCGGAAAGGTTTGTAACCTTATCTGTAGTTGAAAAGCCGGGTAAAAATATTAAATTAATTAACTCTTTTTGGCTAAGGGTGTTGGCATTTTCTGAAGAGATCAACCCATTAGCTATAGCACGCTGACGAACGCGCGCATAGTCTACTCCCGCACCATCATCTATCACCTCGATAATCACCATGCCATTTTGGTGAGCAGCGCGCAATATTAAGTCTGCAACTTCTGACTTACCCTTTTCAAGCCTCATCGCTGGCGACTCAATACTATGGTCAATACTATTTCGAATCAAATGAATCAGGGGATCACGAATACTATCCAACAAGACGCGATCTAACTCAGTTTCAGAACCCTCTTGAAGTAATCTGACTTTTTTATGGCACTCCAAAGAAACATCTCGTACTAAACGAGGAAATTTTGCCCAAATATGGAAAATCGGCTGCATCCGCATTTTCATCATGCGTTCTTGCAATTCCAAAGTCAGCATATCAATACTACGCACCGCGCTAGTAAATAACTTATCGGTTGACTGCTGCGAGAAAGGTAAGAGACGATTACGAGCCAATACCATTTCACTGGCAATATTCATCAATTTATCCAGAATATCTGGGGTCACTTTGATGGGAACAACAACGCCCTGTCCGAGTGTATTATTTACCTCCAACTCTGAAAGATCTTGAGGCTCAATAGACTCTGCTACATCTATAGAGTGTGCTGGTGCCTCTACAATATTTTCCCGCTGGCCTGAGGAATTTGCATCTTGACTATCTGGATTGGCCATCCCCATCAAGCTATTAATGAGCTCCTGGTCATTACCCGCTGGTTCAACATGATGACTTTCAACATGCTCAATAATCTGTCGCAGCACGTCGTTCATCTTTAATAAGTTACTCGATTTAGCCAAATCCAAGGTAATTTGACCTGCACGAATTTTTCCCAGTAAAGACTCCCCGGCATGGGAAAGTGTTTCGAACCGCTTGAGGGAAAAGAAGCCGCTGCTGCCCTTTAAAGTATGCAATCCTCGGAAAATATTCCCCACCAATGATGGGTCATTCGGGTTTTCCTCAAAGCGCACAAAATCGACATCCAATTGATCGATTATTTCCCGAGCCTCCAGGATGAATTCAGCAAGGATATCGTCGTGATTTTCCATTTAAACCAATACTAATAGACATTTCTTTCGTCGGGCAGATAGAATGAGGACTAATAAGGATATTAGCTTAAATTAAGTAATAATCTCTCAACTCCCCTCTTTCAATCACACAACTTGCCCCAAAACCTTCAATAGGAAGCCGCCACGAATGTTTCGTACCCTACTAGATAAATTCGAGAGAAAATCCACAGTTAAAACCAAGCTGCAAGTGAGCTTTGGATTAATTCTTGTATTTACGCTCATCGTTGGTGGCATTTCAATTTATGGCTACCAAATCATGGGGGAAAGTTCTCGCTGGCTATATATACAGGGCTCACAAGGCATTAGCGACTCTAGACAACTTCAGGTAGATGCAATTGCACTCGACGTGGAGATAAATCACTTACTCCTTGCCTCTTCCGCGCCTAGCAAAGCTGAAGGACAAGTCATTCGCGAAGAGGCGCTCGCGAATATTGAGAAGTTGCGTAATGATCTACAAGAAACACTTAAACGAGTAGAAGCCAATATTACCCGTTCAAAAACGCGCGTGGAATACAACGAGCTGGTTGATGACTTTAATATTTATCTAATTGCTATTGAGCAAATTATTATTCTCGAAAAAAATTCACCGGCTGCAGCTACTGCAATGTATTTTGGCCCAAAGTTTACGGGCTTTAAACCTAGCATCACCAAGAATCTGCAAGATTTTATTGATGTGAAATTAGAAAGCGCGCAGATCTACTACGATAGGGCTTTGGAAGCTAAATCGAATGCCATTTGGTCTACCGGTGTCACCATCCTCATTGCCTTTTTTCTCAGCATTTTAGTTGGAATACGTTTTAGGCATTCGATTATCAATCCACTGCACAAAACCAATGAAGCTCTTAATGCCCTTGCCGAATCACGTTTAAATACCAAAATTCTAGGTGCCGATTATGTAGGTGTAGTCGGTCAAATTGCCCAATCAGTTCAAACCCTCCAGAGCAACCTACGTAATGCGATTCAGGAGATTAGCGGCAATGCCTTAATGATTAGCTCCTCCTCAGAAGAGCTTGCAGCAGTAAGCGCTCAACTGAATGCCAATGCTGAAGAAACATCAGCTCAAGCCAATGATGTTGCACAGTCTTCAGATAATGTTAGTCAGAACACGCAATCTGTGGCTGCAGCAACTGAAGAATTCAGTACCAGTATTAGAGAAATATCGATTAATGCTATGGAAGCCTCTCGGGTCGCAAATCGTGCGGTAGAAATCGCTGACAGCACGAATCAAAAAATGGCTAAGCTAAGTAGCAGCAGTATACAAATCGGTGAAGTGGTGGCAGTCATCGCGGATATTGCCGAGCAAACTAATCTCTTGGCGCTCAATGCCACTATTGAAGCGGCTCGTGCTGGTGAACTTGGCAAAGGATTTGCCGTGGTTGCAAATGAGGTTAAAGAGTTAGCACGCTCAACAGCGAAGGCAACGAATGAAATCGGTCAATCAATCGATACTATTCAACTCGATGCAAAAGGTGCCATTGAATCCATTCAAGAAATCACGCTGATTATCAATAAGATTGATGAAATTTCAATTGTCATTGCGACAGCCGTTGAGGAGCAAGTAGCCACTGTGAGCGAAATCTCCCGGAATATCTCTACTTCAGCCGGTAGCTCTGCAAAAATTACTGAGACAATTGAAGCGGTTGCCTTGACCTCTCGCGGTATCTCCAGTGGATCTTCTGAGATTCAAAACTCTTCCATGGAGTTGGCCAGGGTTGCTGCAAGGCTGAAAGAGTTGGTCTCTAAATTCGAATGCTAGCCATTTTCTAGCGCAAAAAAAGCCATCCCGAAGGATGGCTTAAAGAGATTTTTGGAGATACAACTTAAAGAACAAACTACGAGTTCATATTAGTCCTGTATTTGCGTTACATATCAGTGTATTGCATCAATCTGAGCGCTCATGCATTCATATGGTGCAATTTGAGCTGATTTTAGGGGTTTGGCTTTTTTATTGCCAGCGGTAAACCTTTGGTGGTGGCATAAAAAACAATTAATTCAACTGGTTTTGTACCCTGATTAATACCATGGTGCCACTTACCCACCATTTCTACGATGACATCACCCTTCTTGAAATGGCGCTGATGAATGGGTAATGCCGTCTCTGGTGGGATGGTGTATTTCATCACAGCAACTTCTGGCACATCCGATAGATAAGGTGGCAGTACGGTACCAGTCCAATCATCACCACTTCGAAGGAGGAGTTCTGTACTTACTCCGAGGTGCTCATCTGCGTGAACGGGGTTGAGCGAAACAGCTAATACAGTAAAGAAGCAAAACAGAAACTTCATGAAATTCTTGTATCTGGCTTTAATGATTTTCTTTGGCGTGGTTAATTGAGTATTTTGGAATCTCAATAACCAAATCTTGTTTAGCCACAATAGCCTGACAAGACAAACGAGACTGTGGGTTTAATCCCCATGCACGATCCAGCATATCTTCCTCGTTCTCATCCGGTGGATTCAAACTTTGAAAGCCCTCTTTCACTATCACGTGACAGGTAGTGCAAGCACAGACCATATCACACGCATGCTCGATCGGAATGTCATTCTCTAATAATGCTTCACAGATCGATGTACCTGGAGCAACCTCAACAACAGCACCTTCTGGGCAATACTCGCTATGCGGTAGGACGACGATTTGAGTCATGATTCTTTTCTATTGTGGTTCAGTTTGTATTTTAAATTTCAGCGACATTCTTACCAGATAAGGCCTTCTGAATACTGGCGTTCATCCGCATTTGCGCAAACTCATCGGTTGCCTTAGCAGCATGATCAACTGCCTTTCGAACAACAGCGCTATCGGTTTCGTCATTCAGAATCTTCTGTAATGTAGTCATTTCTTGATCAATGGCGATTTGCTCTTCCTTACTAAGCAATGAACGATCACTGTTAAGCGCTGTTTGTACTGCATCGAGCAGGCGTTGAGCATTTACCTGTTCTTCACGCAAGGATCTAGACAGTAAATCCTCTTTAGCCGATGCAAAACCATCTTGCAGCATGCGAGTAATCTCCGCATCGGTTAAGCCATAGGAGGGCTTGATATCAATCGAGGCTTTCACACCAGAGCCTTGCTCAGTGGCACTAACAGATAGAAGGCCATCAGCATCTACCTGGAAGGTCACCCGAATACGCGCAGCCCCCGCAGCCATCGCTGGTATGCCACGTAACTCAAACTTACCTAATGAACGGCAGTCTTTAGCTAATTCACGTTCACCCTGTACTACCTGAATAGCCAAAGCGGTTTGACCATCTTTAAAGGTTGTGAAATCCTGTGCGCGGGCAACTGGGATCGGTGTATTGCGCGGAATAATCTTTTCTACCAAGCCGCCCATGGTTTCGATGCCAAGAGATAGCGGAATAACATCCAAAAGAAGCCATTCATCATCTTTACTTTGGTTGCCTGCTAATAAGTCAGCTTGCATAGCCGCACCCAAAGCAACTACTTGATCAGGATTGAGATTGTTTAATGGCTGGGTTCCAAAGAGCTCGCCAACAGCACGTTGCACATTAGGCATACGGGTTGAGCCACCAACCATCACAACACCTTTTACATCTTCAGCCTTAAGACCAGCATCACGCAAGGCTTTTTTGCAGGCTACTAAAGTTTTATTCACTAAGTTCTGCGTAATCTCAAAGAATTGCGCCTGACTAACCCCAACATTAATTACGGTGCCATCAGCAAGAGTCTCATGCACTCGTGCCAAAGGGTTGTGACTCAATTGTTCTTTAGCGTGCTTGCATGCCTGCAAGAGTGTTGCATGATCATGAATCGATAACGGCGAAAGCTTTGCTTGCTCAATCACCCAGCAATACAAACGATGATCAAAGTCGTCGCCACCCAAGGCAGAATCACCGCCAGTAGAGAGCACTTCAAACACCCCTCTGCTCATGCGCAGTATGGAGATATCAAAGGTGCCACCACCTAAGTCATAGACTGCGTAGACACCTTCAGAGGCATTATCTAAACCATATGCAATCGCTGCAGCAGTAGGCTCATTTAACAGACGTAGCACTTCAATGCCTGCAAGCTTAGCGGCGTCTTTTGTTGCTTGGCGTTGCGCATCATCAAAATATGCAGGCACGGTAATTACGGCGCCCACGATTTCATCGGAGACAGAGTCTTCAGCTAGTTGACGTAAACGTGCCAGAATTTCTGCAGAGACTTCGATGGGGCTCTTATCACCAGCCACTGTTCGCAGCTTAAGCATGCCAGGCTGATCAACAAAGTCATACGGAGCACTTTCAATATGCTCTATATCTAGCAAGCCACGACCCATAAATCGCTTCACGGAAACGATAGTGTTCTTAGGATCCATCACTACACTCTCAAGCGCTTCAAAGCCTGCCTGAGTTCTACCGTTTGGCAAGTAACGAATGACTGAGGGTAATAATTCTCTGCCTTGTGCATCTGGCAATACCTTTGGCAAGGCATCACGCACAATAGCCACTAAAGAATTGGTAGTGCCCAAATCAATACCCACTGCAATCCTGCGCTGATGGGGCGCTAGTGATTTACCAGGTTCGGAGATTTGTAATAAAGCCATAAGGAATTGAGTTTAATTTACGCAGGGGTTAAACCAACGTAGAAATTACATCATCGAGTTCTACTGCGAACTTATCAATGAAAAGTAGGCCGCGCAGCAATTCAGCGGCCCGTGTGTAGTTTTTGGCGCCATCAATTGCCTGAGCGATTTCAGCGAGAGTATCTTGCTTAGATTGCTCAACCTCAGCCATTAAAGCCTCTAGAGCCACTAGATCTTCTGCCTGCTCATCCAAGTTCTCGCGCCATTCCATTTGCTTCATTAGAAAAGCAGCAGGCATGGCGGTATTCGTTTCTAGCTTGGCATCAACACCATGAAGCTGACAAATGTAGAGGCCGCGTTGAATAGGATTCTTTAGTGTCTGTAAGGCTGTATTCGCTAAAGTAGCCATCTGCATAGCAAGGCGCTGCTCCGCATCACTACCGCGCGCATGGCGGTCAGGGTGAACTTCCTTCTGAATTGCTAGGTATGCCTGCTCAAGGGCAGGCAAATCGATTTTGAATTGCTGATTTAATCCAAAGAAGCGAAAGTAATCGTCAGACGCGGAAGGATTCGCCACAACCACACTCATCTTTTACGTTTGGATTTTGAAACTTAAACCCTTCGTTCAAACCCTCACGTACAAAGTCCAACTCTGTACCATCTAAGTAAGCCAAACTCTTTGGATCTACAAATACCTTAATACCATTGGACTCAAATACCTGATCCTCAGCCGCAGGCTCATCCACATATTCGAGTTGATAAGCCAAACCAGAGCAACCAGTTGTACGAACACCCAAGCGCAGGCCACAACCTTTACCGCGCTTCTCAAGATTGCGGTTTACGTGTGCAGCTGCTTTGTCAGTTAAGGTTATTGCCATAGTTTTACTTCTTTATTTTTATATTTGATCTTTGCTTTATTTAGCTGGATGCTTTTCTTTATAGTCAGCTACCGCTGCTTTGATAGCATCTTCCGCCAAGATAGAGCAGTGAATTTTCACTGGAGGCAAAGCCAACTCTTCAGCAATCAGGGAGTTCTTGATCTCAAGAGCTTGGTCCAAAGTCTTACCTTTAACCCACTCAGTTACCAATGAAGATGAGGCAATCGCAGAGCCACAGCCATAAGTCTTAAACTTTGCATCTTCGATCACGCCTTGATCATTCACGCGAATTTGCAACTTCATGACGTCGCCACAGGCTGGTGCACCAACCATGCCAGTGCCTACGCTCTCATCACCCTTTTCGAATGAGCCAACGTTGCGGGGATTTTCGTAGTGGTCAATGACCTTTTCGCTATATGCCATGGTATTTCCTCTGTAATTTCTCTGTAATGATATTTTTAGTGTGCTGCCCATTGAATCGTGCTGATGTCGATTCCGTCTTTATACATTTCCCACAGCGGTGATAGTTCACGCAACTTGGCAATCTTTTCTTTCACTAACTTTATGGTGAAATCCACTTCTTCTTCAGTAGTAAAACGACCTAGGGTGAATCGAATCGAGCTATGCGCCAACTCATCGTTACGGCCCAAGGCGCGCAATACATAAGACGGCTCCAGGGAAGCGGATGTACAAGCTGAACCTGAGGAGATCGCCAAATCCTTCAGAGCCATCAACATGGATTCGCCTTCAACATAGTTAAAGCTAATGTTGAGGTTATGAGGAACACGATCGTCCATGTCACCATTGACATAAACCTCTTCAATATCCTTTAAACCATTTAACAAGCGATCGCGTAAACCACGGATACGCTTATTTTCTTCAATCATCTCAATACGGGCGATGCGGAATGCTTCACCCATACCTACGATCTGATGAACCGCAAGCGTTCCTGAGCGCATACCGCGCTCATGACCACCACCATGAATCTGTGCCTCAATACGAATACGTGGCTTGCGACGCACAAACAAAGCACCAATACCTTTTGGCCCATAAGTCTTATGTGCAGAAAAGCTCATTAAATCTACTTTGATCTTTTCGAGATCAATTTCAACTTTGCCAGTAGCTTGGGCTGCATCCACATGGAAAATCACGCCCCGTGCACGACACAAATCACCAATCGCTGCAATATCTTGCACAACACCAATTTCATTATTGACATACATTACGGACGCCAAAATCGTGCCAGGCTTCATCGCAGCTTCAAGCTGAGCAAAATCAATCAAGCCGTTTGGCAACACATCTAAATAAGTGACTTCATAACCCTCGCGCTCGAGTTCGCGACAAGTATCTAAAGTAGCTTTGTGCTCGGTCTTAACAGTGATGATGTGATTGCCACGATCTTTGTAAAAATGCGCAGCACCTTTCAAAGCCAAGTTAATACTTTCAGTGGCGCCACTGGTAAAGACGATTTCTCTTTGATCAGCATGTACTAATTGAGCAACCTCAGAACGCGCCCACTCAACTGCCTCTTCTGCAGCCCAGCCATAAGCATGGCTTCGGGAAGCAGCATTACCAAACTGCTCGCGCAGGTAAGGCAACATTTTATCGACCACCTGTGGATCAATCGGCGTAGTAGCCGAATAGTCCATATACACAGGGAAGTGTTCAGGACTAAACATTGGAACCGGCTGTTGCGGTAAAGCTTGTGGTGCGTTCATGATTTACTTATTAAGAGGTAATGTGGTTATTAACTTTGGCGCGCCAAATTGAAGACGGAATTCACTAATGGTGCTTTAGGGGCAACTTCTTTTTTGGCTGCAAGTGCTGGGGCTGGTTTTTCAGCTTTGACACTTTCAACTTTGATTTTCTTCTGACGCATATCTTGAATGACTACACCGCGTCCTTCTTGTTGATGCACTAAATCCCTTAAGCTCACTGAGCTAAGGTATTCAACCATTTTGGAATTGAGATTACTCCAGAGATCGTGCGTCATACAGCGGCCCTGATTCTCATCATCGGTATGGCAATTGCCTTTGCCTCCACATTGAGTAGCATCGAGAGGCTCATCGACCGCAACAATAATGTCCGCAACACTGACCTCTGAAGATGGACGAGCCAGGGTGTAACCACCGCCAGGACCGCGTGTGCTCTCCACGATATTGAAACGGCGTAATTTGCCGAACAATTGCTCGAGATAAGAAAGGGAAATCTTTTGTCTTTGGCTAATTCCGGCCAAAGTTACAGGGCCATGCGTCTCACGCAGGGCTAAATCAATCATTGCGGTTACTGCAAAACGACCTTTGGTTGTAAGTCTCATATGTCACCTTGGTAATGGATTGTTATGGACAGCTAACAGTCGGGCGGGTAATACCCGACCATTCCACTCAACTTTACCATAAGACCCAGTAAACTGCTCGGGAATTATCCCAAAAACCTCAATGAGAGCCAGGAATTAAAGGGTAAAAGCTCTAGACTGAATCCCTTGATCTAGCGCCAAAGGCCATTTCTTTGACCTTAGTGAGCCTATCTCGCGTGCTGGCAGCCTTCTCGAACTCCAGATTTTTGGCCTCAGCATTCATTTGCTTCTCCAAACGCTTAATTTCCGCTGCTAGATCCTTCTCGCCCATATCCTCATAGCGAGCCCGCTCCTGCTCCACCTGCATCTCGTTGCGCCTCTCTTTGACATCATAAACGCCATCAATAATGTCTTTAATACGTTTTTGCACCCCTTTTGGCTCGATTCCATGGAGCTTATTAAAGGCAATCTGCTTGGTGCGACGCCTTTCTGTCTCCCCCATCGCCCGCTTCATGGAGTCGGTGATGCGATCGGCATACAAGATGGCTTTGCCGCGAACGTTACGAGCAGCCCGACCAATCGTCTGGATCAAGCTTCGTTCAGAACGCAAGAAGCCTTCTTTATCGGCATCAAGAATGGCCACCAAAGAAACTTCTGGAATATCTAAGCCTTCACGCAATAAATTAATACCGACTAAGACATCAAAGACTCCTAAACGTAAGTCACGCAAAATTTCAACACGCTCAACAGTATCGATATCAGAGTGCACATAGCGTACCTTCACGCCATTATCAGAAAGATAATCTGTTAATTGCTCTGCCATGCGCTTTGTCAACACCGTGACCAATACACGCTCACCTAATTTAACGCGCGCATGAATTTGATCTAACAAATCATCAACCTGTGTGCTTGCTGGTAAAACTTCAATTTCTGGATCTACCAAGCCTGTTGGTCTAGCAACTTGCTCGACTACTTGGCCTTGATGTGTATTTTCATAATCAGCTGGAGTGGCAGAAACAAAAATGGTTTGACGCATCTTAGTTTCAAACTCAGTAAATTTCAATGGACGGTTATCCATCGCAGAAGGCAAACGGAAACCGAATTCCACCAATGTATGTTTGCGAGACTTATCTCCGTTGTACATCGCATTGAGCTGTCCAATAAGAACGTGGCTCTCGTCGAGAAACATCAAGGCATCATTTGGTAGATAATCCACCAGCGTAGGGGGCGCCTCGCCTGGGGCTGCACCAGAGAGGTGGCGAGAGTAGTTCTCAATCCCCTTACAGAAACCTAACTCATTGAGCATCTCTAAATCAAAACGCGTGCGTTGCTCAAGACGCTGGGCTTCTACTAACTTGCCATCTTTTACAAACTCATCTAAGCGAGTACGTAACTCCGTTTTAATCGTTTCAATGGCCTTTAAAACGGTATCTCGAGGTGTCACATAGTGCGAACTTGGATACACGGTAAAGCGCGGAATTTTTTGGCGTATCCTTCCTGTAAGCGGATCGAAGAATTGCAAACTCTCCACTACATCATCAAATAATTCCACACGTACCGCTAACTCATTATGTTCTGCAGGGAAAATATCAATCGTGTCACCACGCACTCTAAATACACCACGCTTGAAATCAGTTTCATTGCGATCGTATTGCATGGCGATGAGGCGCATCAAAATATCACGTTGACTCATCTTGTCACCCGGACGCAATGTCATGACCATGCTGTGATAGTCGCCAGGATTACCAATGCCGTAAATTGCTGAAACAGTTGCAACAATGATGACGTCACGACGCTCTAACAAACTCTTCGTTGCAGACAAACGCATCTGTTCGATGTGTTCATTAATTGAGGAGTCTTTTTCAATGAAGAGGTCTCGCTGCGGAACATAGGCCTCTGGCTGGTAATAGTCGTAGTAACTAACAAAGTACTCAACTGCGTTTCTCGGAAAAAACTCCCTAAATTCGCTATATAGCTGGGCAGCGAGGGTCTTATTAGGGGCAAAAATGATGGCTGGACGACCTGTTCTGGCAATGACATTGGCCATGGTGAAGGTCTTACCTGAGCCAGTCACCCCTAAAAGTGTCTGGAAGGTTAAGCCGTCCTCAATACCCTCTACTAAGGCGTCAATAGCCTGTGGCTGGTCCCCAGCAGGGGCGAATGGCTGGTAAAGCTGGTAAGGGGAATCAGGAAAGGTGATGAACTTGGTAGGATCAAGGTCGTGGCCAGCCTCGCCTAAGGGATCAGCCGCAGGTGTTTTATCGACCACTTTTACTTCAGTTTTTGATCCAGTTTTCGGTAACTTAGGGGGCATCTCGGCTATCATTTCACCTGTAAGACTTCTTTACAGAGAATTTTGTACAAACAATGATTTTGCCGTTTTTCTTAAGGAATAGTTGATTCTCACTTCAAAAACCGACAATTAAGCTGAACATAGCGTCGATTAAGAACAAAACAACCCCTAATTACCCTCCAACCATCAATTTCGACCACAAATGACCCTGTTTGCCTCAGTTCAATTAGCCCCTAAAGATCCTATTTTTGGCCTCACAGAAGCCTACGTTGCAGATCAACGTGCTGACAAAGTGAATTTGGGTGTTGGCGTGTACTACACAGACGAGGGCAAGGTTCCACTTTTGAAAGCGGTAATTAAAGCGGAAGAGGCAATTGTTGCAAAGCATTCCCCTCGTAGCTATATCCCTATCGAAGGCCCAAATCCATACAACAGTGCAGTGCAAAATTTATTGTTTGGCGCTGACTCTACACTCATTAAGGATGGTCGCGTTGTAACAGCCGAGTGTCTTGGTGGTACCGGTGCTTTGCGTGTTGGCGCTGACTTTATTAAGCGCTTGAACTTAAATGCACCATGCGCAATTAGTAACCCCACTTGGGAAAACCATCGCGGAATTTTTGAATCCGCCGGCTTTGATGTTGTTGAGTACACCTACTTTGATGGCAGTACCCGTGGTGTTGATTTTGATGGCATGGTCAAATCTTTAGAGTCTTTCCCAAAGAACACTACCGTCTTATTGCATGCTTGCTGTCATAACCCAACTGGTGCAGATATTGCTGAAGCGCAATGGCGCCAAGTTATTGATATCTGTAAGACCAAAGGTTTGATTCCCTTCCTGGATATGGCCTACCAAGGCTTTGCCGCTGGCATTGAACAAGATGGCATTGCAGTCCGCCTCTTCGCTGAATCAGGCATGTCTTTCTTTGTATCGAGCTCTTTCTCCAAATCATTCTCACTCTATGGAGAACGTGTTGGCGCTCTGTCTATAGTGACTCAGAGCAAAGATGAATCTACTCGCGTGCTCTCACAATTAAAGCGCGTGATTCGCACCAACTATTCCAATCCTCCAACTCATGGCGCTGCGATTGCTGCTGCTGTTTTAAATTCTCCAGAATTACGTAAGCTCTGGGAAGACGAGTTGGCAGAAATGCGTGATCGTATTAAAGCGATGCGTCATGGTCTTGTTGAAAAACTCGCTGCTGCTGGTGTCAAGCAAGATTTTGCTTTTATCGAGAAGCAGCGTGGCATGTTTTCTTACTCAGGCTTAACAGCAGAGCAAGTTGATCGCTTACAGAGAGAAGATGGCATTTATGCCCTCTCCACTGGACGCATTTGTGTGGCAGCCCTTAATACCAAAAATATTGATAAGGTAGCTAAAGCAATCGCCCGCGTATTGGCTTAACAAAGCGTAATAAGCGGATACACTGAATTACTGGAGGTACTATGCTATATCAGTTACATGAATTTCAAAAAGCCTTACTTCAACCGGTTAGCTCCTGGGCACATGGCGCCTCTGAAGCATTTATTAACGCCTCTAACCCTGCATCTAAGATTCCAGGTTCAGATCGATTAGCTGCTAGCTACGAGCTTCTCCATCGCTTAGGTAAAGACTATAAAAAACCAGAATTTGGCATTCGCTCTGTTAAAGCACATGGTCACGAAGTTGCGATTCATGAAAGAACAATCACCTCAAAGCCATTTTGCAATTTAGTACGTTTCAAGCGTTTTTCGGATGATGTAGAAACTATCAAGAGTCTCAAAGAAGATCCTACTGTACTGGTAGTTGCTCCGATGTCTGGTCATCACGCCACTTTATTGCGCGATACAGTACGTACCCTCTTGCAAGACCATAAGGTTTACATCACCGATTGGATCGATGCTCGTTTAGTGCCAGTAGAGGATGGTGAGTTTGGTCTTGATGACTATGTTCACTACATTCAAGAATTCATTCGCACCATTGGCGCAAAAGATTTACATGTGATTTCCGTCTGCCAACCTACGGTCCCAACATTTGGGGCAATCTCATTAATGGCTTCTGCTGGTGAAGAAACTCCAGCATCGATGATCATGATGGGTGGTCCAATCGATGCACGTAAATCACCGACTGCGGTAAACAATCTCGCCGAACAAAAATCCTATAATTGGTTCAAGAGCCATGTAATCTACAGGGTTCCGCCCAGCTATCCTGGGGCTGGTCGCAAGGTATATCCTGGCTTTTTGCAGCACACTGGTTTTCTTGCGATGAACCCACAGAACCATCTGCAAAGTCATTGGGACTTCTTCCAAAATTTAGTACGAGGTGACGAGCAGGATGCAGAGTCTCATATTCGCTTCTATGATGAATACAACGCAGTACTGGATTTAGACTCAAAGTTCTACTTAGACACTATTAAGACTGTGTTCCAAGACTATGCATTACCTAATGGGACATGGGAAGTGGCTGGTGAACTCGTTAAACCAGAGGATATTAAGAAGACTGCCTTACTTACCATTGAAGGTGAGTTAGATGATATTTCTGGAAGTGGTCAAACACGTTCCGCTCATAGCTTGTGCCCAGGCATTCCAAAAGAAAATAAAGATCATTATGAAGTTTCTGGTGCTGGTCACTATGGCATCTTCTCTGGTCGTCGTTGGCGTGAGAAGGTGTATCCGAAAATCAAAACGTTTATTCGTGAACATCAGAATACAAAGAAAACAGCTACTCTGACTACCCAGTCAGCATAAATTAAGGGCTCTTCGGAGCCTTTAATTTTGAGAAGATTCACACTTCAATGATTCACCCAAATAAGCTTGTTGACCAACTGGAAGACATCCTTCCACAAACCCAATGCACTAAATGCGGCTACCCCGATTGCCGTGGGTACGCTGAAGCAATGGCATCTGGGGAGGCCTTACCAAACCGCTGCCCTCCTGGTGGCGTAGAGGGTATTAAACGCCTATCCAAGTTACTAATACCGATCTATCCGCAAGATGCATTTGATCTACACCCCACTCTCGATCCTGAGTGCGGCAAAGAGCGTCCACGTCCTGTAGCTTTTATTGATCCTCAGAAGTGTATTGGCTGCACCCTCTGTATTCAGGCATGTCCTGTTGATGCGATTGTTGGCGCATCCAAACAAATGCATGTAGTGTTAACTGAGTGGTGCACGGGTTGCGATCTCTGCATACCGCCATGTCCAGTAGATTGCATCAGTATGCTCGATGTCACCGGGAAAAATACTGGCTGGGATGCTTGGTCGCAAGAATTGGCTGACGTTTCTCGCATGCGTTATCACACTCGCGAAGTTCGACTCGATAGAGAGCAAAAAGATAATGATGACCGTTTAGCTAAAAAGGCTGCGACTAAATTAGCAGCAGTTAATGCAGAAAGTCCATCATCAGCAGATGAGCTGAAAGAACAAGAACGTAAACGCGCCATCATTGCGGCAGCAATTGCAAGAGCTCAGCAAAAAAAATGATGAATCCAGAAAAGCGTCGCGCTTTTTTTGAGCAGCTCAAGGCAAATAATCCTGAGCCAAAAACTGAACTGGAATATAGCTCGCCATTTGAGTTATTAATTGCAGTCTTACTTTCTGCACAAGCAACTGATGTATCGGTTAATAAGGGTACAAGAGAGCTTTATAAGGTAGCCAATACCCCTGAAGCATTATTAAAACTGGGTGAGAAGGGTGTGCGACCTTATATTCAGCACATCGGTTTATTTAACTCCAAGGGTAAGCACATTCAGGAAACTTGTCGCCTACTTCTCGAGAAACATGGAGGTGAAGTTCCACAGACTCGCGAAGAATTAGAGGCACTTCCTGGTGTTGGTAGAAAAACAGCTAATGTCATTCTGAATACTGCCTTTGGGCAAGTCGCTATGGCTGTTGATACTCATATTTTTAGAGTCTCGAATCGCACAGGCTTAGCACCAGGCAAGGATGTTCTTAAGGTGGAGCAGCAATTGCTCAAACGTGTACCTAAGGAATACCTACTAGATGCCCATCATTGGCTTATTTTGCATGGTCGATATACTTGCAAGGCCCGTAATCCAGATTGTGCTCAATGCATTGTTGAGCCCTTATGTGGCTTTAAGCAGAAAACTAGCAAAGGAAAAGTTCGTGGCGATATTTAACCCAACCCGTGAAGAAGTGCGACGCTTTTTCTGCGATACCTGGAAAAAGAAAACTGAGAATCATATTCTTGACTCTATGGAAACGCTCGCAAGCGATTGGATGGTAGAGCACCCCGAGTACCATACTCTGCTGGCCGATCCCGAGGGTGCGCTGGGCCAAGACTACACACCAGAACGTGGTGAAACTAACCCCTTCTTGCATCTATCGATGCATCTATCGATCAGCGAGCAAATCTCAATCAATCAACCACCAGGCATTAAAGAGCTTGCTGACAAACTATCCCAGAAACTAGGCTCAATGCATGAAGCACAGCACGCAATGATGGAATGCCTGGGACAAATAATGTGGGAGGCACAGCGAGAAGGTCAGCCACTCAACCCAGAAAAGTATTTAGAAGCACTGAAAAAACTAATCTAATCCTCTTTCATATTGGCACGCTTTACGATTGGTTCGAGCCTTGCTTTTTCCTCAGCCAAGAACTTGGTAAATGAAGCCCTAGTGCCAGGAGATGGCTCGATACCTTGCGGCATTAAGCGACTTTGGACGGCAGCAGTTTTAAGGCCTGCATTAATAGCCTGATTCATTTTTTCTAAAACTACATCAGGAGTGCCCTTTGGCGCGAAAACACCTGCCCAATGCCCAATAAAGACTTCAGGATATCCCTGCTCCTTTGTAGTTGGAACATTTGGTAGGGCGACAATTCTTTTATTCCAAGTTGATGCAATTGGCCTTAGTTTGCCACCTTGAATTTGCGGAATAACCACTACGCTTGCTTCTGATGTGGCATCTACCTGATTCGAGATAACCGCTACCATCCCTTCCGAGCCACTCTTATAAGGAATGATTTCATATTTTCCGCCCGCCTTAACTTTTAACATTTCTGCTACAAAGTGTGGTGTGCTTCCAGTACCGGCAGTAGAAAAATTAAGGCCCTTTGGTTCCTTTGCTACAGCAAGTAAGTCTTTCATATTGTTGATTTTTGAATCTTCAGAAACAACAATAATGGACGGACTAATGGTGAGTAAACCAACTGGAACTAAATCACCATCCTTGTATGGCATCGATGCCTTAATCATGGGATTAGTCACAATTCCGCCCGCACTCACAAAAAAGGTATATCCATCTGGTGTACTCTTGGCGACAAAATCTGCACCCAATACAGATCCAGCACCCGGTTTATTTTCAACAATAATGGGTTGACCTAATTGTTTTGAGGCGGCTTCAGCAACCACACGCGCAACCGTATCATTTGCGCCTCCAGGACCAAAACCAACGATAAATTTAATAGGATGATTAGGCCAAGGATCCGCAGCAAAAGCCTGCCCTAAAAAAATAATAGGGAGAAGGAAGAAGGTAATTTTGGAGAGGAGTTTCATGATTATTTTCTTTTTTTATCCTACCAAGGCAAGACTGGTAGTACAGGCTTTAAGCCTGCCTTTTGAATTACTGGAACTGCTTTCTTTGAAGCCAAAAACTCAATCAAGTCTTTTGATGCGTTTACATTTTTCGTATTACTTGTAATTCCTGCAGAAAATAGCACCGTCTTTTGCGCTTCTGGCGGTAACTCCCCTATGAAATCTACGCCAGGGATGGGTAGCAATTCACTTACTTGCTGAAACCCAAGCTCTGCTTCTCCTCTAGCTACAACTGAAGCTACTCTCTCGCTATAAATTTTTCTAGCAGTTTTATCCATTTGCTCAGAAATTCCCATTTTTGGAAAAAGTTCTGTAGATAAATAAACACCGCTAGCACTTGCTGAATATGCAACCGACTTTGCATTTAATAAGGCAGACTTTAGACCGCCCATAGTAGCAATATCTGGTTTGGGTGCACCCGCCTTCACTACCGCACCCATAACCGATGCCACCAGATCTACCCTAGTCCCCGACTGAACTACTCCATTTTTAATAAATCCGTCTAAAGCAGGTGCGGCTAATATTAAGACATCAAATTGTTCACCTTTGGCTAATCTAGATGGAATAGAATCTGGCGCAGCACCCATCGAGGAGCCATAAGAAATAATCACCTTATTAGGAGAGTGCTTTTCATACTCTGGGGCCAAGTCTTTTAGAGCTTCCGCAAAAGCGCCTGAAGTAATTATCTGAATATCTACTGCGTAGGAGAAATTGACGATCAGTGCGTTGACAGCAATGATGAATATTGCAAAAAATATTTTACGCATAAATCCTTATGAAAGATTCAGAATTGCAACCTTTATAGCGACTGTTAGGTACTGGATTAATAGCTATATCGTTAATGCTTCAATTCTACTGAATTCTGTACCAATTTCAGCCACATCGCCTCCGCAGCGGCCGATAAACTGCGATTTTTTCTCTTCAACATATAAATAGGTCTTACTGCTGTTCGGTCTTGAATTGGAATCGCTACCAAACCTGGCAGCTTGCATAGATGCACTGCAAAATATGGCACGATACTCACCCCAAATCCATTAGCTACAAGGCCCGCCAGGGTGCCAAATTGAGAAACCTCAAACCCACTATCTTTTACATCCACTGCCTTTAGCAACTCTTGCATTTGCTGCCAAACACTTCCAGACCTCACCATATTAATCATGGTGCAACCAGTAAGCTCTTTTAATTTAATAGACTTACGTTTTCCCAGAATATAATATTCCTGGCAAATTAAAAACATACCCTCTTGCGCTAAAAGCACAGAGTCAAACTCTTTTGCATGAGTTGAGCGGGCATTTAAACCGAAATCCACCTCCCCACTAGCAACCATCTCAATACAATGATC
>Ga0209189_1001162_pt1 | contig 20054 bp, 22 predicted proteins | sample C_130820_EF_Meta_FD_187308 | JGI IMG/M metagenome (GOLD analysis project Ga0209189, IMG submission 187308) | Freshwater microbial communities from Lake Croche, Canada to study carbon cycling - C_130820_EF_MetaG (SPAdes) (version 3) | ecosystem: Environmental > Aquatic > Freshwater > Lake... | reverse complement strand
CAGTGTAGGCGTAAGCCAACAGATTTACAGTCTGCCCCCTTTAGCCACTCGGGCACCCCTCCGGCGAACCTCAAAGTATAGCGCACATTTGCGCAATTATCAAAATGTCAGCGGAAAGTCTTCATAACGACCAGTCAAGGGCGAGTCCGCGCGTGGCTAGCCAGTCTCTTGCCGTGGAGAAATGCCCGCAGCCGATAAAAGGGACTGGCGGACGGAGGGCGGAGAGGGGGGATGGGTGGTTGGCCTTGAGAACTAGGGCCTCTCGAGCAGCCGATCCGCCACGCAAACCCAAAAAATCTGGTGCCGTCTGGCTGGTGGCTGATTCAATCAATCCGGCTTTTGCTTGTGCGTGCCCACCCCACAGCATGTAAACGCAAGCGGGGGCGTTTGGTGCCACTTCTCGCAAAATCGCGTCGCTAAGACTCTCCCAACCGCGTTTGGCGTGGCTGGCGGGCAAACCGTCTTCCACCGTAAAACTGGTGTTGAGCAACAACACCCCTCGCCTGGCCCATGCCTCCAAAGATCCGCCCATGGGCACAGGTTGATGCAAATCGCGTTGCAATTCTTTGAAGATATTGCGCAATGACGGCGGGAACTTCACCCCATCTGCCACGGAGAACGACAAACCCTGCGCTTGGCCAGGCCCGTGATAAGGATCCTGACCCAAGATCACCACGCGCACCGCAGACAGGGGCGTCAACTGCAACGCCCACAAAGGATGGGCTGGGTAAACCACAGCTCCGCCACGCAAGCGGGCTGACACAAAATGCGCGAGTCTTTCACCTTCTGTAGAACGCCAAAAGGCGTCGAGCACGGGCTGCCATTCCGTGTGTACTGGCCAGTCATTGGGTTGCCAGGCGGTTAGTGCTGCCATGAAAGAAAAGTTATTTTGAATATTGATTGCGAAGCAAAAAACGGGTGGCGCAGTTTTCAGCCGCTTCAATAGTTTGCTAATTTCTATTTTTGCTAGTTTGCTATTGCAGATTAGTTAGAAAAAATTTGCAATCAAAGCTCAAAGAATTCAGCCAACTCTTGTCCCGGATCTTCAGCCCGCATGAAAGCCTCACCCACCAAAAACGCTTGCACATTTGCATCGCGCATAAAGCGGACATTTTCAGAAGTCAAGATGCCGCTTTCAGTGACCAGCAAGCGGTCCGCGGGCACATCTTTCATCAAATCCAACGTAGTTTGCAATGACACCTCAAAAGTGCGCAAGTTGCGGTTGTTTACTCCGATGAGCGGAGTTTTGAGTTTTAAGGCGCGTTGCAATTCTTCGGCATCGTGCACCTCCACCAAAACCGCCATATCTAAGCTGCGCGAGATGGCTTCTAGCTCAGCCATTTGTACGTCATCCAAACATGCGGCGATCAGCAAGATGCAATCGGCGCCCATGACGCGCGCTTCAAACACTTGGTAGGGGTCGACCATGAAGTCTTTGCGCAAAACAGGCAAATCGCATGAGGCGCGTGCTTGTTTGAGATAGTCCACACTGCCTTGGAAAAATTCTTTGTCGGTAAGCACAGACAAGCAGGCTGCGCCATGCTCGGCGTAGCTTTGCGCGATGTCTGCAGGAATGAAGTCGGCGCGCAAAACGCCTTTGGACGGACTGGCTTTTTTAACTTCGGCAATCACTGCGGGCAAGCCTTGCGCAATCTTGTTACGCATGGCGCCAATAAAGTCGCGCGTCAGCACACGGCTCTCCGCATCTGCACGCATCGCATGCAAAGGTTTGCGCTTCAAAGCGGCAGCCACTTCTTGGTGCTTGACTTCAACGATTTTTTTTAAAATATCAGACATTGTTTTTTCTCTTTAAGCGCAGGCTTCAAACCTTGGCCATTTGTTGTGTACGCGCAATCAATTGCTGAAGTTTGGCTTTGGCCGCGCCACTGGCAATTGCTGCGCGCGCAGGAGCCAAGCCAGCCTCGATGCTTTCCACCACATTGGCCGCATACAAAGCCACGGCTGAATTGAACACCACGATATCGCGGGCAGGGCCTTCTTGGTTGTCGAGTACGCCCTGCAACATGGCGCGCGATTGCTCAGGCGTTTCAACACGCAAGGCGCGGTTGCTGCTCATGGCGAATCCAAAATCTTCTGGGTGAATTTCGTATTCGGTGATCTTGCCGTTTTTCAGTTCACCCACCAAAGTGGCGGCGCCTAAAGAGACCTCATCTAATCCATCTTGCCCATACACCACCAAAGCATGTTCAGCACCTAAGCGCTCTAAGGCGCGCACCTGAATGCCAACCAAATCAGGATGGAAAACGCCCATCAGGATATTAGGCGCGCCAGCTGGATTGGTGAGTGGCCCCAAGATGTTGAATAGCGTGCGCACACCCAACTCTTTGCGCACGGGCGCCACGTTTTTCATCGCAGGATGGTGGTTGGGCGCAAACATAAAACCAATGCCGACGTCTTTCAGGCAGGCGGCGATTTGGTCAGGCGGCAAATTGATTTGCACGCCCAAACTCTCAAGCACATCGGCACTGCCGCTCTTGCTGCTCACACTACGGCCACCGTGTTTGCTGACCTTAGCGCCAGCCGCAGCCACGACAAACATGGAGCAAGTGGAGATATTGAAGGTGTGCGAACCATCGCCCCCAGTGCCGACAATATCGACCATGTGTTTTGTATCGGCCACTTGCACTTTGGTTGAAAACTCGCGCATCACTTGCGCGGCCGCGGTGATCTCGCCAATGGTTTCTTTTTTCACGCGTAAGGCACTGATGAAGGCGGCCATCAAAACGGGTGACATTTCACCGCCCATGATGAGACGCATGATGTGCAGCATTTCGTCGTGAAAAATTTCACGGTGTTCGATCACGCGCTGCAACGCTTCTTGCGGCGTGATGGCATGGGGTGTAGTCATGAAACTGGGCCTTACAAAAAGTTTTTCAACATGGCATGGCCATGTTCGGTCAAGATGGATTCTGGGTGGAACTGCACGCCTTGGATATCGAGTTCGGTGTGGCGCACACCCATGATCTCGCCGTCATCCGTCCAAGCAGTGACTTTCAAACACGTGGGGCAATGTTGGCGCTCAATCGCCAGCGAGTGGTAGCGGTTCACCGTAAAGGTTTCTGGTAATCCAGCAAACACACCCTCTTGGGTCGTATGGATCACACTGGTTTTGCCGTGCATCAATGTTTGCGCGCGCACGATCTGTCCGCCGAATGCCGCGCCAATGCTTTGGTGGCCTAAGCACACACCCAAGATAGGCAACTTGCCCGCGAAATATTGGATTGCAGCAACCGAAATGCCCGCCTCTGCAGGCGAGCAAGGGCCAGGTGAAATCACCAAGCGGTCTGGTTGTCGCGCTGCAATGCCTTCCAAAGTGATTTCGTCATTGCGAAACACCTCAACCTCAGCACCCAACTCACCAAAGTACTGCACGATGTTGAAGGTGAAACTGTCGTAGTTGTCGACTATGAGGAGTTTGATTTTTTTCATTCCATCCCCTCTTCGACCAACTCAGCGGCGCGTAGTAATGCGCGGGCTTTGTGTTCGGTCTCGCGCCATTCCATTTCAGGAATGGAGTCGGCTACGACACCAGCAGCAGCTTGCACATACAGCGTGTTGTTTTTCACGATGCCGGTGCGGATAGCAATCGCGACATCCATGTCGCCCGCAAAACTCAGGTAGCCGCAAGCTCCGCCGTACAAGCCACGCTTGGTGGGTTCTAACTGATCGATCAATTCCATCGCATGCACTTTGGGCGCACCCGTCAAAGTGCCCGCAGGAAACGTAGCTTTGAGCACATCCATGCTGGTGAGCGGCTTGCCATCGGCACCTTCGCGCAAGATGCCTTCGACATTGCTCACGATATGCATCACGTGGCTGTAGCGCTCGACCACAAAGGCTTCCGTCACTTTGACGCTACCAATTTGTGCGATACGTCCGATGTCGTTGCGTGCCAAGTCGATCAACATGACATGCTCGGCGCGCTCTTTCGGGTCGTTAATGAGTTCAAGTTCTGCCGCTTTGTCTGCTTCTGGCGTGGCGCCGCGTGGACGCGTTCCGGCCAATGGGCGGATGGTGACTTTTTGGCCTTCGGGCGTGTTTTCTTGGCGCACCAAAATTTCAGGCGAAGCGCCCACCACATGGGCATCGCCCAAGTGGTAGTAATACATATACGGGCTAGGGTTGAGCGAACGCAAGGCGCGGTACAAAGATAAGGGGCTCGCCGTAAATTCTTTATGAATACGTTGCCCAACTTGCACTTGCATAAAGTCGCCCGCAGCGATCAATTCTTTCGCGCGCTCGACTGCAGCCAAGTAGTCAAGCTTCGCAAAACTGCGCTCCACGATATGGCTGGTGCTCGGTGCGATAGATGGCGCAATCGCGGGCGCTTTTAAACGCTGCTTCAATTCATCCAAACGCGCTTGCGCTTTGGCATATGCCTGCGGTTGCGCAGGTTCGGCATAGACCATGAGCGACAACTTGCCCGAGAGGTTGTCAATGACGGCCAGCTCCTCACACTGCAACAACAAAATATCAGGCATGCCCAAATCGTCTGGCGGGCAAGTGTGCGCGAGTTTTTTCTCGATATGGCGCACCGTGTCGTATCCAAAGTAGCCCGCCAAGCCACCACAAAAACGCGGCATACCTTCGCGCAAAGCAACTTTGAAACGCTTTTGGTAATCGGAAACAAAATCGAGTGGATTGCCCTGGTGGGTTTCGACCACCTGACCGTTTGTAACTACCTCGGTCTTAGCTGCATCGCCAAAGCCTGACGCGCGCAACAAAGTGTTGGCAGGCAAGCCAATGAAGCTATAACGCCCAAAACGCTCGCCACCCACCACGGATTCGAGCAAAAAGCTGTATTGCCCACCGTTTTGAACATGGGCGAGTTTGAGATAGAGAGAAAGCGGCGTCTCAAGATCTGCAAACGCCTCGGCTACCAAAGCGATGCGGTTGTAGCCTTGTTGGGCTAATTGGTTGAATTCTGTTTCGGTCATGACATAGCGCCTTGGGGATTGGGCAAAACAGCCCACAGTGGTACTGCTTCTACATGCTCTGCCAATTTAAATCGATGCTTTCCCGGATACACCACATACAAGTGGTCTAACTTCAAGTCTACTAGTGCAACGCGCATGCTAGCCGTCAACACTGGAGCATCCGCACGTTTGAACTCAACTCCTATGCGTTGTGTGCCCTTGAACATTAATAAATCCAACTCAGCGCCTTGGTGGGTGGCCCAAAAATAAGCTTGGTCGGGTTTAGCCAAACGCAAGACTTGCTCCAGAGCAAAGCCTTCCCAACTTGCTCCGCTGTTTGGATGCGTCAACAAATGCGCGGTGTCTTGAATGCCGAGTAACGCATGCAGTAAACCGGTATCACGGAAATAAATTTTCGGTGCTTTTACTTGGCGCTTGCCTAGGTTTTCATGCCACGGCTGCAACTGGCGCACCATCATGGTTTGGGTCAATACGTCCAAATAACGTCTCACCGTTGGCTCTGATACTCCCATTGACCTCGCTGGATGCGACGCCGACCAAACTTGTCCATGGAAATGCGCCAACATATTCCAAAACCGCATCATCATGGGTGGCGCCACATTCAGACCGAATTGAGGCAAGTCGACTTGTACGTGATTGGCTATGGCGTTATGCCGCCAAACCATGCTGTCTTGGTCTGTATGCGCCAAATACGACAAGGGGAATCCGCCGCGTAACCACAGGTTTTGTGTGGCCGCTGCATTCCATACACCGTCTTGCACGCAGGCTTCTTGCAGATCAAACCCCCCGACTTCAACGGTTTCAATACGCCCCAACAAAGATTCACCAGCTTGCCTAAGCAAACTCGGAGATGCGCTACCCAGCAAAAGGAATTGGCCTGGCGCATTGGATCGGTCCATCAACACCCGCAACAAAGGAAACAACTCTGGCTTGCGCTGAATTTCGTCAATCACCACCCGGCCCTGCAAGCCCTCAAGCACTCCGGTCGCTTGCGTCAAACGCTGGGCGTGTGGCGGGTATTCCAAGTCGAAATAATTAGGAGAGTCGCGGTCTAAAAACCGCTGCGCCAGCGTGCTCTTACCTGCTTGACGCGGCCCGACCAACACAACGCCGCGCGAACGAGACAAAGCGCGTTCAACGGTTTTTTCAAGTTCAGTACGTTCCAGCATGGATGCTCATGGTAGCAGAACACCATGAAATTCGAAAGTCTGACTTTCGAATTTCATGGTAAAACGGATTTCATTTGGTCGATCACCGCCTTGTAGTCGGGTTTGCCAAAAATCGCGCTGCCCGCCACAAACGTATCAGCGCCGGCATCTGCGACGCGTCGGATGTTGTCGACTTTGATGCCGCCGTCTACTTCTAATCGAATGTCGCGGCCACTCGCATCAATCAATCGACGGACTTTTTCAATTTTGCGCAAAGCCGAATCGATAAAGCTCTGACCACCAAAGCCAGGGTTGACGCTCATGATGAGGATGAGGTCGATGTCGTCGATCGTCCACTCCAACACGTCGAGCGGCTCGGCGGGGTTGAATACCAAGCCCGCTTTCACACCGTGGCTTTTGATCGCTTGGATGCTGCGGTGCACATGTTCGCTGGCATCGGGGTGAAAGCTAATCAAGTCAGCGCCTGCCTGGGCGAATGCCGCGGCCAAGGCGTCGACGGGCGACACCATCAAATGCACATCGATCGGCACGGCTTGGCCCGAAGCGGTTTTGGCGTGGGGCTTCAAGGCTTGGCACACCATGGGTCCAAAGGTCAGGTTGGGCACATAGTGGTTATCCATCACGTCAAAGTGGATCCAATCGGCGCCCGCGGCGATGACGTTGTGCACTTCTTCGCCCAAACGGGCGAAGTCGGCAGACAAAATGGAAGGGGCGATACGAAAGGTAGATGGGGCGCGTGTCATAGGTGGATTATTTCACCTCCGCCCTAACCCCTATTAGCGGCAACTTGGGCATGCGTCAAAATCAGCCCCATGCACCGTTATACATTCCAAGTCGAAGTCCACCCGCAATACCTGCCCGAGCAGTCTGACACAGACGCGTCGCTCTATGTATTCGCCTACACCATCACCATTACCAACACCGGCACCATCCCCGCGCAGCTGATCTCGCGCACCTGGAACGTAAACGACGCCGACGGCCTGCATGAAAAAATTCGTGGCTTGGGCGTCGTCGGTCACCAACCCCTGCTCAAACCCGGCGAGCAGTTTGAATACACCAGCGGCACCCGCTTGCGCACACCCACCGGCACCATGCACGGCAGCTATTTTTGTGTCGCCGAAGACGGTGAAAAGTTTGACGTCGATATCCCGATGTTTGTGCTCGACGCTTTGAGCAACGACCCATCTAAACGCAATCTGCACTAGGCCATGGGCGAGTTCGATCTGATCGCACGTTATTTCAAGCGCCCCACGCAAAGGGCAGTGCTAGGTGTGGGTGACGATTGCGCCTTGCTGGCGCCAACCCCAGGTATGCACATGGCGACGTCGAGCGATATGCTGGTCGAAGGTCGCCATTTCCTCAGCACAGCAGACCCCGCGCGTCTAGGTCACAAAGCCCTCGCAGTCAATTTGAGCGACCTAGCCGCCTGCGGCGCTGAGCCCACCGCGTTCACCCTAGCTTTATCGCTGCCGCGCATCGACAAGGTGTGGCTGGAAGGTTTTTCCACAGGACTCTTGCAACTGGCAAACGAAAACGGTTGTGAATTAGTAGGCGGCGACACCACGCAAGGCCCATTGAATATTTGCATCACCGTCTTTGGCGAAGTACCACCTGGTGATGCATTGCTCAGACAAAACGCGCAAGTGGGTGACGATATTTATGTCAGCGGCACAGTCGGTGACGCGCGCTTGGCGTTAGAAGTGTTTCGTGGAACGCAATCTTTGGACGCAAAAGCGTTTGAAGCGGTGCGTGCGCGGATGGAAATGCCCACACCGCGCATCGCATTAGGCATGGCCCTGCGCGCCATTGCCAACGCAGCGATTGATGTGAGCGATGGTTTATTGGGAGACTTAGGCCACATCTTGCAATGCTCACAAGTAGGCGCGCAAATCGACACCGCATGGCTGCAACATAGCAACACATTCGGCGAAGACGCGCAAGCGGCTGGTATCAGCCCAATACTGGCGCAATTGCCATGGAGCAAGCGTATCGACTTCGCGCTGGCTGGCGGCGATGACTACGAGCTGTGTTTCACGGCGCCTGTACATCAGCGAGAAATGGTCCATGCTGCCGCATGGGAAAGTAATACACCAGTGACACGTATCGGTCGTATTACCGAAGCGCAAGGCTTGGTTGTTTTAGATCCAGAAGGCCAACCGATCACGCGTCGCTTTGCTTCGTTTGACCATTTCGCTTGAGCGTAAAGCACATTAACAAAATTTAGAAAATACCAATCAAGCCTTCATGTTGAACCAACAATTTCTAAAAGCCCATCCAGCGCATCTCATTGCGCTCGGGTTTGGCGCGGGCCTAAGTCGCTTAGGCGCCGGAACGGTTGGAACGCTTTGGGCCTGGGCATCTTTTTTAGTCATCCAGCTATGGCTCTCGCCTATGGAAATAGGTTTGCTTATTGGCGCATCCACACTGATTGGCTGGTGGGCCTGCACCATCACCGCAAAGCATTTGGGAGTGGCCGACCCTAGCGCCATTGTGTGGGACGAAATCGTCGCCTTCTGGTTAGTTTTGTGGCTCATCACACCATGCGGATGGCTTGCGCAATTTGCGGCCTTTGTGTTGTTTCGCTATTTCGACATCGCCAAACCTGGTCCCGTGCGCTGGGCTGATCAGACTTTCAAAGGATTCGGTTGGCGTGGCGGTTGGGGCATCTTGTTTGACGACTTTGTCGCCGCCTTTTGTACTTTGTTGGTCATCGCTTTATGGAGAGTCATATGACAGGCAGCACTTCACAACCTCACGCCACATCAACCTCCTCATCAAGCTCCACACATAGTGCTGTCGCGCAATTGGTCAGCTCAGTTGCCGACACCTTGATGCAACATGGATGGATGCTCACCACCGCCGAGAGCTGCACAGGCGGGTTGATCGCAGGCCGCTGCACCGACTTAGCAGGCTCTAGCCAATGGTTTGAACGCGGATTCGTTACCTACTCCAACGAAGCCAAACACGACATGCTGGGCGTGGACAACGCCATCCTCACCGAACACGGTGCCGTCAGCGAACCCACCGCACAAGCCATGGCGCTAGGTGCATTGCGCCACTCGCGCGCACAAGTCTCCATAGCCGTCACGGGCGTTGCAGGCCCGACAGGCGGATCCAAAGACAAACCCGTCGGCACCGTTTGGTTTGCTTGGGGCGTGCCCAGCGACACCGGCCCCACCTTGGGTGCAGAGACCGCTTGGGTCAAAACCGAACGCATGCAATTCGCCGGCGATCGCCCTGCAATTCGCCAAGCCACCATCTCACACGCACTAGAAACCTTGCTGCAACTTCTGAAAGCCTCGACATGACTTTTCTGGCAAGTCGATACCACCTGTAAGCCCAGATGCCTAAAACCTAAATAGCAAACTGAGAAACGACTGAAACGCCAATGCGTGCCAAGCGATTGCGCATAGTCAACACAGCCTTATCCTTGCTAACCAGCAAACAAAAATAAGCACACGCAAGGTCAATAAACTTCTGGTCATCCACGTCCTTGCAAACATAAGGCGCCCGATCAGCGACAGGGACCAATCGCGTAAACCGATCAAACTGAGCCAATACATCAACTGCCACCAACCCACCCCTTTGCATACGCAAAACAATATGTGGATAAGTCAGCACCCGCTCCAACTCGTCTCGCATAGTTTGCGTAGCCACCCAATCTACACGCTTAGAAGTCAATGCCTCCAACAAAGTAGGCGTAGCCGGATCCAAGTAAAGCCACAGGTCGAGCACGATATTCGTGTCCAACACAATCGTCTTGGCAGGAACCTCTGTCACTTGGCCGCGGGCTTGTCACGCATAGAACCCGCGCGCAAATCGAAGCGGAACATGCGGCACTCGATCGGGCCATTCCACATGGGCACGCGGCGCGATTCTTTGAAACGCATGCGGCTCGGCAATTTGAGATCAGGCGTCAACATCCAAGCCGTCCAACCCGCGTAATTCTTTTTCCAATGCGTGGCCAATTGCGCAAAGAAGTCGCCTCCGTCTTCGGTTTGCGCAGACTCTCGTGAACCAGAGGGGCCGGCCACACCGGCAGTTTCAATCCGCTCGCCATATGGTGGGTTGACCAACATCACGCCTGCGTGTTCTGTTGGTGGCATGCGTTGCAATGCATCACCGCCGCGAAACTCAATCGCGCTAGACACACCAGCACGTTCAGCATTGCGCTCAGCAAAGTCGACCATACGAAACGCCACATCACTACCAAACACTTTGGCACGGGGCGCGCATTGTTGGGCGCGGGCTTGGGTCAACAGGTCTTGCCATTCGCGTGGCGCAAACGGCAAAAGCTTCTCGAATCCAAAACGTCGCATCACCCCTGGGGCAATGCGACAAGCAATTTGCGCCGCCTCAATAGCGATCGTTCCACTGCCGCAACACGGGTCGTAGACGGAAACGCCTTGGTCGCACCAACCGTTGGGGTTGTCAGCGGATCCATCGCCTTGGCTCCAACCGCTTGCGGCCAACATCGCGGCGGCTAAAGTTTCTTTCAAGGGCGCGTCGCCTTTGTCGGTGCGCCAACCGCGTTTAAAGAGTGGCTCACCCGAGGTGTCGATATAGAGCGTGAGTTGCTCGTGCGTTAAATGCGCGTAAATGCGCGCATCCGGCCAACGCGTTTCCACATTGGGGCGCACACCCGTTTGCTCACGAAATCTATCGGCCACAGCGTCTTTGATTTTCAAAGCCGCGAAATTCAAACTCTTGAGCGGACTGTGCTGTGCCGTGATTTCAATTTTGAAACTTTGTTTGGGCGTGAACCACTGCTCCCAGGCCACCGCGCAAGCAGCGTCATACAAATCCTGTTCTTGCCTGTAAGGCGCATAAGCCACTTCGACCAACACGCGTTGCGCCAATCGGCAATGCAAGTTCAGCAACAACACGAAACGCCAATTGCCGCGCACCATCACACCGGCACGTAAAACGCGCAAATCGTCTGCAGTGATACCGCAAATGCTTTGCACCTCTTGCGCGAGAAAGGACTCGACACCTGCAGCGCATGGCAGGAACAAATGTAGGGTTTGCATTTACAAAGACTTACGTAAGGTAGTAGGAGCGATGCGCAGGGCTTCTCGGTATTTGGCGACGGTCCGCCGCGCGCATTCGATGCCTTGCTCTTTAAGCATTTCAGACAACTGGTTGTCAGAAAGTGGTTTCTTAGGGTTCTCGCTGGCAACGAATTGTTTGATCAAGGCACGCACCGCAGTACTCGATGCGTTGTTGCCACTCTCAGTCTCCAAGCCTGAACCGAAGAAGTACTTCAACTCGAAGGTGCCAAATGGTGTGTTCATGTATTTGTTGGTGGTCACGCGGCTAATCGTCGACTCGTGCAAGCCGAGCTCTTCAGCAATCTCACGTAACACCATCGGCCGCATGGCCAACTCGCCGTGGATGAAGAAATTCTTTTGTCGCTCTGCAATCGCATTGCTGACACGCAAAATCGTGTCGAAGCGTTGTTGGATGTTTTTGATAAACCAACGCGCTTCTTGCAAGCGTTGCTGCAAACCTGCATGCGCTTCGCCTTTGCCACCTTTGAGTGCGTTGGCATAAATGTCATGCACACGCAAACGCGGCATGACATCAGGGTTGAGCGCCACACGAAACTTTGGCGTTGCTGAAGCTTTGCCAATGCGTGTCACCAATACATCGGGCACCACCACATTGCGCTCTACGTCGGCAAAGCGTCTACCCGGTTTAGGTTCCAAGCGCGCGATCAAAGCAATCGCTACTTTGACATTGGCTTCGCTGTCATTGACCAATACCGCCAAGCGTTTGAAGTCACGCTTGGCTAGCATTTCCATGGGTTGATGGCACATCTTCACTGCCACATCACGCACCTGCAAGGCATCTGCACCTTTGGGGCTCAGTGCTTTGAGTTGTAGCGTCAAACATTCGGCCAAGGTGCGGGCACCCACACCCACGGGGTCTAGGTTTTGTAACAAATGCAAAGCGACTTGAAAGCGGTGCTCGAGTTCTTCGATTTGCTCTTCGTCATCACCGCCTAAGCCTTCGGCCAAACTGCGCAAAGTGTCTTCAAGATAGCCGTCGTCGTTGAGGTTCTCTATCAAGAAGCGTAAAGCTGCGCGATCGGTCTCGCTCAAACGCAAGCCCAAGGCTTGGCGATGCAAATGCGCTGTCAACGATTCTTGACTGCGCGCGAGTTCGGTAGCGTCGGCCACCTCATCGGATGAATTGTTGTTTTTGCTGGCCGGTGCGTCGCCGCCCCACTCGGAATCATCGGGGGAGAACTCCACACTGCCATCGCCTTCCCAGCTCTCGGCGATGCCGTCGACGCTGGGTTCGGTATCGCTGGCGGTGTTATCGACGGTGATCTCTGACATCCCGCCATCGAGCGAAGGCATCTCGCGCAGGCTCTCGGCTTCTGCTTCATTAGAGGCATCCTCTTCGCGAACAGGTGTGTCTGCTTTGTCGATGCCAAATTCTTCGCGGGGCGCTTCTTCAAATTCTTTGTCGAGAAACGGGTTCTCATCGAGCATTTGCTCGATCTCTTGGCTCAATTCGAGGGTGGAGAGTTGGAGCAGGCGGATCGACTGCTGCAACTGCGGCGTGAGGGCCAGATGCTGGGAGACGCGAAGGGAGAGTCCTTGCTTCATGGCCAGTCCTGCATCACATTCGGAAATGTTCGCCGAGATAGACGCGGCGCACATCCGCGTTCTCGACAATCTCAAGTGGCGTACCTTGCGCCAGCACGCGACCTTCGCTGATGATGCAAGCGTGATCACAAATACCCAGGGTTTCACGCACGTTGTGGTCGGTGATCAACACGCCAATGCCACGCGCCTTTAGAAAACCAATGATGCGTTGGATCTCAATCACCGCAATCGGATCAATACCCGCGAAAGGCTCGTCCAACAAAATAAAGCGCGGCTGAGTGGCTAACGCGCGGGCAATTTCTACACGGCGACGCTCGCCTCCTGACAAGGCTACAGCCGGCGATTTACGCAAATGCAAGACGCGCAACTCTTGCAACAAATCCACCAAGCGCTTTTCGATTTCAGCTTCTCCCAAGGGTTGGTCTTTGTCGTCGCGTTGCAACTCGAGCACGGCGCGCACGTTGTCTTCGACATTGAGTTTGCGAAAGATCGAGGCTTCTTGTGGCAAATAGCTCAGGCCCAAGCGTGAGCGCCGATGGATGGGCAGGTCCGTCACAGACCTTCCGTCGATGGTGATCGTGCCTGAGTCGGCCCGCACCAAGCCCACGATCATGTAAAACGATGTGGTTTTGCCAGCGCCGTTGGGGCCCAACAAACCCACCACTTCGCCTTTTTGCACAGCGATAGACACATCGTGCACTACCGTGCGTGAACCATAGGTTTTTTCTAGGTTGCGGGCTTCGAGGCGGCTCACGGGCATGTCCATCAGCGCGACTCAAGCAGTTTTTTGCGTGGCGCCAAGGTGGCGCGTACACGGCCACCGGTTTTGTTCACGTTGTCGTCTGTCGGGCGGCCATCAACGGTAAAGACGTCGGTGAGATTTTCGTAGGTAATGATCTTACCCATCATTTGGTCATTCAAGATAGGCCCTTTGTAGCGACGCACTTCGGCGCTCTCGATCAACTTGACGCGGTCGACTTTGCCGTCGTATTCAATGCGCAGGCCTTCGCCTTCGACAAATTCGTCCACCCCTTCACGCTTTTGGCGAAAGAAAGCACGTTTATTGGGTTCGGGCAGGATGGTGCCGTATTGGTAGCCATCGGCGTCTTCACGGATTTCTATCTTTGTTCCACGCATCACCATGGTGCCTTTGTTGAGGACGGCGCGTCCTGTGAAGATGCTGACTTGGCGCAGCTCATCGTGCACCAAATTGTCGGCCTCGATATTCATCGGCTTGTCGCGGTCTGCTTTTTCTGCCGACGCCACTACCGGCAGTAGTGCCAAGAGCGAAGCGAGAAAAATGGCAGAAAAATGAGTCAAGGCACGAATATTGCTGTAAGTGCCTGAATGATATCAGCGTCCGCGGCGTACTTCACCAATTAAATAGTCTGTGATTTGCAAAGCGCGCTCCATAGAGCCCGCTAAAGACCCGTCGGTATAAAAACGCCCTGCCACGCCCAGCGCAGGCACACCTTGCACTTTGAAGGCTTCTTGCAACTGCGTGGCGCGACGTGCTTTGGTGGCAACACCAAAGCTATTGAAGGTTTCTAAGAATTTTTGCTCAGCCAATCCGTTTTTGCCAGCCCAAGCGGCCAGAGCGTTGCCAGACGTCAAGTTCTGCTTTTCGTTATGAATGGCATTGAACAGTTTGCCGTGCATCGTCTCAAGCATTCCCAGCGATTCCCACACATAGTAGGCACGTTGTTGCGCTTCAAAGTCTTCGCGGAAACGCACCGGCACGCGTTTGACCACCACATCTTTGGACACGGCTTTGATCCAAGACGAGAAGCGCGGCTCAAAGGCATTGCAATGCGGACAGCTGTACCAAAAAAACTCGATCACCTCGACCTTGCCGTCACCCACTTCTGTGGGCACGCGCTTGTCTAGCGATACGTATTCGATGCCTTCTTCAGGTTTTTTATTGCCTTGGGCATAGGCAGATTGCCCGACAGTGCATGCCGCTAATGCAGCCACAGAAAATTCACGACGTTTCATCTCTACCCCGTATAAAAAAATTAACGCTGCACCCGCACCATCGCGGATTCGATGTGCGCATTTTCAAGCTTGTTTCGCACGCGTTCGGCTTCGACCTTGTCGACAGGACCGACACGAACACGAAACACCGTGCGACCGCCTTGTTCGCGTTCGCTCAATTTGGCGTCCAGCCCCAAAAATCCGAGCTTGGCGCGCTGTGTCTCAGCCTCGTCTGCCGTGCGAAATGCGCCAGCTTGGACGAAGTAAATAAAGGGATCATTTGCGGCAGATGGGTCTTCGCTCATCTTAGGCTCGACAGATTTGACCTCTAACGGTTTGCTCTCTGCGGGTTTGGTTTTTGCGAAATCACCGATGGGGTCTGCGCTTTTGGCATCCGTTTTAACAGGCGTATCGGATTTGCCATCCGTCTTGGTGTCGCCGTCAGCTTTGTCTGCTGACTTCGCGGGGTTTTTGCCGTAGAGCGGGGCGTTGGGGTCCCAGTCTTTGTTCTTCTTGTCTTCGGCGCTGTCGGCTTCGCTGGAGCGGGCTTGTCCTTTGTTCATAAAAGGAATCGGCATTTTGGTGACGTATATCGCTAGCCCTAGGGCGACGGTCAAACCCACCACCAAGCCGATGATGAAGCCGACCAAGGTGTTTCCGCGTTGTTGTGTCAATGCCATCGTGTCTCTGCCTCTAAAACTTATTACATGCTCTCAGGCGCACTCACGCCCAACAATGCCAAACCATTGTGCAATACCTGTGCAGTTGCGGCCACCAAGGCCAAACGCGCTTGCTTGACCTGCGGGTCATCCACCAAGATGCGCTCGGCGTCGTAGTAGCTGTGGTAGGCCGCGGCCAATTCACGCAAATAAAACGTCACATCATGCGGCGCAAAGTCTTGGGCAGCGGCGCTCAGCATTTCAGGATACTTGGTCAATAGCATCATCAAGGCTTGCGCTGGGGCGCTGTCTAGCGGAGACAAATCGGCTGTCTCAAGGCTAGCCAAGGCTTGCGCCAATAACGCGGAACGCTGGCTGGCTGTTTGGGGATTTGCGGGTGTTGGCTCTTTTGAGCCACCTGGTGACTTGCTCTCAACTTGCGAATTGACCAACACCGAACAAATTCGCGCATGCGCGTATTGCACGTAGTAGACAGGGTTGTCGTTGTTTTTGGTGACTGCTAAGTCAACGTCGAAGGTGTATTCGGTATCGGGTTTGCGGCTGAGCAAGAAAAAACGCACCGCGTCTTTGCTGGTCCACTCGATCAGGTCGCGCAAAGTGACGTAACTACCCGCGCGCTTAGAAATTTTGACTTCTTCGCCACCACGCATCACGCGCACCATGGTGTGCAAAACGTAGTCGGGGTAGCCCTCAGGAATGCCCACATTCGCGGCCTGCAAGCCCGCGCGCACGCGCGCGATGGTGCCGTGGTGGTCACTGCCTTGGATATTCACCACCCGCGTAAACCCACGTTGCCATTTGGCGATGTGGTAAGCGACATCCGGCACAAAGTAGGTGAACGTGCCGTCGGATTTGCGCATGACGCGGTCTTTGTCGTCGCCGTAATCGGTCGACTTCAACCAAAGCGCGCCATCTTGTTCATAGGTTTTGCCAGCTACTTGCAGGCGCGCAACTGCATCGGCCACTTTGCCGTCGGTGTAAAGGCTGGACTCGAGGTAGTAGTTGTCAAACTTGACGTCGAAAGCCTTCAAATCCAAGTCTTGCTCATGGCGCAAATAAGCGACGGCGAATTGGCGGATGCCGTTCAAGTCGTTCACGTCGCCACTGGCGGTGAAACTGCGATCGTCAGCGGTCACGGTTTTCTTGGCTAAGAAATCGGCTGCGATGTCTGCGATGTATTCACCGTTGTAAAACGCTTTGCTGGCAGGGTTGTCTGGGTCAGTCGGCCAACAGTCGTCGCCTGGCCTGAAGCCTTGCGCGCGCAGTTGGGTGCTTTTGGCCAAGGTGTCGATTTGCACGCCGGCATCGTTGTAATAGAACTCGCGGTAGACATCCAAGCCTTGGGTTGCTAACAAATTGCAAATCGCGTCGCCCAAAGCGGCTTGTCGTCCGTGGCCTACATGCAGAGGGCCGGTGGGGTTTGCCGAGACGAATTCAACCAGCACGCGCTGATGCGTTGTGGATTCACTCTGGCCTTGTGCAGTTGCTGTTGCTGTTGCGTTTACGGTTGCAATTGCAGTTGCAATTGCAGTTGCGGTTTGGGTTTGAGTTTGGGTTTGAAAGCCAAATCGCGCTTTAGCGGAAAACACCTCGCGCACAACTTGCTGCTTGGCAGCAGGCTTCAAGCGCAAATTGATAAATCCAGGCCCCGCAATTTCAATGTCTTGCACCCAAGTTTGGTAAATGGGTAGCGCTAGCAAGGCGGCACGCAATTGCTCGCCCAACTCACGCGGGTTCTTTTTCAAAGCTTTGGCCAATTGCATGGCGGCGGTAATCGCTAAGTCGCCGTGGGCAGCCACTTTGGGACTTTCGAATACGGCCTGCTGCCCAGAACCGGGCAACAAGCCATCTAGGGCTTGGCGCAAACCGGCCAGCAGTTCTTGTTTGACGTAGAGCATGTTGTGATTTTACGTTCGGGCACTAAGTCGAGGCATTTACAGCTTGCAGAGCGCTTTGTTGCACGCGCATAAATTCGCTGTTTTTTTTGGCATGATCTACCTATGCACGACATCCGCCCATCCAACGCCACCCCTAGACCCAACACACCCAGCCTGTCGTGCGTGATGCCGGCCTACAACGAGGGCGCCAATTTAGGCACCTTGGTGCCAGAAGTATTGAAGTCCTTGCAAGCTTTAGGCGGACGGGTAGAGATTATTTTGGTCAACGACGGTAGCAAAGACAACACCGCACAAGTGATCCAAGCCCTGTGCGAGGCGCATCCCGAGGTAGTGGGCGTTAACTTGTCGCGCAACTTTGGCAAAGAGCCTGCTCTGTCTGCTGGGTTAGATGCAGCCCAGGGCGATGTGGTAGTGCTGATGGATTCGGACGGCCAACATCCAGTGTCACTGGTGGCCGATATGTTGCAACGTTGGCGCGAAGGCGCTGATGTGGTCTATGCCATTCGACGCAGCCGTAACGACCAGTCTGCGCTGCAAGCCGGTTTGACTGGGCTGTTTTATAAATTGATCAACGCTGGCAACCGCGTGGAAATTCCCGCCCATGCCGGCGACTTCCGTTTGATGGACAAACGCGTGGTCGAGGCCCTCAAAGCCATGCCTGAGCGCAACCGCTTTATGAAAGGGCTTTACGCGTGGGTAGGCTTTGCCAGCACCGCCGTGGATTACGAGCCCTTGCCACGCATCAATGGCAGCAGCAAATTCGGCTTGCGCGGCTCATTTGCTTTGGCGTTTACCGGCATGCTGGCCTTTTCCATTGCACCCTTGCGCATCTTGACGATGACGGGCGTGTTGCTTGCCGGTTTGGCGTTGGGGTACGGCGCTTGGGTCATTGCCGAGTATTTCCTCTTGGGTATTGATGTGCCCGGCTACGCCACGCTGGTAGTGGGCATGATGTTTTTTAGTGGCATCCAGCTTCTCTCTATTGGCGTGCTGGCCGAGTACGTGGGACGTATTTATGAAGAAGTCAAACAGCGCCCATTGTACGTGGTAAGCCAGCGCTGGGGCAAAGGGCTTTAAGCCTATGCATTACGGATTTTGGTTTGTGCTGGTGGGTGCATCGGCGGCTTTGACGCACATGGCGGTGTTTGCGCTTGTGTTGCTCTTGGTTCCGACACTTTGGCCAGAAATTGCCAATGTGGCGGGGTTTTTAGTCGCTTTCTTGGTGAGTTTTGTGGGGCACCGGCGTTTGAGTTTTCAAGACGCGGGCACCAGCTTGATGCAAAGCTTTTTGCGCTTTGCAGCGACGGCTGTGGCGGGGTTTATGACGAATGAAGCTGTATTTATTTTGCTGTTTAGAGTTTGGGCTTTTCCCGCTTGGGCGGCGCTGATGGGTGGCATAGTTTTGGCTGCGGTTCAGACATTTGTGTTGAGCCGCTATTGGGCGTTTAAGCGAAGCTCTTGAGGCGGGCACTCACGTGCAGGCCATTTAAGGGCCTCTTCAGAAGCTCTTCGCTTTCGAGCCACCACCTTGCCCTAGTTGCATTTGGGCTTGATTCAAATGCGCTACAAAATCATCACTGGATAAATAAGCAAACTCTTTAGCTCGCGCATTTCCGATGGCGTCCCCCGCCTCACCTGTAATTGCGGGATGGCACATGATGAGTGCTGTCGTCTCCAAATTCGAGGCCTCTGCCAGCCAACCCTGCATGCTAAGGGCATAGTCAGCCTGCGTTCCATCAAAGTTATAGACACCCAGCAAAGGTGACACTACAGGCCAGTTGTGCGCAAGTGCCCAATTTTTCAAGGAATTGGCGCCCATCCAAGAAATTAAAGCGCCTTTGAAGCCGGCCTTGTGCGTTTGCGAAATACGCAGCCACGCTTTCGGCTTGCTTTGTCCGTAACGTCGCAACAACACTTCACACAAGACCTCGCGCAAGCCATCAAATTGCTGAATATGCTGGTGGCCATCCACATGGTCTGGTGGCGATTGCCATATTCTTTCAAAAGCATCGAACTGACGCTCGATCGCTTCGCGCACGCGGGTTGCGTCCAACCCTCCGCTTAAAGAGCGCCACATCATGGCAGCCAGTCCTTGGCCCCAGCCGGCTTGGTGGGCAAATTCACTCGTCCAATCCAGGTGCAAGCCCACATCTATTGCGCCTTGTAGCTCACGCAAGGCAGGCGCGTGCTGTTTCCAAAGCGGCGACAAAGTCATCACACTGGTGGCGCTCAAACGCTTCTTGTGCGCCAACGCCACGATTCCTTGGGAGACAGAATCGTTCAAGGCATAGTCGTCCGCGCATAGCACGATAGGTTTCTGGGCAGGGAGAGGGGATAACATATCGATGATTATCTAGCCTAGTGAGCCCCCACTACACTCGGTGAATGCAAGCATCTCCACAAGGCGCGAACGCCTTAGAACACCTCTCCCCCGTTTGGTTTGTCCCTGTCATGGGATGGTGCGGTTTAGCGCAAGCATGGTTGCGCGCTTCAGACTCGGGTGAGGGCCTTACAACCTTATTGGCAACGCTGGCTGGCGCTGTGGCTTTGACCATTTTTCTGGTGGTCAGCGTTTTGAGCTTGGTACGTTGGTCCCAATATCCATCCGCTGTTGCCATGGATATGCAGCACCCCGTTCGGCACCCATTCATAGCAACTATCCCCATCTCCATCATGCTGTTGGCGAGCTTGGGCGTGGCGATTTTTTGGAACGCCTCGGAGAGCCTCAACAACGGGCTGCGCCTTGTGTGGGCGGGCG
>Ga0209189_1001161_pt1 | contig 20058 bp, 12 predicted proteins | sample C_130820_EF_Meta_FD_187308 | JGI IMG/M metagenome (GOLD analysis project Ga0209189, IMG submission 187308) | Freshwater microbial communities from Lake Croche, Canada to study carbon cycling - C_130820_EF_MetaG (SPAdes) (version 3) | ecosystem: Environmental > Aquatic > Freshwater > Lake... | reverse complement strand
GCCGGACCAATCCGACGCGCAGATCGCCCGGGAGCCGCCCCCGAAGCGGCCCGGCTTCCGCGGCCAGAGCCCCGACGGCGAGGACGAGACCGACGCCGTGATCGACATCTCGATCGACGGGGAGTGGAAGCCGGAGGAGCCCGTCGCCGCGAAGCCGATCTGGCGGGGCCAGAGCCCGCAGCCCGCGTTCCAGCAGCCCGCCCCACAGCAGGCCACCCAGCCCGGCTTCCAGCAAGCACCGCCCGGCTTCCAGCAGGCACCGCCCGGCTTCCAGCAAGCACCGCCCGGCTTCCAGCAGGCTCCACAGCAGGCCTGGGGCGGGGCGCCCCTCGCACCGACCGGCCCTGACGCCGTCGACTATTCCCGCACCGTGGCGCCGCCGCCGCGGCAGCCGGTGTACGTCGCGCAGCAGGGCGGGATGGCACCGGCCGCCGCCCAGCCCGCCTTCGCGCAGGCGCCGCCGCAGCAGCCCTTCGCCGCGCAGCCGGTGCAATTCCAGCCCGGCATGCAGCCCGGATTCGCCCAGCCCGGCATGATGCAGCCGGGAATGGCGCCGCCGGAACTCATGCCCCCGGGCATGGCCCAGCCGGGGATGGTGCCCAACTTCGCCGCCGAACCGGTCCAGGTGTTTCCGGGCAACGATCCCTACGTGGTCGTCGACGTCGACGCGCAGGAGACGCAGACCGGCCGGCTCATGATCGGTGCCGGCGTCAACTCCAACGCCGGCCTCGTCGGCAACATCGTCGTCGACGAGCAGAACTTCGACATCACCCGCCTGCCGACGAGCTGGGACGACATCCGCAACGGCACCGCCTTCCGCGGGGCGGGCCAGCGGTTCCGCCTCGAGGCCGCGCCGGGCACCCAGTTGCAGCGGTACACGGCCACGTTCCAGGAGCCCTACCTGTTCGACACGCGGATCGGCCTCTCCACCAGCGCCTCCTACTACACCCGCTACTTCTACGACTGGGCGGAGAGCCGCATCGGCGGCCGCGTCGGCCTGGGCTACCAGTTCAAGTTCGCGCCGAACCTCTCGGTCAACACCGGGGTCCGTGCGGAGAACGTCACCATCTACAGCCCGCGGGTGGACGCGCCGGCGATCGTCAACATGCTCGGCGTCAACTCCGTCTACGGCTTCAGCGGCGGGCTGATCCACGACACCCGCGACAGCCCCTTCCTGCCCACGCAGGGGCACCTGGCGACGTTCGAGTTCGAGCAGGTGATCGGCACCTTCGTCTACCCGCGCGGCATCCTCGAGGGGCGGCAGTATTGGCTGCTTCACGAGCGGCCCGACGGCTCCGGCCGCCACGTCCTCTCCGCGGGCTCCGTGCTCGGCATGTCGGGCCCCAACACGCCCGCCTACGACAACTTCTTCGCGGGCGGCTACAACACCCTCCGCGGCTTCGTGTTCCGCGGGGCGAGCCCCCGGCAGGACGGCGCGATCATCGGCGGTCCGTTCGAGTGGCTCAACACCGTGGAGTACATGTTCCCCATCACGGCCGACGACTCGCTCCGCGGCGTGGTGTTCACCGACTTCGGCACGGTTGAATCCAACGTGTCGATCAACACGATGCGGGTCGCGCCCGGCTTCGGCCTGCGGATCACGCTGCCCGCGATGGGGCCCGCCCCGATCGCGCTCGACTTCGCCTTCCCGGTCGTCTACGCCCCGTACGACAGCAAGCAGCTGTTCAGCTTCTTCGTCGGCTTCGCCCGCTGACGCGCGGACGGGCCGGCGGGCCCACGTCACCATGCCGGACGGCCAGATGTCGCCTCACGCCACGCCATCGCCCGCGCCCGCACGGCCGGCGGACGCCGCGCCGGCGGCGGAGCGCATCCTCGTGCTCGGCAACGGCTTCCTCGGGGACACGGTGCTCGGCATCCCCTTCCTGCGGAATCTCCGCCACCGGTTTCCCGCGGCCGTGATCGAGGTGCTCATCGAGGCGGCGGGAGCCCCCCTCCTCGCCGACTGCCCCTACGTGGACGCCGTGCTGGTGCGGCCGCGGCCGGCGCGGTCGAGATGGCCGGTGGCGTCGTTCTTCCGGCGGATCGCCGCCGAGGCGGCGTGGCTCCGATCGCGGGACTACGCCCGCGCCTACCTGCTCAAGCGCTCGTTCTCGAGCGCCCTGCTCGTGCGGCTGGCCCGCATCCCGTGGCGGGTCGGCCACGCGACGGAGGGGCGGGGCTGGCTGCTCTCGCGCGCGGTGCCCGACCGGCGCGGCCGGCATCGGGCGGAATCCTGCCTCGACCTGCTGCGGGACGACGGGTTCGAGGTCGACGACGGTCGGCCGGAGAACTGGGTGCGGCCGGCGGACGCCGCGGCCGTCGACGCCCTCCTGGCGGACGTCCCGGCGACGGCGCCGCGGGTGTTCTTCGCCGTCCGTTCCACCAACCGGGACAAGCACTGGCCCGCGGAACGCTGGGCGCGGGTGGCCCGCTGGCTCGCCGCCGAGCGGGGCTGCGACATCTTCTTCTGCGGCGGCCCCGACGACGGCCCGCTGCACGCCGAGATCATCGCCCACCTCGACCCGCGCACCGCCCGCCGCGTCCACGACCTGTCGGCGGACGTGCCGCTCCGCGGCGTGGGCGCGCTGGTCGCGCGGATGGACCTCTGCCTGGGCATCGACACGGGGCTGCCGCACATCGCCGCCTCGCACGGCGTGCCCGTGGCGGTGCTCTTCGGTCCCACCGATCCCAACGAGTGGCACCCCTGGAAGACCCCGGGGGAGGTGATCCGCGCGGACCGCGGCGAGCCGGCCGTCGGCCGCCGCGCCGACGCGGCCTTCCGCTGGCCGACGCGCGCCGCGTCGATGCTCGACATCGGTGTGGACGAGGTGATCGCCAGCGCGAGCCGGCTGCTGCCCGCGGCCCGCCGCGGGATGGCGCCGGAAAACCGCGTCGCGACGGGGCTTCAGCCGGCCGGCTGACCCGCCAGCGACCGCGCGGCGACGGCCGTGCCCGCGAGGAAACCGGTCGCCCACGCCCACTGGAAGTTGAAGCCGCCGATCCGGCCGTCGACGTCGAGCACCTCCCCCGCGAAGTACAGTCCGGGGCAGATGCGGCTCTCCATCGTGTCGAGCCTGACCTCGGAGAGCGGCACGCCTCCGGCGGTGGCCTCGGCGGTGGTGAAGCCACGATCGCCCGTCGGCTCGAGGGGCGTCGCGGCGACGAGCCCTGCCAGGCGGCGGCGGGCATCGCGGGGCAGATCGCCCCCGGGGGCCGCGCCGGCCTGCTCGCACAGCAGCTTCGCGAGGCGATCCGGCAGGTGGCCGCGGAGCACCGCCACGGCCCCGCGGCCGGCCGCCCCCTGCAGGAGCCGATCGACGTCGTCGACGGAACGGCCCGGCAGCCAATTGAGCGACAGCCGGGGATGGGGGCCGCCGGCGGCGCCGGCCCGGTGCGTCGCGACGAGCCAGTGACGGCTGATGTCGAGGATCGCCGGCCCGGAGAGGCCGAAGTGGGTGCACAGCGTGCTGCCGACGCAGCCCTGCAGGCGGCGGCCGCCGGGGCCCGAGAGCACCACCTCCGCGGGCAGCGTCAGCCCCGAGAGTCCGGTGATCCAGTGCCCCGCCGGCAGGAGCAGCGGCACGAGTGCCGGCACGACCGGATCGGTGAGCGAATGGCCGAGCGCCGCCGCGAGCCGGTGACCGCCGCCGTCGGAGCCCGACTTGGGGAGCGACCGGCCGCCGGTGCAGAGGATCACCCGGCCGGCGCGCAGCGGTCCGGCCGACGTGGCGAGCAGGAAATCGTCGCCGTCGCGCCCGATCCGCTCCACCCGCGCCGGATGCACGAGCTCGGCGCCCGCCCGCGTCGCCTCGCGCACGAGCGCCTCGAGCACGGTCCGCGCCGAATCGGACACCGGGAAGAGCTTGCCCGTGTCCTCCCGCTTCAAAGGCACGCCCGCGGCCGCGAAGAATGCGACCGTGTCGTCGGCGCCGAAGCGACCGAGCACCTTGCGGATGGCCGGCGGCGTGCTCCCCGCGAAGTCGCCCTCGTCGACCCGCCAGTGCGTGACGTTGCACCGGCCGCCCCCCGCGACGAGAATCTTCGCCCCGAGCTTCCGCGCCCCGTCCACGGCGACGATCGCGAGCGGCCTGCCCGCCTGTCGGGCGGTGCGGCCGGCCCACGCGGCGGCGAAGAGCCCGGCGGCGCCGGCCCCCACGATCGCCACGTCGGCGGTCCGCGACGCGGTGGCCGACGCCGGAAGCCCGGCCGCGCCGCCATCGTCGTCACGCGGGGTTCCCGGGCCGGCGGCGGGCGGATGCATGGGAGGCTCTCGGCGGCCGGAGCGGGCGACGGCGACGCTCCGGCGGTGCGGGTCGCGACGATTCTCCAGCATACGCGGCCGCCCGCGGACGCCGTTCGCCCGCCCCTCCGCCCCGGCCGAATCGCGGGAAACCGGAAAATTGGCTTTCCGCGACTCCGGAACTATGCTCCAAGAAAGGGTGTTTTCGCCGGCTTGCCCTCCCCTTCCGCCCACCGTTTCGAGTGCCCCCGATGCCTGTCGCCGACCGCTACATCAGCCCGTCGGCCTGGGGCGATTGGTGGCAGGGCACCTGCCAGGTTCGCCTCTGGTGGACGCTGGCCTCGAAGGACATCGTTGATCGCTACCGCCGGTCGATGCTCGGCCCACTGTGGCTGACCGTGAGCGTGGCCGCGATGCTGGCCGCGATGGGGCCGTTGTATTCGCAGCTCTTCAACGTGCCGCTCGGAAAGTTCTTCCCGAACCTCGCCCTGGGGATCATCCTCTGGGGATTCATCAACACGACGCTCATCGAAGCGGCCAACACGTTCGTCGCGGCTTCGACCTTCCTCAAGAGCAGCCCCTTTCCCCTGAGCATGTTCATCTGGCGGACGCTCGCCCGCAACGTGATCACGCTGGCCCACCAACTGATCGTCTACGTGCCGGTGGCGCTGTTCTGCTCCATCCCGATCTCCCCGATCCAACTGCTCGCCATCCCCGGCTTGCTCATGCTGTTCGTCTGCCTGCACGTCATGTCGATCTCGGTGGCGGTCGTCTGCACGCGGTTTCGGGACGTGGCCCAGGTGCTCACCACCTGCATGCAGATGGTGATCTTCGTCACGCCGGTGCTCTGGATGCCCAGCAGCGTGCCGGCACGGGCGAAGCTGCTCCTCTACCTGAACCCCTTCTTCCACATGATCGACGTGGTGCGGGCGCCGCTGCAGGGGCTGTTTCCCCAGCGGTATTCCTGGCCCGGGCTCATCCTCTGGACGGCCGCGTGCGCGATCCTGGCGATGGTGCTCTTCTCCCGCTCGCGGCGGCAGGTCATCTACTGGCTCTGATCCGCCGGCCCCGTTCCCGTCCAGGAGTTCTTCTCGCGCACCCATGGCGTCGCTCTCGCTCACCAACGCCTGCATCGACTACCCGGTCTTCGGCGCCCACGCGACGTCGCTGAAGCGCACCGTCGTCGCCGCCGTCACCGGCGGGATGATCGGCCGGGAGACGGGCGTGACCACGATCCACGCCCTGCAGGACATCAACCTCACGCTGCGCAAGGGGGATCGGCTGGGCATCATGGGCCACAACGGGGCGGGGAAAACCACGCTCCTGCGCACGCTGGCCGGCGTCTATCCGCCCACCAAGGGCCGCTATCGCCGCCAGGGATCGCTGTCGAGCCTGATCGATCCGATGCTCGGCGTGGAGATGGAGTTCAGCGGCTACGAGAACATCCGGCTCTGCGGCATCCTCAAGGGGCTCACGCCCCAGGAGATCACGACGCTGACCCCGGAGATCGCGGAGTTCAGCGGGCTCGGCGAATACCTCGACATGCCGGTGCGCACCTACTCCACCGGCATGCTCATGCGGCTGGCCTTCTCCATCGCCACGACGGTCCGGGCCGACATCCTCATCATGGACGAATGGCTCTCCGTGGGCGACGCCTCGTTCCGACAGAAGTCGGAGCAGCGCATCCGCGACGTCGTCGACGCCGCCGGCATCCTCGTGCTGGCCTCGCAGTCGCGGCACCTCATCGAGAAGGAGTGCAACCGCCTCGTGGAACTCGCGCACGGCCGGATCGTCAAGGACGAGCCGATCGGCCCGGCACCGGATGCGGCGCCGGCAGCAGCGGCTTCGCCGGTGGCAGCGGCTTCGCCGGTGGCAGCGGCTTCGCCGGTGGCAGCGGCTTCGCCGGTGGCAGCAACGCAGCCCGCGCCGGTGCAGAAGCTGCAGCCGGGCGTCGAGCCGCCGTCTCCGCCGAAGATTCAGCCGGCGCTCGAACCCCAGCCGGCCGGTCGGGGCTGAACCGCCGCCGGGGCGGGTTCGAGAGGAGCATCCCGGGGGCGGGCGCATGGGTGACTCGTCCGCGAATGCCGACGCCGACGTCCGCGACGGGGCGGCCGCGTCGCCCATCACGCCCGCGATGCTGGTCGTGTGGCACGCCCGTCGCGACCTGCAACGCGCCTTCGACATCGCCACGCTCCGCGGCCGGCGCGACTTCGCCGAGTGGTTCGCGATCGAGACCGCCGCGGCCGCGGCCGGCCGCCGCGGAGCCCCGGCCCGCCGCGGTGTCTCCACCCCGCTCGCGGCGGCGCGGCGCCGGATCGCCCGGGCGGTCGCCCGGATGCCGGCATCGGTCCGCCGCTCCGCCGAGGCCGTGCGGCAGGCGGCCATGGCCGCCCGCGCCGTGTGGAGGCTGCGGAGCGGCCGCCTCCTCGGCCGCCGCCGTCAGGCCGACGATGCGACGGCGGTCGCCCCGGCGGCGCCGGCTCCCACGGCGCCGGGCGTGCGGATCGTGGGAAGCATCCGGGGCGAATCGGGCATGGGACACAGCCTGCGGTCCTTCGCGGCCGCCTGCGAGGCCGCCGCCGTGCCGGTCGCGCTCGTCGAATCGGGGGTGCGGAACCCCTCGCGCACCGTGGCGACGACGGGCGTCGCGTCGTCGCACGACGCCGACGCGCTGCGGGGCAACGTCCTCTACATGCCGGCCGCGCAGCTCGGCCACGCGATCCTCTCCCTCGGCGAGCGTTCGTTCAGCTGCCGGCCGAACATCCTCGTGCCGTTCTGGGAGTTGTCCCGATGCCCCGACGAGTGGCGGCACGCCGCCCGCTTCGTCGACGAGATCTGGGCGCCGACGCGGTTCGTCGCCGAGGCGTTCTCGGCGCTCACGCCGCGCGTGATCCACATGCCCCCCTGCGTGCCGGAGCCGGCGCCCGCCCCGCCGGACCGGGCCCGCGCCGGCCTGCCGCCCGACGCCTTCGTCTTCTTCTTCAGCTTCGACTTCCACTCCTTTCCGGAGCGGAAAAATCCGCTGGCGGCCGTCGCCGCCTTCCGCGAGGCCTTTCCGACGCGCAACGCGGGCGTCATGCTCGTGATCCACGCCATGAACGCCGATCTTCGCTCGCCCGCTTGGCGTCGGCTGCGGGAAGCGGCCGCGGCCGACCCGCGGATCCACCTCTCGACCGCCCCGATGACCCACGCCGAGGTGCTCGGGCTCTGCGCCGCTTGCGACTGCTACGTGTCGCTGCACCGGGCGGAGGGCTTCGGCTACGGACCGGCGGAGGCGATGCTGCTGGGCAAGCCCGCGATCCTCACCGGTTACTCGGGCCCCTGCGACTACGCCCGCGCCGACACCGCCTGCCTGGTCGACTTCGCCCTCGTGGACGTCCGACCCGACCAGTACGTGCACCATGAGGGCTGCGTCTGGGCCGAGCCCGACGTCGGCCACGCGGCCTGGCACATGCGGCGACTCGCCGAGAGTCCGTCGCTGGCGGCGGACGTCGGCCGGCGGGGCCGGGAGGCGGTCAGGTCGCTGCACGCGGCCGACGTCGTCGGCGCAGCCTACAGACGGCGGTTCCGCGAACTCGGGATCGTGGACGACATGCCGCGCTAGCAGGCTGTGGATAAACAGCCTGCGGCACGTCAGGGATGACGTGCCGGACGCGCAGCGTCCGCGAAAACCGGAGGTTTTCATCCGTGGAAAAACGTCCGGAGGACTTTTTCCACGGGCTCGTTGCCCGGCCGCCGCGCTGGTCGGCGCCGCCGCCGCAGGGTATTCTGGAAAATGTCGATCCCGCCGATCGATCCGTCAGGCTCGTCCGACGGGTCCGCGACGCGACAGGCGACCTGTTCGTGTCGGCGACGCGGGTAACCCCTCCGCCGGAACCGGTTCCATGGGTTGCTCGTCTCCGCGGCTGGCCGCGGCGCTCCTCGCCTGCCTGGCGACCTTCCGCTCCGCGATCGCGGGGCCCCCGGCCGCGGACATCGATTTCAACCGGGACATCCGGCCGATCCTCGCCGAGAATTGTCTCTACTGCCACGGTCAGGACGGCAACAAACGGCAGGCCGACCTGCGGCTCGACGTGCGCGACGCCGCCGTCGCCGCCCGGGTGATCGTGCCGGGAAATCCGGCCGCGAGCGGGCTCTTGGAACGGATCCGGTCGACCGATCCCGACGTGCTCATGCCCCCCCCCGACTCCAATCGTCGGCTTTCCGAGGAGCAGAAGGCGCTGCTCGACCGGTGGATCGCCGCCGGCGCCGAATACCGTCCGCATTGGGCGTTCGTGACGCCCGAGCGGCCGCAACCGCCGGCCGTGTCCCGCGGCGAATGGGTGCGCAACCCCGTCGATCGCTTCATCCTCGGAAAGCTCGAGCAGACGGGCCTCGCACCGTCGCCCGAGGCCGATCGGCCGACGCTCATCCGCCGGCTCCACGCCGACCTCGTCGGTCTGCCGCCGACCCCGGAGGAGGTCGACGCCTTCGTCGCCGACACGGATCCGCAGGCCTATGAAAAACTCGTCGACCGGCTGCTGGCCAGCCCGCACTATGGCGAGCGGATGGCGCTGCCCTGGCTCGACGCCGCCCGCTACGCCGACTCCAACGGCTTCCAGCAGGACGGCGACACCTGGCAGTGGATGTGGCGTGACTGGGTGGTGAGGGCCCTCAACGCCGACATGCCCTTCGACCGCTTCTCGACGGAGCAACTCGCCGGCGACCTCCTGCCCGACGCGACCACCGAGCAGAAGATCGCCACCGGCTTCAACCGCAATCACCTGTTGAACGGCGAGGGAGGCGCGATCGCCGAGGAGCAGCGGTTCAACAACCTCTTCGACCGCGTGGACACCACGAGCACGACATGGCTCGGGCTGACGATGGCCTGCGCCCAGTGCCACGACCACAAATACGACCCCCTCACGCAGCGCGACTACTACGCGCTCCTCGACGCCTTCAATCGCGTGCCCGAGTCGGGCGCGCCGACCCGCTTCTCGGCCCGCATCCGCGTGGCCCCGCCGGTGCTCGAGCTGCCGTCCACGGAGAACACGGCCCGGCTCGGGGAGCTCGAGTCGCGGCTGAAGGCGGAGGAGGGGGCCGCCCGGCCGGTGATCGACGCGGCCTTCGCCGCGTGGCGGGCGGGCATCTTCGCCGACGGCCAGCCGGCCGACGCCGCCGACCTGCCGCGGAACCTCACGCCCCTCCTGCGGAAGCCGGAGGCGGAGCGGACGGCCGACGAGAAGAAGTCGATCGAGAGCCAGCTCCGCGGCCACTTCGACGCCAAGGTCAAGGCCGACGTGGTCAAGGCGCTGCCGCAGGTCGTCGCCTACGAGGCGGCGAAGCGGGAGTTCGACGAATACAGGGGGGACCAGCTGCCCCGCCCGATGGTGATGAGCGACGAGCGGCCCCGTGAGACGAGGATCCTCGATCGCGGCGAATACCTCGCGCCGAAGGGGGACAGGCTCGCCTTCGCGGCCCCCGCCTTCCTGCCGCCCCTGCCCGCCGACGCCCCGGCCAACCGGCTCGGGCTCGCGCGGTGGCTCTTCCTGCCGGAGCATCCGCTCACGGCCCGGGTGCAGGTCAACCGGATGTGGCAGCACTTCTTCGGCACGGGACTCGTGAAGACCGTCGAGGACATGGGGGTGCAGGGGGAGTATCCGCTCCACCTGCCGCTGCTCGACTGGCTCGCGGTCGAGTTCCGCGCGGGGGACTGGAGCCAGAAGCGGATGCACCGCCTGCTCGTCACGTCGGCCACCTACCGGCAGTCGAGCCGCGTCACGCCGGAGCAGCTGGCCCTCGATCCCGAGAACCGGCTCCACGGCCGGGCCGGCCGGTTCCGCATGCCGTCGATGATCCTCCGTGACGCCGCCCTCGCGGCGGCGGGCCTGCTCGATCCGCGGCTCGGCGGTCAGCCCGTCTACCCCTACCAGCCCGACCAGATCTGGGAGGCCCTGGCGATCACGAAGGAGCGCGATTTCACCTACCCGGCCTCGCACGGCGCCGACCTCCGCCGCCGCAGCCTCTACACCTTCTGGCGGCGGACCGTGAGCCCGGCCAACATGTTCGACACCGCGAACCGCCAGACCTGCAGCGTGCGGGCGAGCCGCACCTGCACGCCGCTGCACGCCCTGACGACGCTCAACGATCCCACCTGGGTCGAGGCGGCCCGCGTGCTCGCCGAGCGGGCGATGAACGCCGCGCCGACCGCCGACGAACGGCTCGCGTTCGCCTTCCGCCGCGTGCTCGGCCGCCGGCCGACCGACTACGACCTGCAGGCCCTCGGGCGGATGCACGCGCGGCAGCTGGCCGTCTACCGGGCCGACGTCGACGCCGCGAAACAGCTCGTGAGCGCGGGCGCGAGTCCGCGGGACGCCGCCCTCGACCCCGCCGAGCACGCCGCGCTCGCCGCCACCTGCCTGGGCATCTTCAACATCGACGAGGCGCTGACGCGGGAATGATGCTCATCCTTCCGATCACAGGACCACACCGCCGCCAGCCTGCGCCGACGGCAGTCGCCCCGCACGAACGAGCATCCGCCGAGCACGCGGTCCCCCGACGACCGTCCTCAGTGAGAGCCACGCCCCCATGAACCCCATCCAGCTCGAAAACGTGCAGCGCGTCACCCGCCGTCAGCTCTTCGGCTCCGCGGGGATAGGCATCGGTGCGGTGGCGCTCGGCGCGATGCTCGGCCGCGACACGGCGTCCGCCGCGGGCCGCGACACGGCCGCGCTGCCGGGCCTGCCCCACCACCCGCCGACGGCCAAGCGGGTGGTGATGCTCTGGCAGGGGGGCGGCCCGTCGCACGTCGACCTCTTCGACCCCAAGCCCGTGATGCGGGAGCAGGCGGGCCAGGACATCCCCGAGAGCGTCCGCGGCGGCACGCGGCTCTCCACGATGTCGAGCGGCTACGCGAAGTGGCCCGTCGTGCCGGCGATCAAGCCGTTCCGCCGCTGGGGCACGGCGGGCATCGAGCTCAGCGAGATGCTGCCGAACGTGGGCCGGATCGCCGACGAGATCTGCCTCGTGCGGAGCATGCACACGGAGGCCGTCAACCATGCGCCGGGCGTGACGTTCTTCATGACGGGCGCGCAGGTGCCGGGCCGGCCGAGCATGGGATCGTGGCTGACCTACGGGCTCGGCTGCGACACCGACGAGCTGCCCGCGTTCGTGGTCATGACCTCGTCCGACAAGGGCAAGACCTGCGGGCAGCTGTTCTTCGACTACTACTGGGGCAGCGGCTTCCTGCCGAGCCGCTTCCAGGGGGTGAAGTTCCGCAACGTCGGCGAGCCGGTGCCCTACCTCACGAACCCCGCGGGCGTGAGCCGGGCGGCCCGCCGGGCGCTGCTCGACGACGTCGCCGCGATGAACGCGGCCCACCTGGCCGACTACGGCGACCCCGAGATCGACACGCGGATCGCACAGTACGAGATGGCCTTCCGCATGCAGTCGAGCGTGCCCGAGCTGGTGGACTTCTCCGACGAGCCGCAGCACGTGCTCGACCGCTACGGGCCCGACGTGCGCGTGAAGGGCACCTTCGCCTCCAACTGCCTCATCGCCCGGCGGCTGCTCGAGCGGGGCACCCGGTTCGTGCAGCTGATGCACGCCGGCTGGGACCAGCACGGCAACCTCTTCACGCAGCTCGAGGAGCAGTGCCGCGACACCGAGCGGCCCTCGGCGGCGCTCGTGCAGGATCTGAAGGAGCGGGGCCTGCTCGCCGACACGCTCGTGGCCTGGGGGGGCGAGTTCGGCCGCACCCCCTTCGGCCAGGGCGACCCGGCGGCGCCGAAGGGCCGCGACCATTTCGGCAAGGCCTACTCCTGGTGGCTCGCCGGCGGCGGCGTGAAGGGGGGCCACGTGCACGGCGCGACCGACGACTTCGCCTGGAACATCACCGCCGACCCGGTGCACGTCCACGACATGCAGGCCACGATCATGCACCTCGCGGGCGTCGACCACACGCGGCTCACCTACCGCTACCAGGGACGCCAGTTCCGGCTCACCGACGTCCACGGCCACGTCGTCCGCGACCTGCTCGCCTGACGACGCCGGCTCGGCCACGCGTGAAGCGCCGCGTCGTCACGTGACGCCCGGGGGTGCCCGTCGGCACCTTCGCCGGACGCTCGCTTCCGCCCTCCGGGCTCCAGCTCGCTCGGAGATGGCTGCGCTGCGGCATCCTGCCTCCGCTGGCCATCGACGCCGGCTCAGATGCCGACGGGCACCCCCTCCACCGGATTGCCGGCAGGCGACACATCCGCCGGGGAGCCGGGCAATCCATGCCAAAGAATGACGAGGCGGCGGGGGTCGGCGAACGCTTCCCGAGTGGAGACCGCAGGCCGCCGGACAGGGAGCACGGGCGGCCCGGCCTGTCAGCCGCTACGCCCCCAGCCCCAGCCGGTCGCGGGTGTAGCCGCCGCTCGAGATGTTCTCCACCCACGCTGCGTTCTCCACGTACCAGGCGACGGTCTGCTCGATCCCCTCGTCGAAGGTGAACCGCGGCCGCCAGCCGAGCTCGGACTCGATCTTGCCGAAGTCGATCGCGTAGCGGCGGTCGTGCCCCGGACGGTCCTTCACCGACGTGATGAGCGACGTGCAGGGGGCGTGGGGCAGCCCCGGCCGGATCGCGTCCACGGCGGCGCAGATGGCCCGCACGACGTCGATGTTGCGGCGCTCGCTGTCGCCGCCGACGTTGTAGACCTCCCCCAACCGCCCGGCCTCGAGCACCCGGCGGATCGCCCGGCAGTGGTCCGAGACATGGAGCCAGTCGCGCACCTGCGCGCCGTCGCCGTAGACCGGCAGCGGCCGGCCCGAGAGGCAGTTGAGGATCATCAGCGGGATGAGCTTCTCGGGAAACTGGCAGGGGCCGTAGTTGTTGGAGCAGTTGGTCGTGAGCGTCGGCAGCCCGTAGGTGTGGTGGTAGGCGCGGACGAAGTGGTCGCTGGCCGCCTTGGAGGCCGAATAGGGGGAGTTCGGCGCGTAGGGCGTCGTCTCGGTGAACTTCCCGGTGGGGCCGAGCGATCCGTAGACCTCGTCGGTGGAGACGTGGAGGAAGCGGAAGTCGCGTCGCTCGGCCTCCGGCAGGGCGTGCCAGTGCCGGCGCACGGTGTCGAGGAGGCGGAAGGTGCCCGCGACGTTCGTCTCGACGAACGCGGCCGGGCCGTCGATCGAGCGGTCGACGTGGCTTTCGGCCGCGAAGTTGACCACCGCCCGCGGGCGGTGCCGCTCGAGGAGCTCCTGCACGAGGGCCGGGTCACCGATGTCGCCCCGCACGAACACGTGCCGCGGATCGCCGGCGATCGCCGCGAGGGAATCGAGGTTGCCCGCGTAGGTCAGCTTGTCGAGGTTGACGACGGACGACCGCTCCTCGGCGATCCACTGCCGCACGAACTCGCCGCCGATGAATCCGGCGCCGCCGGTGACCAGGATGGGCTGCATCGATGCTCCGCTGTCGAGGGTGTCGTTCGGGGGTACGGGGAAAGGAGGAAGGGGGATGCCGGCGGCGTCACCACCGCTGGTGGACGAGGGGACGGATGGAATCGTCGTAGATCTCCTGCACGGCGGCGAGGGTCGCGGGGGGGAGCGGCGGCAGGTCGGAGGCGCGGGCGTTGTCCTCCACCTGGGCGGGCCGGCGCGCCCCGGGGATCACGCACGACACGGCCTCGAAGGCGAGGATCCACTTGAGCGCGAATTGCGCCAGCGTGGCCCCCGGGGGCACGAGCGGCCGCAGCCGCTCGACGGCGGACAGGCCCGTCTCGTAGTCGACCCCCGAGAAGGTCTCACCCCGGTCGAAGCGGGCCCCCTCGCGGTTGAAGTGGCGGTGGTCGTCGGCGGGAAACGTCGTGCGGGGCCCGAGCCTGCCGCCGAGCAGCCCGCTGGCCAGCGGCACCCGCGCGATCACGGCCACCCGCCTCCGCCAGGCCGCCTCGAAGAAGATCTCGGCGGGCCGCAGCCGGAAGACGTTGAAGATGATCTGCACCGAATGCACGCCCGGATACTCGATCGCCTTGATCGCCTCCTCCACCCGCTCCACGCTCACGCCGCAGTGGGCCACCTTGCCGGCGGCCACGAGGTCGTCGAGGGCGGCGAACACCTCGGGCCGGTAGTAGACGTCGGTCGGCGGGCAGTGCAACTGGAGCAGGTCGATCCGCTCGACGCGGAGGTTCGCGAGGCTGCGATCGACGAACCCGCGGAGGTTGGCGGCGTTGTAGCCGTCGGCCGTGTGCGGCTGGAGGCGGCGGCCCGCCTTGGTGGCCACGTAGAACGGCTCCGACCGCTCGGCGCGGAGCCGGGCGATGAGCCGCTCGCTGAGGCCGTCGCCGTAGACGTCGGCGGTGTCGAAGAAGGTGATGCCGCAGTCGAGGGCCTTGTGCAACGCGGCCATCGAGTCCGACTCGTCGGCGCCCCCCCACTGGCCTCCGCCGATGCCCCAGCCGCCGAAGCCGATCTCAGAAACCCGCCAGCCCGTCCGTCCGAAGGTGCGCGTGTGCATGATGGGCCAGTGTCGCCGGGCCGCGTCGCCCGCTCAAGGGGCGGCCGCCGGGCGCGGGCGACGGACGTTTGCACGCCCCGCCGCAGGGTCGACACAATGAGGGTCGACGCACACTCCCCCTCGTCCGTCGCGGCTCCACGTCGCGCCGCCCCTCCAGGAGTCCCCGCCATGCCCAGGCCCCCGTTCCGGCAGCCCCGTGTGATCGGCCGCTCCGCTTCCGGACGGTCGTCCGCGATGGGGGGCGGGCTCTGCCTCCCCGTGCTGCTCGTGGCCGCGGCGCTGGCGACGATCCCCGCCTCCCCCGGGCGGGCCGCCTCGGTGCTCGTCGAGGCGGAGCGCTGCGACTCCCCCGGCGGCTGGACGCTCGACACGCAGTTCATCGAGCAGATGGGCTCGCCCTACCTGCTCGCCCACGGGCTCGGGCGTCCGGTGGCCGACGCGGTGACGAAGGCGACCTTCCCGGCGGCCGGCGCCTACCGCGTGTTCGTGCGCACGAAGGACTGGGTGGCGCGGTGGAACGCGCCGGGCACGCCCGGACGCTTCCAGGTGGTCGTCAACGGCACGCCGCTCGCGGAGACCTTCGGCACGAAGGGGGCCGAGTGGGGCTGGCAGCCCGGAGGCACCGTGACGCTGCCCGCGGGGGAGGCGACGATCGCCCTGCACGACCTGACCGGGTTCGACGGCCGCTGCGACTGCATCCTCTTCACCACCGACGCGGAGCCGCCGCCGGAGGATACCGCCGTGCTCGCCGGCTGGCGGCGCCGGCTCCTCGGCCTGCCGGCCGTTCCCGAGAAGAAGGGGCCCTACGACCTGGTGGTGATCGGCGGCGGCTACGCCGGCATGGGCGCGGCGATCTCCGGCGCCCGCATGGGGCTCAAGGTGGCGCTCGTGCAGGACCGGCCGGTGCTCGGCGGCAACGGTTCGAGCGAGGTGCGCGTGTGGGCGCAGGGGCTGATCCGCCGCGGCCGCTACCCGCGGATCGGGGAGATCGTCGAGGAGTTCTGCGACCACGCCACGAAGAGCCCGGGCACGGAGGAGGAGTTCGAGGACGCCAAGAAGGAACGGATCGTCCGCGCGGAGCCCAACATCGACCTCTTCCTGGGCGTCCATGCCTTCGCGGTGGCCCGCGACGGCGGCCGGATCGTGTCGGTCACCGGCCTCGACACCCGCACCAGCCGCGAGCTCGAGTTCACCGGCCGCTTCTTCTGCGACGCCACCGGGCACGCCACGGTCGGCCACCTCGCCGGCGCCTCCACGGTGATGGAGCCGAAGGGCCGGATGGGCATGAGCAACATGTGGGCCTGGGACGAGCGCGACGCCCCGCAGTCGTTCCCGGAGACCCCCTGGGCGCTGCCGCTGACGATGGCCGACTTCCCCTACCCGCGCGACCACCACGGCCAGTGGTTCTGGGAGAGCGGCTTCGACAAGGATCCGCTGGCCGACGCCGAGGGCATCCGTGACTGGAATCTCCGCGCGGTCTACGGCGCCTTCAACGCCATGAAGAACGGCGACGGCGCGGAGAAGCACAAGACCGCCGTGCTCACCTGGGTGGCCGCCATCGGCGGCCCGCGGGAGAGCCGCCGCATCCTCGGCGACGTCGTGCTCGCGCAGGACGACGTCGTGACGAAGCGTGACTTTCCCGACGGCTGCGTCCCCTCCACCTGGTCGATCGACCTCCACTACCCGAAGCAGGAGTTCGCGAAGAAGTTTCCCGACAACCCCTTCATCTCGATCGCCAAGTTCGACGACCGCATCGACCGCGCCTACGGCTACCCCGTGCCCTACCGTTGCTTCTACTCCAAGGACGTCGACAACCTCTTCATGGCCGGCCGCTGCATCTCCGTGACGCACGAGGCGCTCGGCACGGTGCGGGTGATGAAGACCTGCGGCATGATGGGGGAGGTGGTGGGCAAGGCGGCGAGCGTGGCGGTGCGGCACGACACCACGCCCCGCGGCGTCTACGAGAAGCACTGGGGGGAGATGAACGAACTGCTCGGTCTGCCGGGCAAGGCCCGCCGCGCGAGCCTGTCGGCGACGCTCGAGATCCCGGCCGACAGCCTGCCGCTCGCCGGGCCGCACGGCCCCCCCACCGGCATCGACCCCGCGCGGCTCGCCGCCGAGAAGAAGGCCGTCGTGCAGGACGACCGCGAGGCGAAGCGCGAGGGGAACTGGACCGAGGGCACCGGGCTCAAGGGCTACGTCGGCTACGGCTATCACTACGCCGCGGCCGACTCCGGGGCGACGATCCGCTACGAGCTCGCGGCGCCGGTCGCGGGCACCTTCGAGGTGCTCGTCGCCTGGCAGCCGCATGAAAACCGGGGCGCCGCGGTGCCGGTGCTCGTGGAGACGGCGGCGGGCAGGTCGAGCGTGCGGTTCGACATGCGGAAGCCGGCGCCGAAGGACGGCCTCTTCGGATCGGCCGGGAGGGTGACGCTCGGCGCGGGGGACACCTGCGTGGTGCTCATCGGCACCGACGCCGCGCAGGGAAACGCCCACGCCGACGCGGTGCTCCTGGTGCCGGTGAACAGGTAGCCCCGTGACACGGCCGGCCGATCCCCACGCAGGACGCGCCCTCGTCGTCCACGCCGCCCGCGTGGCGGTCGTGGCGGCGATCGCCTGGCTCGTCCACGCAGAGCACGTCCGGCACGTCGAGCGGCTGGCGGCGGCCGATCGCGTCGCGGATGGCCTCGGGAGGGTTTCGCTGGATGCCGTGCGGCGGCACCTGCCGGCGGCGGCGGCGCTCGGCGGCCCCTCCGACGCCGTGGCGGGCGGCCGCGATCTCCTCGATGCCGCCGGCGGCCGCGTGGGCACGGCGTTGCGGACGAGTCCGGCCGGCGACGTGGCGATCGGCTTCTCGGGGCCGACCGACGTGCTCGTCGTCTGCGACGCGGAGCTGCGGGTCGCGGGCATGGAGGTGCTCTCGAGCCGCGACACCCGCGACCACGTGCGGGCCGTCGAGCGCGACGCCGCCTTCTGGCGGGCCTTCACGGGCCGCGCGCTCGCGGAGATCGCCGCCGCGCCCCCCGACCGTGGCCACGCGGTCGCCGGCGCGACGTTGACGAGCCTGGCGGTCGCCGAGGCGGTGGCCCGCCGGCTCGGCGGCACGGCGGGGCCCGGCCGCTTCGACGCCGCGCCCATGCTCGACGACCTGCGGATCCTCTTTCCCGCCGCCACGACGATCGCGACCGATCCGGGCGATCCATCCGTGATCCGCGTCGCGGCGGCCGACGACACGCCCCTGGGCTGGGCCTTGCGCACGAGTCCGGCGGCCGACCGGATCATCGGCTACCAGGGGCCGACCGACGCCCTCGTCGGCTTCGACGCGGAGGGACGGGTGTGCGGCGTGGCCGTGCTCACCAGCTACGACAACGAGCCCTACGTGGGCTACGTCCGCGACGACGCCGGCTTCCGCGGCATCTACCGGGGGATGTCGTTCGCGGAGCTCGCCGGCGTCCCGGCGGAGAACACGGGGGTCGAGGGGGTGAGCGGCGCCACGATGACGAGCCAGGCGGTGGCGACGGGGATCGTCCGCGCCGCCGGGGAGCGGCGGGACCGGCGGGCGAAGGCCGCGGCCGAGCGCGGGCCGGCCGCGTGGGCGGGCGTCGTCGATGCGGCCCGGCGGGCCGTCGCCCGGATCGAAGGCCCGCAGTGGGGGGCGATCGGGATCATCGCGGCGGGGCTCGTGACGGCGTTCACGCGGCTCAAGGGGGGCTGGTTCGGCAGGGTCGCGCTGCCGGTCGCGGTGCTCGCCTACCTCGGCTTCGGCGCCGGGGCCCTCGTGTCGCTCGCGCAGCTCGTCGGCTGGGTGCAGTCGGGCGTGCCGCAGGCCGCGCCGGTGCTCGCGGTGCTGGCCGCCGCCGCGCTCGTGCCGCCGCCGACGACCCGTCGCAACGTCTACTGCTCCCACCTCTGCGCCCACGGGGCGGCCCAGCAGCTGCTCGTGCGTGTCGCGCGGCCCCGCCGCGCGGCGCCCGGCTGGCTGCGGCCCTGGCTGGCGGGCCTGCCCTGGGCGCTGCTCGTCACGGCGATCGTCGCCGCCGCCGGCCACCTGCCGCTCGATCTCGTGGATCTCGAGCCCTTCGACGCCTACCTGCCGGCGGTCGCCGGAACGGCCACGCTCGTCCTCTTCGCCACGAGCCTCGTGGCGGGCTGCTTCGTGCCGATGGCCTACTGCCGCCACGGCTGCCCCACCGGCGCGTTGCTCGACCATCTGCGGCTGCACCGCCGCTCCGACCGCGTCACCTGGCGCGACGGCCTCATGCTCGGCTGCCTCGTCGTCGCGGCGGCGATCCACTGGTGGCCCCGGTGAGCCGCGCCGCTCGGTCCATCACCGGCCGGTCCGGGCCCGTGCCGACGAGCCTGACGGCGCGCCGACACCGGCTGCGGGCGGCGCTCGTGGCGGCCGTGCTGTGTGGGGCGGCGGGGGCGACGGCGGCGCGGGCCGGCGAGCTGCCCGTGCTGGCCGGTCCGGCGATGGGCACGACCTACGAGGTCACGCTCGCCGCGGAGATTCCCGGCCTGCCGCGGCCGGCCGTGCACCGCGAGATCGAGCGGCTGATCGCGGAGATCGACCGGGCGGGGAGCACGTGGCGTCCGGATGCCGACGCGGCCCGCGTGAACGCCGCGGCGGCCGGCGCGTGGATCCCGGTGTCGGGGCATCTGGTGACGATCCTCGAGGTCGCGCGGGAGATCCACGACCGCTCCGGCGGCGCCTTCGACGTGACCGCCCCCGGAGCCGCCGGAAACCGTCCGGTCGGGATGCGGCACGTGGAGACGCGCCGCTCGCCGCCGGCGGTGCGCACGATGGTCGAGGGAGTCGCGATCGATCTCGGCGGCATCGGCCCCGGCTACGCTGTGGACGTGATCGGTTCGCGGCTCGCGGCGCTCGGGTCGGCGGGGCACCTCGTCGCGCTCGGGGGCGAAGTGCGGGCCTGGGGCACGGCGGGGCCCGGCCGACCATGGCGGGTGCGGGTGACGGGCGTCGGTCCTGCGGGCGTCGCGGAAGATCGCGTCGTGGATCTCGCCGACGGCGTGGCCCTCGGCACGGCGAGCGTGAGGCCCGGTCGCGCGCCCGTCGATCCGCGCACCGGCCGTCCGGTCGGCGGCCCGCCGCGGAGCCTCACCGCCCGGGCGGACTCGTGCGCTCGCGCCGACGCTTGGGCCGTCGCCGCGGTCGTGCTCGCTCTCGAGCCCTCGACGGAAGGCTTCGTCGTCGCCCCGGCCCCCGCCGCCGAAGCAGTCCCCAACAAAGCGAGCGACGCCCCACGCCCCCCCTACAACCCTTGAGGAGGAAGGGGCTGCCCGTGCCGTCGAGCCGGCGTAGGCGGCAAGCGCAGGCAGGATGCCGCAG